>OQVI01000107.1_pt1 | contig 49327 bp, 60 predicted proteins | sample 1691651 | NCBI WGS metagenome assembly OQVI01 (sample SAMN03418287, study PRJEB22391) | human gut metagenome | biome: human-gut; feature: organic feature; material: feces | host: Homo sapiens | place: Italy | collected 2013-04
GAAGACTGGCAGTTGGCAGAAGTTTATTATGATGAGGGAATTAGTGGAACTCAAACCAAAAAACGTCAGGGCTTTCGGCATATGATCGAAGATGCAGAAAATAAAGAAATAGATTTGATTGTCACGAAAGAAGTTTCTCGTTTTGCTAGAAATACTGTAGATACTCTTTCATATACCCGAAAACTCAAAGATTTTGGTGTGGGCGTTATATTTACACTCGATAACATTGACACAAGGGATTCTGATGGGGAATTTCGGCTTACCATTATGGCAAGTATCGCGCAGGAAGAATCACGCAAAATATCGGAACGTGTGAAATGGGGACAAAAAAGGCAAATGGAAAAAGGTGTTGTATTCGGCAGAGATCTGTTAGGGTATACCGTACACCATGGAGTTCTTGAAATTAATCAAGAAGAAGCTCCGATTATAAAAGCCATTTTCCATATGTACACAAATGAGGGAAAAGGAACCCACGTTATTGCACGTGAATTATCTGAAAACGGTATGCGCCCCAAAAGAGTCCATCAGTGGTCTAATACCGTAATCTTAAAGATATTACAAAATGAGAAGTATGTTGGCGATTTATGTCAGAAAAAGACATTCACGCCAAATTATTTAACCCATACCAAAAAGTACAATCACGGTGAGGAGGACACGGTTTACTTGAAAGATCATCACGAAGCCATTATTGACCGAGATTTATGGGAACGTACACAGAACGAATTAGAACGACGTTCCCCATCTGCCGACCAAAAATCAAAACATAGTAATCGTTATTGGTGCAGTGGTAAATTGTTCTGTGCTGAATGCGGTAATCGCTTTGTGAGCCGCACAAAAAGGCTTAAAAACGGCGAACAGTACAAGGCATGGAGATGTCATGCAACAGCTGCACATGGCACCTTAAAAGAAGATGCTGACGGCAATTCTATCGGATGTAATAATAATTCTATCAACGATAAGGCTTTACAAGCTTGTATGAGTTATTGCATTTCACTTATTCAAAGTGAAAAAGATTCTTTAAGAGAAGAAATCTTGAGCGAAATTGCTTTGGTACAGAAAAATACTGTCAAGAAAACAGATACCAAACGAATTAAGAAAAAAATAGAGCAATTGGAAATCAAAAAGCGAAAAGCGATTGATCTTATGCTGGATGAATTGATTTCAAAAGAAGATTTACAGGCTCAGACAGATTGGTATAATACAGAAATAAAAAAATTAAATATACAGTTATCTGATTCCCTACATGAAGCCAAAGAAGAATCCCGTCAGAAAAACAAGCTTGAGAAATATATAGCCGCTTTAGACAATATTATGAGTGCTGATAGCAATAATGAATTATTGTACAAAGAGGTGTTAGACCATATCGACATACACAAGGATAACATTCTCACGATATGGCTGAAATGTATTCCGTTTGGTATTCAGTTAAAAATAAAAACATCCGGAAGACAAAGCTGTTTTAAGACAGATATTTTAGAAACTACTTTTATCCAAATATAATGTCATAGTAAAACTAACCATAAAATGCGCAATAATGAAACCGATCTACCAACATCATTCAACACCCCTGCTACAATTCGGTTCGGTGCTGTGAAACGCTGAGAGAGATACCGCATGGATGCGCCCATCTCTCCATCCGGTCCACCGGAATGCAATAACAGATGATATATTGTAACTGTAAATATTTCGATGATACAATATGTTTCCCGGGTAATTTGCCCGGGATTTTTTATTGCATTTCTTCTATATATATGTTATCATAACACGTGACCAGAACACACAAAATGGTCAGAAAAAAGAACAATTCTTTTCGCCGCGTAGCTGCGCGCGTTTCTTTTTGCCCCGGAAATTTCCGGGGCTTTTTACGTTCTTTGAAACTCAAAAACCCCAGGCATCCGAAGATACCCAGGGCATATGTAGTACATTTATCTAATTATTCGATGAACGCCTGTCCGCTGTAATAGGCAGCCATCCATCCGCTCGGTGCTTTCATCCAGATATCGTTTCCGACCCGCTGGATTTCCTGGCACGTTACGGTGGTTCCCGCATCAAGGCAACCATCCTTGTCTTTGTCATGCTTCTGACCGTCAGGCGTCAGCTGCGAATGTTTCTTTGCGCTGTAGTTTGTTCCGGGACCTGTCCGGACTTTCAGCTCTACCTGCAAGGTATACTCGTGTCCGGCAGTGTAAGACGGTGTGCTCTTCTTTTCCGGAACACTGGCTGCTGTCTTTCCGTTGTAAACAGAAACCAGCTTAGCCTTAGATACCGGTCCGTACTTACCGTCCTGCTCTAAACCGTAAAATGCCTGGAACGCAAGCAGAGCATTCTCTGTGTCTCCGCCGAAGGAACCGTCTACTCCGGAACTTCCACAGGAGAATCCGCAGCTGATCAGCATTTTCTGCATTTCTTTTACTGCGTCCCCGGAATCGCCTTTCTGGAGATAATTTCTCACATTAACCGTTCCGGATGCAGATGCTGTCACTCCGGTATAACGGTACACATGAACCCATGGCTTATTGTAATAGCTGCGGATGCAGATTTCTCTACCAGTCTGATCTCCAGACTTTCCTCCTGTGACCGTTCCTTTCTCGTTGATACTTGCGTGCACCAGTTTACCATTTCCACAGCAGAATGCTGTGTGCCCATTTCCGAGCAGGACATCTCCCCGGATCATTCCACTGCCGGTTGCCAGATTCACGGATTTTACAACATCCTTGAACCCGATCTTCGGCAGAACGTCCGGCATGTTACCGGTATAAGTTGCTCCGCTGGACTTTGCCGGGATTCCAGCTGCTTCCAGGCAACTGATTACCAGCCCGGAACAATCATAATTCGGATTGCCCCAGCGGTCTACCTGGTCATAACCGTGCGAATCATCCAGGGCGATCGCTTCTGCTCTTGCTACTGCATTTTTAATTTTGCTCACTTTGTTTTCCTCCTTCTTCTGATAAAGTTTCAAATACTGATCACCGTAAGAAGCTCTTACTTTCTTCACTGATGATCCGGTGTTTGCCGGAGCCTCGAACTTGACCAGAAAGATATCAGACGCTTCCTGTACGGTGGTTGCGGTCTGCAATACCTTCCAGACGCTCTTATAGCTCGTCTTCAATTCGCTCAGCATATACTCTGTCTGGACCCTCGCGTCCCCAATTGACACGCCTCTCGTTTTAACCATATCGTATAAACCAGCTTTTCTTCCAGCGGACGTCCACTGGCAGAAGCCGTAACCATACTGTCTGGAGTCTCCCAGCGGATGCAGGAACAGATCTCTTGTGATCTCTCCACTGTCTACCGCCTCTGTATACGTGGCATCTGTGTATTTGTATCCAGGCTTATTTTCGCAAAGATTGTCAAGATTCCGGGGATTCGCTCCGGACTCTGCGTAGATATTCCCCATTGCTGCGCACGCGCCGTAAAGTGTGCAGCCGGCAGCCATCAGACTGTTAAACAGGATATCCGTATTTGTATTCCGTTCTATTGCCATTTCTCGCAAACGCTCCTTTCTTAGGTTCTCAATTCTTCCGAGACCCGTTCACCTTTCCGTCGTCAAGAAGATCTTTTACTGCTGCAAACCATTCTTCGATTACTTTAATGAGCATTTCTTCTGACACGATCACCTGCAGCCACCTTGGCAACAGCGATCTCGCCTGCTGTACTACCCATTTCAGTTTCTGTTCTCCCTGCCCAGATGCATTGTATACATGCTCTGCTTTGAGGATAAGCTGATAGACATCTCCTCTGATGCCATCAAGGCCTTTCATTTTCGTGTACTGATATACGCACACCAGTGTTACGATCACCAGCACTGTCACTACTGCAACCACAACCGGCAGTGGGATCTGCGATAATACATTCATTAATTCCATTCTGGTTTCCTCCTGTGTTTTATTCTCCCGTGATACCCTTGTGAGCTTTGTATAGCCGCGTGGAGCATCTAAAATTGTATTCGTGGTAATTTATTTACCGAAACATAAAAAGAACCATAGAAAGCCGATTACGCTTTTATGGATCTACGGTTCGTCTTTATGTACGATGTGATTCACTCCCTGCCGCGTCAGGAAATTTTCCAGATCGTGCTTTCGTTCCAGCTCATAGTCTAAAGCTGCGTGCATATCACCGTTGCACTTTGCGTCTGGAATCCTCTGCACTGCTTTGGCTGTTGCTTCTGATAAGCAAAGAGAGCCGTCTAAAGCTCGCAGCATCATGTACTGCAGATCTTCACGGTTCTTTTCTTTCTCATCCTGTTCTTTTTGCCTGCGTGCCCGTTCGATCTTCTCCGCTTCTGCCCGTTTCTGGATACGTCTTTCCAGAAGCCAAAAACAGAAAGCAACGATCGCAGACGGCACACCGGCAGCAATCAATAATTCCATTTGCACCTCCTTCCTTTCACGCTATTTCATCATCGTCGATATCTGCGTACTTCCGGCATGCATGTTCGATGACGTCAAGATCTGTCTCTATTTCTTCCAAACTCTTTGTCGGCGTTCCTTTGGCAAGAAAAATCAGATCATAGATTATCGACCAGAGCCTTGAGATAATCTGCAACTTTGTCATCATTCCTCCCCTTGATTGTTATTTTTCTCTGTGTTCTGATCCGATCCTGATGTTTTTTCTGCTGCATAATTGTCATATTCAGTCCAGATGTCATTTTCAAATTTATCAACAATATCATCGATATCTGTTTTGTTCTCTCTGTACTTTCTTCCATTATTGATGTAGCGATTGATGATTGGAACATCCGGATGTTTTGCATCCATATTGGCGTCCATAGACACAACGGTCTCGCCGTCAACTGTGATGATTCCAGAATAATGAATGTCCTTTGTGTAAGTTGCTTCTACTGCCATAGTTTTGCCCTCCTAAAAATTAATTTGTATCTCCAGAGATATTATCTCTCATGGATTCAAGTTCACTTCTTAGATCCGCAACCTCTATTTCAAGGTTCGATCTTCTTTCTTTTTCGAGCTGTAGCTCATGCGTTATTACCGCAATCAAATTGGTATATACCATACTATAGGTATCAATATAGCCATCCTCAGTGTTCTTCCTGTCGTGGTGTACCAGATCCAGCTCGTCTTCTCGGATTCCGAGTTCTCGCATGGCTTCTACGACATCCTGTGCGACGAATCCATAACAAATGCGCCCATCACCGTCAATCATCCGATACTGAACTGGTTTTAAGCGATCGAACAGCTCTGAATGAATATCCGTCTTATTGATCTTGCTCTCACCGAGTGGAAATATGTTTGTTTTGGCGCGGCGATCGGATGTGACCTGTGGGGAGTTTTTAACAATCAAACGCTCCCATACTCTTCCACTATCTCCTAACATAATCTTTTCGGAGTACGCCTTGGTCGGTGCGAACGCTCCAGTATACACTCCTCCAGACCAGCCACAGCCATAAAATTCGACCTCTGCCTGATAACCTTTCTTCTTTGATTCAAGAATAATGCTACCGTTACCAATATCGAAGTTTGCTTTGTTGTTGGCATCCGAGTAAGTATTTACAACAAAAGAATCGTCAACAGCTCCGGCTATACAGCTTCCAGAAGAACTTGATGTCTCCAATACAGATTCGTGGACACCTTTAATATCTACATATTCGCTCTGGATTGACAGAGCCGCATTGCCGGATTTTGTTTCAACCAAAATCTTACCGACACCGCCACATAACTCAATAACCGCATCTTTTGCGTTCTTTCCAAGCTGGATCAACTTATCACCATAATATGCGAGTGTCGTTCCTGCCCGGTTAAGAATCTCAAATGCTGATGCTGAAATCTTAGTCCGATAGCCAGACCAAGATCCGCTGGTTTTATTACCAACTTCCAATCCGGTCCCATCAGTAAACTGCATAAAGTTGGTGGCTGTTTTTGCTGCTTGTAAAGGATTCGCATTAATTGAACCAGATGGTAAAGAAGCTAATTTGGTTGATGTCCACGTCACTGTATATGGACCAGAACCTTGAGTATAGTTAAATACTCTCAGATGTCCCCACGATTCATTTAATCTTGTTATAAGGCCCCACGTTGAAGTAGTCTTTTTATAAATCCATAACGACCATCCGCCTGAAGATCTTAGAAAATCCAATCCAGGATCTGAGTTATTTGCAGAGATAAAACTAAACTGGACATCTGTTGTCTCAAAACCTCTGCCACCAAGTTTAAATGTTGTTGGCTGATTTGCATACGAACCTGTGATCTTTATTGTAGCAAATTCGACATAAAGATTTGACTCACCGTTTCCATCTACCGTATGCACTACCTGATTTGCGTCCTTACCTGCAGCGCCCTGTGGACCTTGAGGACCAGTTGCTCCAGTTGCTCCTTTATCTCCCTGAGGACCTTTATCGCCTTTTACACCTTGAGGACCTTGTGGTCCCTGAGGACCAGTTGCTCCTTTATCCCCTTTATCACCTCTTGCTCCAGTAACACATGCAGCTGTTGTCGTTGAAGTCGTGTTGTCAGTATAGGTAATCACCGATCTCGTCCAAATATATTTACTGTTCTCCCATCCAGGATAAGTCGTGCTCCACGATCCGCCGGACATGGCTGTTGCTGACGTTGATTTGTAATACTGTTCTACAATAGATTTAACGCCTTTACCGGTTGCACCAGTCCCTCCAGTATCTCCTTTATCACCTTTGGCTCCGGTTGCTCCCTGTGCTCCTGCAATGCAAACTCCATTTTGATTTGGCGAATACGTTCTGTTACCAGCTCCGTCCGTTGTTACCGTACGGCTCCACATATACTTTCCATTAACCCATGTTGGCGCTGTCGTCGACCATGATCCTCCAGAAAGAGAAGTCGGCGATGTCGAAAGATAATACTCCACGTCAACAAAAGACACATAATCCTCAGGTGCTGGAGTCCAGTCAGTTGCCGTATTGCCTTTTTCGATCTTAAGGTTTTTAAACTGATATGAGACCCCAACATTACTGTTCATTCCGGTAAAATATGTATTCTGTGAAGTTCCGCTAGGCAATGTTGCTGCTGATTTTACAACCCATACCAGTTTTGTCAATACATTCGCAACTGTTTTGTTGTTTACGGCTTTACATGATTGTATCAACATGTTTGAACCGTCACTACATCTAAAGCTTGGGTCCATCGATGTAGAAACGCTTGCTTTGACATCTACGGATACGGTATAGTTCGTGTCAGCCTCCCATTTTGTGCGTCCAATATAAGAAAACTGTATTACAGACCATCCGGATTGTTTTACCGAATCTCGTGTAAGCTTACATGTATTAACCCCAGTTTCGGATACAGATTCTTTGGAATAGCCGCCAGTTTGCATTGACCAACTCCATCCGGTTGTTCCTTTATTGGTATTGGTCGCCAAATTTCGCCCACCGACGACAATTCCTTCCGGTGTACTACCAACGTTGTAAGCAGTTGAAGTTGTATTATCCGTATAGGTGATGATCGTACGAGTCCAGAAATATGGTTTGTCCGCACTTGTCGCCGGAGGAGTTGCTGACCATACTCCAGTAGGGATCGTAGTTCCAGACGTGCTTGCCTGATACGTAATCGCAGTCGATTTAATTCCTTTGCCAGTATCTCCAATCAAATCATCAGGATGTGGAGTCCATTCTGTCGCTTTTGTTCCCTTTTCAATTTTAAGACAACGCCACCTAATTTTGCCCTCTCCATTCGAATAATCACATCGCATGGATATAATGTATTTTTTACAAGATCCGTCCCATTTTTTCGTAAGGGTGCAGATTTGCTTTCCAGATTCCGATGTTATTCTAAATAACCCATCTACAAACGGATTATCATGGGTCCAAGTGCCATCCTGCGAGCCTTGTGACAATAGTGCAAAAGTTCCTGCTGATGACGATTTGAAACCAGTCCATTCTATTTCAATACTGGTTGTAAATGTTTCGCCTGTTGCACATCCGTCTGGTATTACGAATGAGCTAATATCTTTACAAATATTTGTTCCGGTGTATGGTTGCCAATAATCGGACCATTCTCCAGAGGTATTCTGCAATAGATTCCATCCAAAACCAGCTCCCTGATTGGCAACCGCAAATGAGAATTTCTTATAGATCGTAATTCCATCAATAATTACAGGAACACTTGCCTCACATGCTGTAGAAATAACCGCTGTTGTTTTAAATGTAATTGTTGGAGACGCCATTCCGTTATTTGAAACAGATGCGGAAATGCCAGTTGGGCATGAAATTGTTCCGATTGTAACCTTCGAACACTGAGTATCACCCTGATAGGCTATTGCTTGAGTCGTACAAGCGGAACCAATTGGTGCTCCAGACGTATTTCCCATGAAAGTATAGGTTTCACTTGTCAATACTACAGAATATGCATCCGTAATATCGGCAATTGTAACCTGGCATGATGCTTTAGCCGCCATTTTGAATTTTCCTCTCTTTCTTCATTACTCAAGCTGGCATGTATACGAGCCAATATTCGTGATATCATCTGCCGTTACGGTGATGCTTCTGGCTGTAGCTTTTGCCGTTGTAGAAGTGCCAACATACCATCTGATTATTCCGAGTGATCCACAAATACCGCCATCTGTGATTTCCTGCTCAACCCCACCTTTAAAAACGTGAGCAGTCAATGCAGTGCTGCCTCGACTGTTCTTAAAGGTAAAGCCATTACTTCCGGTGATGCTTATAACAATTCCGTCTTTTCCTGCAGCTCCAGTTGCCCCGACTTCGCCCTTCATTTTTGACCACTTATATGCAGTAACAGTCGTCGGATCATTTTTGTTAAAATCGACATAAGTGCCGATATATTCACCGCTATCTTCTCCCTCATTTCCAGTAAACGTTTTACCGGCATCGTTCGAATATTTGATGTGCAAATATGAGGTTTTACCATCAGCACCCGTCGATCCTTGGATTCCCTGTTTTCCCTGCTCTCCCTGAATTCCCTCAAGACGATGCCATGTATACTTTTTCGGATCTGTTGAATCAGCCTCTGTAAAATCTGTATAAGTCCCGATGTATGTATCAGCTATCTCACTCATCTGACTCGATGCTGTTGGATTTGCAACTGAGCTGTATTTAATATGGAAATAAGTTGTCTTTCCATCTTTTCCAGGTTCTCCCTGAATTCCCTGATCTCCAACAACCTTTACCCAGGTGTAGACACTCGGATCCGTCAAAACCGGCTGCTTTGTCGTCTGATTGTATGCAATACCCATATATGCTTTTCCGGCAGATTTAAGCGATATTCCAGCACCTGTTTCTGTATCAGCAAACACAACCCAGGTGTAAAACGTCCGATTCTTTGCCAGCTTCTCAAACTGTGAAGCCAGACTTTCCATTTTTTCTGAAATTCCGCTTGATTTCAGCTTATATTCGCCCAGCGTCGCCGTGTACTCATCATTGCAAATGGATGACTCCAGTTTCATGATTCTCGCAGACAGATACAATTCTCCGGCATCATCTACGATGTTCACTGTATCACCAATTTTGATTCCATCCGGCAGATACGCCAGCTCCACTTCGTAGGATACGGCCGCATCATAGATCTTTTTCAGCTTGGAAACAGCGCGATTGCACAGTTCCGACTGGCTTAAAGTGTCGTAGGTATAAGTCTGGACAATATGACCGGTTCCATTTCCTTTTTCGGAAAGATACCGGCTCCATTTGGCCACTGCGCTCCGGGAATAAATCGTACTGCCGGACAGATATATATCGCCGTCATCATACTTATACCCTTTCAGATTGATCGGCGTTTCACTGTCTTCCGGATATCCGCCGGTAACGGAAAGTGCCGTAGCCAGATCTTCTACTGAACTTTTTACAATGATATTTTTCACTTCCCGGTTGATCCGAAGTTCTCGCCCCTGATCTACGCCGCGCTTCTTATGCAGGTTGATATATTTGTGCTTGATTTTCAACCGGTCGATTTCAAAAGTATAGGAAACTTCCGCGTCAAACTGCGTGGCAACGCTCAAAATACGCTCAGAAGCGGTGGTCTCACCCTCCCAGGACAGTTTCCGGTTATAATTGCTGACCTCATTGATTCCAATTTCAAAGCCGGAATCGTCGCTGAATTTTTCAACATAGTAGCTCGCTGGATATGCCTTGTCTGCTTTGTATTCGCCAACTGTCTCGTTCAGGAGATCCATACCGGCATCCTCGGCATAGATTTCTACTTCCTGTTTGAAAATATTTTCTTCGCTGGTAATGATCGTATAAAATTCCTGCTCATCGCCATTCTTCCGAAGAATATAATTGCCAACAGAACCATACTGTTTCGCATCATTCCGCGTGCTCGCCGTGTAATTCAGCGTAAATTCTAGTGTAGCAACACCTGCTTCCACCTCTTCTGTTTTCAGATCATCAGAAATGTACAATCCCTTCGGTAGCTCTGTGCTTGCCTGCCCAAGGACATTCATATGTCGGTCCGCAAAATATAAAATCATAGAAACACCTCCCTGTATTTCATTGTGTATGTTGGCTGTGTTGCCCAGTCAGATGCAATGCATTGGATCTGATTCATTCCAGGCTGCAGGCAAAAGTTCTCCCAATCGTTGCCCAACGCACCAAGATCCTGTCTCGGAAGTCCCTGTAACATGACCTCTCCATTGCTACAGTCAGCTGTCAAAACCTGATTTACCGAAAATTTATTCGGAATATCACGCCATTTTTCTACATTGTCAATTCTCACGAAGATGCCGCGGAAATAATTTCTGGTGACAAGCTGATTTCCTGTATTTCGACTTCCCCACTGTCCCAAATACAATTTCACTGTTGCCACTTTCACATCTTTTAATTCTGGAACTGTAAATTCCGGATAACTGCCCTTCCAGAAAAAACGTATTTTCTCTCCATGTTTCATCATGTCGCTTGCGCCATACGTTTGGCTGTATGGGTTTGCATCTTTTCGATGGCAAGGTTCAAAAGTATATGTTTTGACGATACGCGGGTTGTTTCCACCTACCCACATATTCATGTGCGCTGTGTTTCCGATCGTATCGGTTTTGTATATCTCCTGGCAGCAGATCATTTTTCCGTTCGCATCGCAGAAAGCAATCGCCTGGCAGCCCGTCTGCCCCATAAGACCAGTTTCAAACCAGCTGTTCATGTAACAATAGAGGTGCGTCGCTCCCTTTGCTCCATTGGAATCTACCACATCAATAGATTTCATAGCTCCATTCCAGCCGTTTGTGTTTGGACTTACATATCCACTGCTGGCCAGATACAGACCTTTGATGCTGTCTACGCTCATGACACCCAGCTTTCCAGCCGTCTTGCTGTTACTGTATAAGAAGTTGCTCCCTGTATCATCTTTCCACGCCGCATCCTGTGACCAGACATATTGGTCAGCATAGCTTGTTATCAGTTCGCTTTTTTTGTATGTTTCTCCGTTCAACTCATCCGGATCACCGAACTGAAGAATTTTCTTGGAGTCATTTACAAAACCTACTACTCCATTTTCACTGTGCATTACTGCCTGAAGCTTTGGAAAGGCCCGATAAGTGCCGTTGTACGACACAATGAACGTTTTTCCGTCATCCGCAGTCGGATTCACCGTAAATTCTTCCACCGAATACTTGAATGGATCCGCGCAGTAAAATTCCAGCTCCGCAGTGATCGCATTTCTTCCCGCCGGCACTTCACTCGTTCCCTGCTTTGTTCCGATATAATATTTGTCCGGTTCATCTGCAAAAATAAGGGTTGCCTGTTCTGCATCCAGAAGAGCATTCAGTTTGTTGTAAGCACTGCGAAAAGCTGCATTATCTTCGGCTACCAGCTGATATCCCACCACAATAGTCCTTGGCTGATAACGCTTTCGTCGATACTTTGTACCGTCAGACACGCCTGTTTCCAGATCTGTAATCTCCGTACCCAAAATTTCCCGGCCGGACACATATAGTGTCCGGTAGCCGGGAATCACATTTTCCAAATAGTTTCCATTAAACATGAGAGCCTCCGAAGGCAGGTTCTGCCCTGGGTACCGCTCTGTGGTATCTACAAAGTTATACATTAGTTCTCCTGCCTTTCTTTCGGTTCTCCCTTGTCTCCTGTTTCTCAATTTCTTCTCGTGTATACGTTGCAGTCGCTTTTCCAATCTCTCTTCCGTCCAGATTAACCGGTACGTAGATGGTATACTTTCCGCTGCTGCTGTACTGGTAACTGTCGTTCAGATCTTCATAGCCTGTTCTAAGGCTCATCCCGATTTCCGGCACAGGTGCAAGCTCTGGAATTTGTATCAGTTCCATAGTTGCCTGTTTTGCTTCCTGGACATGATCCATAAGCCCGTTGCCCCAGCCGATACCAAAATAATTGCCAAGTTTATCTGTCACTCGTGACGGACTGTGAATCTGTGCTTTCGCGCGGATTGCCGCCTCTGCAGCAGCCGCAAGCTGTGCCGCCACTGCTCTTACATGGCCGACCTGGCTTGCCATACCGTTAGCGAGACCCATGCCGATGTAAGCACCGCTGTTATAGGCCCCACCTGCCGATGATCGCATGGTAATTACGATTGAATTTGACATTGTTTCTGCTGTAGAAACCGCCCTTGACATTCCAGCTGAAACGCCATTATTAAAATTATTTCCAACCGCATTTCCAGAAGTCTTCGCTTTACTTTCTCCTTGGGAAAACTGCTTAATCAATGCATTGATCGCAGATTTCGCCTTGTTTCCCAATGCATCCAGCCCAGAATTCACAACATTCACGCTGGAGCGCATACCTGTAAGCGATTTTTCAGCGCTTTTCGCATTTCCGGCGATTGACTTCATACTGGAATTTACTGATTTCAGAGCAACTACCATAAGACCGGTTCCTGCGGCTCCGGCCACCATTGCCGCTGCAAATACGCCAACTGTTACAGCTGCCGCGCCAGAAGATCCTGCCAAAATCACAAAAACTGCACTGGCCGCAGTACCAGATCCAAGTAATGCCGTCAATCCAGCCGCACTGGCCTTTGCGCCAGCCGCTACAAGTGGAAATGCTGCTCCCATAATCGTCAAACCTGCACCTGCCATCACAAGCGAAGCTCCAAGCACCGCTGCTCCGGCAGACAATGCAATTACTCCTGCGGCTGCAGCCAGTGCAGTTACGCCGACCAACGCAAGACCAACTCCGAGCACGGTTGCGCCAACTCCTCCAACAGCAGCTCCGGTGCCAAAGACAATCATACTCGCTCCAAGCTGAGCAATTGCTACCGCTCCCTGCGCTCCGTACTGTGCAATTGTAGGAAGAACAGCGGATACAACAGCCAACGCTGCGCTTGCAATCAATGCTCCTGCTGCTACCAGAACAATGGCAGCCCCAAATGCGATAAATCCAACTGTTCCTGCTGTCAATGCAGGGCCGAGAGCGGCAGCGCCTACTGCCAGCAGGGCGATAGCTGCAACCATGCCAACCATACAGCCAATAGCCAGTGGGCCAGCATTCGCAAGATTAATGGCCGATAAAGATAACAGCCCCATTCCGGCCGCCGCAATCAATACAGCGGCTCCAAATGTGACAAATCCAACTGCTCCAGCTGAAAGTGTTGGTGCTACGCTCTTTGCCACCAGCATCAAGCCGCCAATTGCAACCGCCATTCCTGCCATTACGCCAATAGCCAGCGGACCGGCACTCGCCAACTGAATCGAAGAATATGCCAAAAGTGCCAAACCTGCGCTAATCATTAGCACAGCCGCTCCCAACGCCAGAAACGCCGGTGCCATCGCTGTTAATTTCTTTGAACCGCCGGACATAGATGAAAACAATTTCGTCATACCAACTGCGAGCCCTACTACCACGCCAATCAAACCGGCAAAAACAGCTATTGCCCCCGGACCAGCATTGGCTACTGCAATTGCCGACTGTGCAAGCAAGTAGAATCCTGCGCTGATCGCCAGCACTCCAACGCCCATCATCATAAAAGCCTTGGCAGACGCTACCATTTTCTTCGCACTACCGCCGCTGGATTTTCCAACCGCCTCCTGGCCTTTTGAAACACCAAATAGCCCAGGTGCGATTTTCCCGAGTCCAGCCTTTGCCAGCCCTCCAACAGCTCCTGTAAATGCGCCAACAAATGGTGCTACAGCCTTAACGATTTTAAAGCCTTTATATGCAATCAAGAGTTTCGGAAGTGCCACCGCTACTTTTGCAATCGCGTCCGAATGTTTTTCCAAAAATCCCGAAACTGCTACAATTCCATCTTTGACCTCTCCCAAAGTGGTAGAGAAATTTTCAATACTTTCTGTGCTGCCAAAAGAACCTGAAAGCTTCTTGATATCTCCTATGATCGCCCAAGCCGCATCGCCCAGCGCCGTTCCCGCTTCCAATGCGTCCGTTTTGAAAATATCCCAATATGGTTTTGCTTTCTCAACCATTGATTCTATTTTATCGACAGCCTTTTCGATCCCTTTTCCGCTGGCAAGCTTTTCATCAATTTTTCCAACCGTCTCAGTTGCGATGCCAACCAAACCTCTCATTTTTCCGCCAACCTGGTTGAATGCAGTAATTCCAAGTCCTTCCATTGCAGACTGCAGTTTCACGACATCGTGCTGAAGATTATCCATTTTGATCTCTGCCATTTCTTTGGCTGCACCGTCACTGTTATAAATGGCATTGGTTAACTTGTCAAAATCCTCTGGTGCCGCACTCACGATTGAAAGCAGACCTGACATACCCTCTTTTCCAGCTAACGTAGCAGCGTATTTGGCCTTTAACGCTCCCTCTGCTCCATAAGCCTTTTCCGTTAAATCTGCTAATGCTTCATTATACTTCTTTTCTGTCAGCTCTCCATTGGCATACTTTTCGTCAAGTTTTGCAAGGTTCTCTTGGAACTGATCCATTGGCATTTTGCATTGTCCAAATGCACCGCGCAGATCGGTTACAATGTCCATCAGAGACTTCATCGAGCCATCACCATTCTGCAACGATATGCCCAAATAATCCATTGCGTCACTGATATCATCTGTTGGCTTTGCAAGATTCGTCAGAATAGTTCGAAGGCTACTTCCGGCCATGCTGCTTTTCAATCCTGATGAAGCCATGAGACCGAGAGCGATGGCTGTATCTTCTACACTATAGCCTAACGATCCAGCTACCGGAGCCGCATATTTAAATGATTCACCCAACATGGCAACATTTGTATTGGAATTGGCCGAAGCCGCTGCAAGAACGTCAGCAAAATGTGAAGCGTTAGAAACTTCTTTCGTAAAACCATCTTTAATAATTTTGGTTGTGCCATCTGCTGATAAGCCGAACGCTGTCATCGCATCTGTTACAATGTCAGAAACGCCTGCCAAATCTTCTCCCGACGCTGCGGCTAGATCCATTACACCTTCGATTCCATTTAACATATCCTCAGTTTTCCAGCCGGCCATTGCCATATACTCCATCGCAGAAGCTGTCTCGCTTGCGGTGTACTGCGTGGATTTTCCAAGCTGTTTTGCCTTTTCAGACAGTCTATCAAAGTCGGATCCTGTAGCTCCGGAAATAGCTGCTACAGACGACATAGCATTCTCAAAATTCGCGCCAGCGCTTATTGCACCAGCAGTCAAGCTTTTCAGTCCGCTTCCGATTGCCGAGACTGCCTTGGATCCAATCGCCGCCATAGCACCAAATCCAATTCCACTTGTAAGCGTATTTTTCAGATTATCAGCATAACTGCTACATGATTTCATCATTGACGAGAAGTTTTTATCTTCCGCGCACAAAACCGCTTTTACGCTATAAGATTCTGCCATCTGTTCGCCCTCCTTTCTTTAACAACTTGGATATTCCAACAAAACGCGGATCGCTCTTCTTATGTTTCTTTTCCTTCACATTTTTTAATTCTTTTTCATAGTCGAAGAAATTTCGGAATCTTTTGTATACTGGCACTGTTTTCTTCCCAGATTTTTTCTGCGCCTGGGCAGCAAAATTCAGAAATGCCTGCCGATGTGCCCTGTATTCGTCGTCTACTATTCGATATCTCAGCGCTTCCATCATAATTTCGTACTGTGCAATCGTCAGACGATCAACCTGTTCAAACGATGTGAATCCCAGATACCGGAAGCAGCTGATTGCAACTTCCCGGTATTGTTCTTCAAAGCTCACCTCTTCATAGGATATGTCACTTACTTCTTCGCTTTTTCTTCCTCGATCGTCTTCTCGAGATTCTGGACGCATTTCTTCGTAGCATTTGCATTCTTTAAGAAACCCATCGTATCTTCGAAGAGCTGATCGATATCGGTATCCGAATCATCAATATATTCATCCAGAATTTCTGTAGTTGCTCTCGGATTCTGCCCTTTATTCGCTACGAGTAACAGATCCTCAAGAGCCTCTACATCTCCGTCCATGATCCCTGCCACAGCGTATCTCAGGCCAATATTCTTCTTGGCATCTTTTACTCCGTCTACCGGCATGCTTACTTTCTTGTTCATTTCTCTCATGAATCCCATGCCAAAATTAAACTGATACACCTGTCCGTTGATTGTAAGTTCCATATAGTTTTTCTCCTTTACTATTCAAAAAGAGGACGATTTCTCGCCCTCTGCATTTTTACGCTCCTGTTTTAGTTGTATCTGTAAATACGTACGCCGCTACTTCCTGCTGTGCGGCTGTCACTGTCACATCGCCTTTCTCACCGGTTCCGTTTACGCCAAAGGTAAGGGATACTTCTACCATATCCTCGGCATTCGAAGTCTTTTCCAGCTCCGTTACGTAACCCTGGAAATATTTTCCCTTGAATTTATTGCTTCCGCTGGATGCTGGTTCATCCAGATTTGCTTCCCAGATCTCGACCAGTTCATCATTGATCATGGCATCTTCAAGAGAGTCGATCAGTGTGTCGCCCTTGGCAAGAATACTGGTTGCCGTAATCTCAACCTCGGCTGCTCCCGGGGTTCGAATCGTGCCGTCCTTGGTCTCTGTGGTATCTGCATCCTTGCTTGTCGTTCTTCCGTTTTCTGTAGTAAAGGCTAATGCTGTAGCTGCATTTTTAGCCGCGTCTTTCTTGAGACGGTACAGATAGACGATCTTTTTGCCGCGGACCGCATCTGCAAATAACTGCAAATCAATTGTTTTTCTCATGCTGTTCTCCTAACTGAATAAAAAAGTCACTTCCACGATGCCGTGAAGGAGTGGCTGGTTGGTAGTTGTGTCCGGCAATATTCTCTGATTCAAATTCTGCACGGACCACGAAAAGTTGCCGGTATGTTCCAGCTGTCTGCAAATCTGCTTAATCTGCAGAAGCATCTGTGAAACTGTGCCGCGCTGCCGCGGATTGTCGTGCCAAACGTGGATTGTCTGGCTTACGTTGCCGAACACAGCCGTTTTATTGGCTTTATCGGTTAAATCGCTGTCCGCCAGATAGATAAACGGGTATGGCGTACCTTCCGGCGGTAAAAACGTGTCATACACACTGTCTGGATACTGTTTTTTTAATTCCAGAAGCAACGCACTGAATAATTCCTGCTGTGGGTCCATGATGTCACCTCGTAAGCTTTTTCAAATCGGATTTGAACTTCTCTTTCTGTGCCGTATAGGAAGGACGCATATACGGCTGTGCGTTCATATAACGGGTTCCATACTCCACATACGCCGCATACTCTGCCGTCGGCTCTACTTCCGCCGTAAGGCCGCCATCTCGGATCTCAAGACCGATGTTTCGTTTCAAATTACCAGTATCCACTGGAGCTTTTCTCTGTGCGGCCTCCTGCAGCGCTGCACCATTATCCTTTACTATCTGTTTCACTTTACTCATCTGCACGTTTTTCTTCAATTTGACCTGCAGCTTCTCCATTCCTTCCAGCTTGATTTTCGGCATCAAACCACCTCCGATAAAATAAAAGTCTGTTTCACACGTAATTTCCGCGTATAGTCCACTTTATAGGTCGTGTTTCCAATCCGGATCCTGTCAAACGGCTTCTGATAATGGTTCTGGAGCTGCACTGTCACGCTGCCCTGACGGATCCCACCGTATACGATCTGCATGATTTCCGCCCGCGTATCCATCACAGATGCCATTTTCTGCACCTCTGTGACTTGGTCTGCAGCATAGTTTCCGGTTTTCGAATCATATTCGCCCGGCAGGACCCGTTGGAAGAAAACTGGTGTATCATATCTCACAGAAACTTTACCTTTCCCTTCCTTGCCTCCCGCTGGCTGTCCAGATAAGACTGAATATCATCCATGTACCCGGCAAAATCATTTTCAGACCAGGAAAGGCTCTCACCCTCAACGCTGTGAGAGGAGAGCCCTTCCGAGCCGATCCGGTTGAATCGAATGACCGAAACATCCAATATGATGTATTCCATCTCTTCCGGCGGCTCCAGACCGCCAAGAAGAAATTTCAGCCGCTGTTTCGTGGCATTCAGAATCAGCTGTAACTGCTGTTCTGTCTTTTTGTCTGTATCTTCCATTCCAAGAAGCAGTTTCAGATCTTCGAGCATCGACTGCCTCCTACTTCTCTGGTTCTTTTACCAGTTCGATCACCGGGGTTCCACGCAGGTTTTTATCCGAAGCAAGCTCTTCCAGACGCTCTTTCGAGACCTTGATTCCCTCGCGCGGGAAAACATCACCCTCTCGGTACTCATGGTCATCGTCATGAAGATCCGTAAAGTATTCAATCACCCTGTACATAGGTTCCTCCTTCTCAGCTCTTCACAGCTACTGTTACATCGCCGGAACGGACTGCTTTATAGTTCTGATCACACTCAACCAGCGTGATGTGATGGGTTGCTGTAGATGCGATTTCGGACTCTCCATCCCATTTGCTCCAGTTCTTCACATCATCGCCGTATTTCACGGTAGTTGCGGATGCCGCATCTTTGTACTTCCAATAGTTATTCACAGACATGATCTGCTCTTTTACAGAAATCTTAGTCTTTCCATCTTCTGTTCCTGCTTCAGATGTTACATTCAGAGTTCCGAGCGTCTGCGCATCAGATCCACCAACGGAAATATAGGCGATAGCATCCAGATATTCGCAGAAGATTCTGAGACCCATAATAGCGTACAGATCCGAAATTGCTCTCTCATAGGTACCCTGTGCATGGAAGCCGATGAAATGAGTGGTTGGGTCTGTTGTGTAGCTGAGACCGGCCTTTACAAACTCAGAGTCGCCTGGATCGATGTAATATCCGACGATGTTATTGAGTGGAGTTGCAATAACAACGTTTTCCGGGATTTCAGAGCTTACAAACACAACCTCTGCGCCCAGAAATTTTTTCATGTACTCAAATCCGAAGGCAGTCTGCAGGGAAATATCCGCAGCACCAACGTATTTGTACACATCCAGTGTATTCACCCACACTGCTACGCCTGTAGCCGTTCTTTTCATTTTTTTAAATTTATCTTTGACTTTTCCGATCGCCATAGCAACCGCCATCTGCCAGGTACTTTCGTGGCCAGTCAACGATCCTGCTTTCAGCTGTGTATACAGTTTGTCCATGACAACATTCTGTAGATCGGTTTTGAACTCTTCATCGGTATCCTGCACTGCAGCATCGTATCCTTTTTCTGCGATTGCTTCCAAGGTTACTCCCTTGCGATATTTTTCAATACGGATGGTATCAAACGGAATCTCTTCTACAGCGTACCGGGAGTATGGAATTTCTTCTCCTTCTTTCACCTCTCCGGACTGCAGGGTTCCTGTTACCTTTTTGGTCTTTAAAATAGTATTGTTGTCCTTCTTGATCATTCGGGCAATGCCCAGAACATCAAGCAGTGCCTGGATGTTTTTGCCGAAAGATGTTACAAAGTCAATCTCACGGGCTTTTACATGGATCTGTTCCTGACCTGTCATGTTATCCGGTGCTGCAAATACCTGCAGACCTAATTTTCCAATTTTATGCATGTGTATTCCTCCTACTGAAATAATGCGATGTTTTCCGCAATCAGCCGCTGCCGCTCAATCGGGTTGCTGATTGCAAGAATCTGTTCTTTTGTAACAGCGCCCTTTCCGCCGGATCCGCCCTTTGGTGCATTACCCTTCAAAGCATCTTTTACGGCAGCCTGCACTGCATCCTTGTACATCTTCGCGAAAGCTTCAACTGCCGTCTTGGTATCTTCAGCGCTTTCTGATACCAGATGTGTCAGAAGTTCATCCGGGATGTTGATTTCTTCATCTGCCAGCATCTTTCTGGCTGTCTTTGACATCTCCGAAAGTGCGTTCTGCCGTTTCAGATCCGCCAGTTCTTTCTCCAGCTTTCGGGTTTTGTACTCCGATTTCTCTTCTTTTGTCATCTTTGCGAGCTTTTCCGCCTCTGAAAGCTTGTCATCAGTCAGTGCCTGCCACTTTTCCTGTGCTTTGGTCACTGCTGTATTTACCGCTTTCTGCACTCTGCGGTCGAACTCCGCGCGATTCTCTGCCTGCCCCAGAAAATCATCAAACGACATCTCATTGCCGCCATCTCCAGAACCTGCTCCAGCTCCGCCATCGTCTCCGTTTCCGGCTCCATTGTCGTTTCCTTCGCCTTCTGCAAATAACTGCAGGTTGATCATTGGAGATCTCCAACGATTGTTTTTATACTTCATGTTCGGTCCTTTCTGCCCCGTCCCGTTCTGTAATAGCCCCGTGCCGTTGCTCCAGAATCATAGTTTAACGACATTCCGGTCACATCGGTTACACGATCCGGACATACTCCGGAAATTCATTGGCCATCAGACAGATGCCGACAAAAAAGGAATCCACCAGAGTTCTTGCTTTCTCCGATAGATTCCCATACTGTATATCAACCCATCCGGGCGATACTTTGTATTCTATTTCATCCCTTGTCAGATCCTCAATCGAGCGGATCAGCGTCCGCACAAGGCTGGAAACACCCGCACAGACGATGTCCTGCCCGTGCGGTGCGTACATTGCATGACCGGACACCTTAATTTCGTTTTTACGAACGCGCACCTCAATCATTCTCTGATCCTCTCTTTCTTAACAAATGGGCACAAAAATACCACCGGCCTCTCGACTGGTGGTTAATTATACAAATGGAACCATTTCTTTTACGTCTTTCAATGTCCTTTTTGCCTTTTCGATCAATGAATTCTCAAACAGATATGAAATACCTTTGGGCGTGATAATAGCATCCGGCAGATCGCCTAAAAGAACGCCATCTTTCGTATGATTAACAGCAATGCCTTTTACATATTCTTCCGTAATCAGGCTTAAAATGATATACTGCCAATAATTCTCAGGAATATTATAAGCTGATGCTGTAAGGTAACACGCTTCTGGTTTTTCACCCTTTTTCAAGCATTCATACAGATATTTCAGTACCTGGTATACAATCACGAAATAATCATTCTGAGCCATTTGTCCTGTCTCCTTATCATCAGTTGATAATTAACTGATTCTTGCAAGAATCACAGTAAAAAGTATTGGTTTTTTCACGGTCGCCAACAGGAATCATGATTCCTGTTTTACATTTTTTGCACAAAACTTTTTCGCCTTTCCTCAAGAGCTTTACTCTCTCATGAGGCGGAATATTCAGAGTATTCGTCATAAACAATCACTCCCATTTCAGATTCGGATATTTATCATTTATATGATTAATTATATCCTGGAGCACTTTCTCTGTCAATTCAATGTTTTGATGCCTGTACTCGTTCACATAGCATTGCAGTTCTTGACTTTTGGTATTTGGCTTGTTGATTTTGGCATGCGTGGCCTCGTGAATCACCGTAATAGCCGTTTCACGAACCGTTTTGGTATTATCAGCATAAATGTTGATTTCTCCATCTTCGAAAAGTCCGTCCAGTCCTTCATCAACATCAACTCCGTACCATACCTTTATTTGAATATCATTTTCCTGAAGATATTCCAACATTTCCGTTCCGATGCTGGACTTTTTCATTTCTTTCATGATATTTCGAGGTTTGATAACGTCTCGCCCCTTTGATCTGCCATCCAATGTTTGGAATATTCCTTCGTTGTCTTTATATCTTGCCTTTCTGTTTTTCGATGCTTCCCATTCTTCTGTGGTACCACCCTGCTCCAGAAAGTCCAACCATTTCTCATATTCTGCACTGTCTTCATAGGCTGCCGTGGAGCAGTGGCACCGTGGATGCATCGGCGGCGCGTTCGTCCCCGGCATCATATCCTGCACTTTGAAATGCTTACCATCCAACGCCTGGCACCGCTCGCAGACATCTGCATTCCCGCAGGCAACGTATGTATATTCTTCGAATCCATTTCGAATATAGGACTGCTTCTGCGCTTCTGTCTGGACTCTGGCAAGCTCCGTGACCATGAGCCGCTCTGCATCCTCCCGGCTTGCACCGAAGCGTTTCTGCAGGTGCACCGCAAGCTCCCGCGGGTTCTTGCCCTGGATTAGCCCTGTTTTCAGCAGCTTGTCCAGCTCTGCTTTCAGCATATCCTGATACATCCAGATTCGATCGGAATAAGTGGCGTTATGGAATGACGCATCGACAATTGCCCGCGCCATTTTCCCATTTTCCTGCACGGAATTGCCAAGAATACCCGCCTGCCTGCGAAATTCTTCTATTGTCTGCTGTGTCAGCGTCTTGTCAAAATATTTCTGCAGTTCATCGAAACCGGATACCATTTCCAGCCCGATATTGGCTTTCAGCAGTTCCAGACGGTTGATCTTCATGGTTGCATTGTACAGCCGCATCTCTTCATTCGCCTGGTCGGAAAAATCTTTTTCTTTGACGTATTTCGCCGCTTTCCTGCCATACTCTTCGATATCGAGCTTGGAAACCCTTCTCTTTGCTTCTGCCAGCGAAATCTTCTCAGCATTGGCGTATTTTGCGTAAAATCCATCGATTTCCTTCTGAATCTGATCCGCCATATACGCATAGGTCTTCCGGATCTCTTCTGCATAGGTCTGCTCAGACATCTTATTCTTCTTGGCATGTTCCGTCTCACGTTTCTGCCAGTATTCCTTACTCGTCATCCTGTCCACCGCCGCCAAACATCTGCTTCATCACTGGATCCGCTCTCACCTTGTTCTGATCGGTATCAATTTTCTTGATTTCATCCTGTACATTGTCCACAATAGACAGCACCCCGAGCTGTGTTTCCTGGCTGACCACACCTTCCAGATTCTTCGCGATCTCTGCCTCTTCCTGCAGGTTTGCCGGGAAATTTGGTGTAAAATGTGGATGGATCTTCACCCAGTCATCTTTTTTCATTCCTGAGACCGGATTTGAGAAAATCAGACGATACCTCCGGTTCATTCCGCTGGTAAATTTCCGCTCTTTCGTTTTTTCCAAGTTACTCATTGCCTGCAGCTTATATTTCATGGCGATGCCGGAACTGGTGCCAAAATTCTCATCCGAGATATTGGCCACCATGCTGATATGGAAAATGAGCTTTTCCAGACGATCGATCAGATGCTCCTGCGTGGTATCACCATCCGGTTTCTGAAGAAATTCGACAATCAACCGTTCGGTGTCCCCGTCGAAATTAATGATTCTGTCATCCCGGATATGCGCCACATCGTCTTCTTCCAGCTTGGAACCAAGAACCTTGAGATAGGCATCCGCGAAATAGTCAACATCATTGGCTTTCTCGCTGATCGCCTTGTTGTATGCATTAATCATCGTAAGGACCGGCTCGAAGATTCCCATACGCTCCTTGTTTTCTACGTACTCCGATGCCGGAACGCCGTCGAAGCCGTGTATCTTCTCGTCTGCATCCCAGAGTAATTTTCCTTTGATTGTAAACCAGCGGACCTTCGTCTCGTCCGATACGCTTCCATGAAGGATCTGATTCGAATCGTAATACAGCCGCACGAAATATCGTTCCCTTTCCAGCACGGAATCGTCGTAGATCATGAATGCATCCAGCGGGCTCAGATAGGTGATACCGATATTTCCGTTCTCATCTACGTAATACATTTCATAGCCTTTGCCGAAGATACTGCAGATCTTGGACAGTTCGGCATTGTTATCGTCCTGATCATTATACTGATCCAGAAATTCAACATACTTCGCAACTGCTTCGTTCCCATTGTCGACCTGCATTTTGATGGCATTTCCGATAAAAAAACCGTTCATCGTATCCACGATGTATTTGGCAAAATTAACCATAATCCGGTTGTCTGGCTTCCATTTCGGCTTTAACGGCTCATGCAGGATCGGATACTCCGTCTCGTAGGCCTCCTGCAGCCTGCTGTATCTAAATGCGCACTCTCCGGAATGCCGCATGATAAATTCGTTCAATTTGGCATCTGTCAGCGTCTCTTCCGACGGTAGCCTATATAAATTCGTTCGCACTTCTATATCCCTCCTTTCACCTTTCTGTTCAGCCGTGGTCGCTCCCCAAGTATTGTATATACAAAATATCGTACAGCGTCCATCGCATGATCATATTGCTTCACTGGCTTGTCTTCTCCGTTTTCAGCAGCTTTTTTATCCCAAATATAAGATGCAAATTCTTTAATTGTATTTATACAAGTCGTTGAAAATACAATTTTTTGCAAATTCAATTTGGTTGCTACCAATCGAATTCCGTCCTCTACATCATTTTTGGCTTTTATGATTTTGAATCCACGTTTTCGCAATTCCGCAATAAAAGAAGCAGCCGCAGGATCTACTATAATTGCGCGAATTTCCATCTTATCCAGCCAATTTTCCAAGTCGTCTGCATACTCTGCATCCGTTTTCTGCTTTCCTTTCTCTCGTCCAGAATAATAATATTCTTTCGTACAATACCAAACGCCATCCGTTCCTTTTTCCCACAGGAGAAACACCGTTGCATTTTGAGTTCCATAATCGCAACTGACATATCTATTGCTGTCAAGCAATAAATTTTCAAATAGCGATGGATCTTTCACATGTTGTGCTTCGCTGAACATATCGTAGATAATACCCTCAGCCATAGCCCACAAGCCCAGGATATATCTTTTATAGAACACCCCGGTATACATGTTTCGGTATCTGATTTTTATTTTCTCGGATAGGCTTAGGTTGTCATCCATTGTAAAATGGAGATACAGCAGCTGTTTTTCTTTCCTTTTGTCAATCCAATTGAGCTTAAACCAGTGATATGGGCCGTCCGGGTTGCAGTTAAACCAAAATTTGGAACCTTCAACGGAGCATCGACCGGTTGCCTGATTGACGAAGGATTCCGGCATCAGCGCAACCTCGTCAAAGAACACACCCGCCAGCGTGATACCCTGAATCAAATCTTGTGAACGCTCATCTTTTCCGCCAAAAATATAAAAGTAGTTCTCCGCATCGCCTTTTCTGATCAAAATGAGGTTGTCCGCTCTGCGGTCAGTTACGGAATATCCTCTGGATTTGAGCATCAGTTTCAACCAGAACAGGACATTACGTCGGAAGGAACCGATGGTCTTGCCGCACATGGCAAAGTTCTGACCGTTGAACGTATGCATCGCCCACATCACGAATGAGAGGGACATGCTGATAGTTTTTCCGGATCGGATCGCACCGTCAGCTATAATTCCATCCTTATCATGAACAGGCGAATCCTCGCACCACCAGGTAAGAACCTGATTCTGCTTTCTGGAAAACGGCGAAAAATGGAATGTCTGGTCTTTCTGCCGGCTTTTGATGTTTTGTTTGAGTTTCTGCAGCTTTTCTTTCAATGATGAGATTTTCTCATACACTCTCATCACCCCAGACTTCCTGCGCCACGGCATTCATCGCAGAAAGGAATCCATCGTCGCCGGTTTCTTCCTGCTGAACGTCCTGTTTGCTCATTTCGAATTCAAGCTGCATTGCCGCCAGCTCCAGCCGCGCATCATCATAGCCAAATTTATGCAAGGCCTCGATGGCTCGCTGACGCCGTGCCTGCACACGGGTCAGGGCATCTTCTATGGACTGGATCTGTCCCAAAATCCCCTCGTATTCTTTTAAAACAGTTGGTTTTCCTTTTTCAATTCCAGATCGATATCCGGTAACACTCATTCCCGCTGGAACTTGTTCTTCTGGCTCAATATTTTCATCGGCCGTCGGCTGCTCCATGTTCTTCAGCATCTCAATTCTTTTCAACATCCGCCGTTCCCGCACAGTCAATAGCTGAATTTCCTGCAGGAGCAACTGCTCCTTGTCCGGCGTCACCATTTCAGTCAACCGTTTTTCTTCTGGATCCAGACAATCAAAAAAGAGAGCTTCAAACTCTCCTGTCTTAACTGCATTCTTATTTCCCGGCGGACCGGTCGCATTTTGATTTCCCGGTTGACCGCCTCTTTTTTTCTTATCCGAACGTTCGCTTTTTTTATCCGAACGCTCGTTATCCCATCTGTGAGTAGATTTCCAACGGCGAACAGTTCCTTCCGGCAGATTCAGTTGACTTGCAATCTCAACCAATTTCATGCCTTTCAGGTACATGCCCTTTGCCTGCTCTATTCTTTTATCTGGCGCCCGGGCCATGTTCCATCACCTCGATTCGTCGTTTTTGAATATAACAAAAGGCAGTCTCTATGCAAGACCGCCTATGATTTTCACATATTATTTTTTTCTTGCTCTTTTGCCCATTCTAAAGCAGCTGTTTTTGCTTCCATTATTCCATTTGTCCCCTCAATAATCGCCAATCCAATCGCAAGCCCAATAATATCTCTTTCTGTATGCGATTGGTTAATAAAATGGATCAAATTCGCCGCAGCCGAATAAAAATAAAACATTCCTTTAAATGCATATGCCGTCAATAATTGATGATGGTCTCCTGTCCTTTTCCCTGTTATTAAGCCAACAGAAACAATAATTGGGCAAAGCAAATACGTAATTACAAATCCTATATCCATCCTATACTTTCCTCCTTTTTCTGTCATCATACTACAAAACGTCCTGCATTTCTACAGGACGTTTTAAAAGAAGTATATGGGGGATGATCTCCAGTCAATGGAGAGTTGGAACGGCAGGATTCGAACCTGCGCCTCGTGCCGGCGTCTCTGCGCTCTCCTTGAGCTACGTTCCAATAGCACTTCCTACCGTTTTTTGTAGTTATGGCACTACATAACTATAAAATTCAAGCAGGCATTGTCAATCTCTCTAAGGCGGTGCGTCGCTCTCAGTTCAGATGTCTGGGGCTTCGTTCAACATCGTGCATCATTCGGACTTTTTCCACGGGCTGATGCCTGCCCAATTCAACGGTCAGGCTGTGACACCTGGCCGCCGATCAAAGTACATTCACAAGGAGGTAAAGAAAAGATGAAACCCTTCCTGCCGTTCTCTCCATGATACACTATAACATTTTGAAAACGGACATTGTGGACATTTCGGACAAACTTTAATTTTTTCTCATAAATCTTTCAAATTCCTTCCGAACCCCCTCTGCAGAAGCCTTTCTTCCGATTTTGACCGCCACCTGGCTCCAGCTCATCTCCTCGAAGACTCTGTACTTGATAATGCGCTGCATTCTCTGCGGGATGTGGTTTATCCACGCCTCTACTTCAACCTTCAATTTCTGGGCGTTCTCCCGGCGTTCTTCCAGAATCTTCTCTTCGTAGCGCAGGCGGGAATCCTCCTCATAGGTGAAGGCTGTCCCTGCAATCTTGAAGTGTTGCGGGTTGTACGGAAAATCCGGATTGCTCCCGGACACATTTGTCTGAATGATGGTCTGTCTTTTCTTCTTCAGCCGTCTAATGTCCTTTTCCGTCTCTTTGATCAGCTCGCATGCGTCTGTGTACTGCTCCAGAACCTTTCTCTCCATTGGTATCACCTCCTCCCTTCTCGTTTTTCTGTGTCTCTCTTTCTCTTTCATTCATCATCTCGATGATCCTTACCCAGTCCTTGGCCTGTTTATCAGACCATCTTATTCCGGCTATTACTGCGGCTATTATGCCAACTACGATAAATATATCCATTGGTTCCATTCAATTCACCTCTTCCATGTATGTTCTCTTCCGGTTGTCCTGTCTCTCATTCTGATCTCGACCAATTCCAGATGCGACACGTTCAGAACCTCCCGCACAGCCTTGACCACGTTCCAGATTGACCTCGGCAGGCGAGCGGCGTTTCGAATCGCTTTGTCCGCGGTTGGATCACGATATCCTTCACCATTCATCCTTATTCTCCTTGAAATATATTTCTACCAGCTTGAGTCTGTTTTCAAAATTCGATGTCGTTCTCATCAGTTCAATTTCAAACTGATGAGCTGCGTATGTTCTCAATCTATTCCATGCGATTTTCTTTTTATTGCTGTTTCCAGCTTTTCCATTTATGATAAGATACAGACCTTGACGCGTGTATCCCGTTATCTCGCACATTTCTGACACTGATACGCCAAACTGCCGTGCAAACTCTTTTGTTGTCATCTCTATTCCTCCTCACGCAAATCTCAACTGCTCCTGGCTGTCGTCGATATTCAGATTCGGTGCCCGCTCGCCTACTTTCAAGTACGGACAGTTGGCCTCTGCTAGTTTCTGCGCCATAATCGGCACCACGCTGTTTCCAATCCGCGCCACCTGCTTTGACTTTGGATACGGTTTCCAGTTGTAATCTCTATCTATGATGTAATCTTTAGGAAATCCTTGCGCTAATTTCAACTCCTCCGGCTGCAGCATTCTCAGATAGATGTCCAGCAACGCATATTCGCTTCCAAGAATCGTAATTAACGCAAACCTATCTTTCGTTACTATCGTGTGTAATGGCTCACTTGTTGCCTGCCCTGTACCACAACCATAATACTCCATAATGAACTGCGATACCCACGTAGCTTTCTGGGCTGTTTCCGGTTTAATTCCAGCTTCTTTCAGCTCTTCCCATTTCACCGCCAGAACCGAAACTTGTCCAAAATGTCCAGGACTTGTTGTAATCGTGTGCAGTGGCTCAGTCATCGGCTGTCCAACTCCCGATTTATAGAATTTTTCAAGAAACATAGCTACCAAACCGTACCGATTGCTCGTGTCGATCGTCTGCAGTGGATCTGCAACATTCTGCCCTCTTACTTCATTCGTTGCAGTTTCCGAATGATACTGAATAATATATGGTGTTACCATCCCAAAACCATGCTTTCCTGTAATTGTTGGCATTGGTTCATGGATATCCTGTCCACGGAAATTATCGCCGCCATGATTCACTTGTACTATGAATGGTTCTGGGTTATTAAAAACAAATTTTTCTAACCCTCTTGCTGTGCGATTCATAGTATTTTGAGCAAGTGGTTTTGCTCGTCCAAAGATTGACTGTCCCAAGTCGCTGAAATTCAGGACTGATGCCACCGACACCCACTTTTGTTTTCCATTTGTTCCATTCTTACTGTGTGTAGACTCCGGCCACCGAATCTCTTTCCCATCCCGCCGGAAAATCGCATACCATCGTTTCCGCGTGGTTGGTGCTCCGTAATCGGCAGCTACCAGCTCCCGGCAGTCAAATGTGTATCCAAGGCTTTTCATCGACCGGATGAATTTCTGATAATCTTCTCCCTTTCTTTCTGGAATCGGATATCCATTTTCATCCAGCGGGCCCCACTGCTGTATCTCTTCCACGTTCTCCATCAGGATCACATCCGGCAGAATCTCCTTGGCGTGCTTGTACACCGCCCACGGAAGAATCCGCAGACCACGCTCCCGTGGTTTTCCGCCCTTGGCCTTTGAATGACTCGTGCAGTCCGGGCTTGCCCACATCAATGCCACCTGCTGATCCTTGACGTATTTCCGCAGGTTGACCTTGAAGATATCTTCTGTCAGATGCAGCGTGTTTGGATGATTCGTCTTATGCATCAATATGGCATCAGGATCATGGTTGATCGCAATATCTACCGGCCGCCCCAATGCCATTTCAATACCGACAGAGGCACCGCCACCGCCGGCAAAACAATCTATAATCAAATTCTCCATTTTTTTCAAGAAGCCCGGTATACCCTTGCCCCGGCCGGAGGCTGGCTCCTTTCTGTTTGTTCTACACTGTCATTTCAGCTCCGCACTTCGGGCAGAACTTCCATTTTGCTTTGATATAGTCTGTACTGGATCTTCCTGTTTCAACGGCATCATAACTCTCAACCTGAAAGCCACAACCAGAGCATTCAGCATGGATATAGTCGTTGTGCTCTTCTCTACTTTTCCACTTTGCTTTTTTGTTTTTCTCCATGATTCCTGCTCCATTCTGTAAGATATTCCATCTGTTCCTCGTCCTCCCGCGGATCTTTCGGTCGCTCTGGCCGGTTCCACAGCCACGCCGTCGCGCCGATAATCACGCCACAGAACATGATAATTCCAATTACTGCCATCTCCTCGCCCTTTCCAATAATTCAATTCTTGTTTCATCCCACTCATCCAGAAGATACTGCGGGATTCTCAGCTTTTTGTGCCGTTCCAGCTCCTCATCGCTCCGCAGAAGACCGTTTTCTTCCACGATTCTGCGAATGACGGCGTGCCCGACTCCGAATTTTTCCCGTACTGCTTTCTGCGTCATGCCCGCTTTCAACAGTTCCAGGATCTGCTTTTCTACCTTTTCCGGCGTTTTCTGCATCTTCTCTTCCTTCCCACCGCAGGCACTGGCAGCACCGTGTCTTGGTGCTCACCAGCGTTCCGCGGATCATGTTTGCCCGCGGGCATCCGGTGCCTACATACACCGCTGTTCTGCCCACGCTGATTACATATTTACAGGTCTCGTATTTTTCCACGTTATGTATCCTCCCTGGTTCCGATCTGCATCTGCTTTCTCTGGATATCTCCGATCAGATTTTTCAGTGCTTCCGGCATCTGTGCTTCTTTCTGCTTCCGCTCCGCCAGCTGCTCGTAGATCATGCGGAAGTTGGCGCGGTCCGCAGAGATGTTCTCCGACATACAGATCTGCTTAAAACCGAGCCGTTCCACGCACTGTCTTGTGATCGGATCGAAGCTCTCCATTGCATCCTCAGCTCTGTATAAGCCATATTTCCGAATTGCTTTCAGCACCTGCTCCCATCCTTCACCCCAGTCGAGAACCTCGCCGGAAGCGACCCCTGCGGCTGTCTCACGGATATCTGCGATGGACGGTGACCACTTATTGGTGGCAACCCACTGATTCAGCGCCGCCTCCGCCGTGCGGTACGGGATATCCTGAAGCTGCTGATACCACAACTCTATCGCCTGGGAATTCGGGAGAAGGTTTTCCCGAGGGTAGTATGTCTTCAATGCCATCGTGAACAGAGAAAATTCCTTTTTATTCATCCTTATCCTTATCACCTTTCTCGGCGGCCCATTCCGCCGCCATACTGTAAAAATCATCTAACTGTTTAGCCGTGCTGTTCCCTGTCGGCTGCCTGGCGGCCTGTTTGATCCACGGTCCGTCATCATAGTTTCCATCGATCACCTTGGCCATGTTGGCATCCTTGATCATCCAGTCAAAGTTGGCTGACCAGTTCCGGTTATTCGCCCCTTTCAGGAACGAGGATGCCTCCGCCTTTTCGAACAGCATCCGGAAGTCATCCATGCTGTACATCTTCAGACGTGCCCGGATTGCCCGCTTTCTGGCTTCAGACAGGGAAATAACTTTTGGATAAGAAATGCAGACGGAGTGGTAGAGGGAGACAACCTGCTCGCAGGTTACTTTCTCTTTACTCTCTTTATTCTTATCTTCTTCTTTATCTATATCTCTTTCTTTATCTTCTTCTATTGCGTTACGTAACGTTTCTGTAACGTTACATGATAACGCTTTCTGCTTTTCGCGGTGTTTTGCCACCCTTTTTCTTGTCTGTTCCCGGATTCGGTCCATTCCTTCTGCGTTCTGATGCTCTTCCCAGCCAGTGATGAAAAAATATCCATCCTCCAGCGCGATCATATCCAACTGCTCCAATGCCTGCAGTGCCAACTGAACCGTATTTTCTTCAAATTTCAGCTCCTCCGCCAGCATTTCAGATGTATAAGGCATTCTTTCCGTCAGATATATTTTCCCGTGGTCATTGCATCTTCCAGCTATAGCAAGAAGCATCACCCAGATCAGAACAATGCTGTTCCCTTCCGGAAGTGTTCGAATGTACTTAATTTTCGGATTATCGAACATATCCGTTGTGATTTTAATCCACTTAACATCCGCCATGCTGCGCCCCTTCCTAAACCTCTCTGATCCGTATTCCATACACGGAAAGCATCAATTTCCGTTTGATGACGTAATCTTTTGTCCGGAACCCTTTGGTATCTTCTACAATCGTAAGGGTATCTCCGTCCGGCAGAATCGTTTTGTATACAAAATCTGCTATGTAAGCACATTCCCGTTCAACGCACCTTCCGCGCCCTTTCCTGGTTGTGCTTTCCGGATGCTCGTACTGTGCCGGAATCAGCACATATTTAACCTGCCGCCTGATATCCTTTATGTCTCCTGCTTTTTCGAGGAGCAGAAGCTCCTGGTACCGCGCCGCCTCCCGCTTGGAATCGAACACGATGCCATTCACTTCCACTTTTCGGCTGCCGTATTTATTCCCGGCATATCTTTTCCACGCCATTTCGCACCTTCTCTCTAGTTGAATGGCAGCTCTTCATCAATGCCATCCGGAAGGCTCATAAAGCCATCCGGATCCGCCATCTGTGGTGCTGTTCCGCCGCTGTTTCCGCTTGCATTCTTACTCTCTGCAAACTCCTGTTCCTCAACCACTACGTCCGTTGTATACACCTTCTGGCCTTCGCGGTTGGTATAACTGCCTGTCTGGATCAGCCCGGTAATGGCAATCTTTGTGCCCTGCCGCAGGTATTTCTCGGCAAATTCCGCCGTCTTGCCGAATGCAACACAGCCGATGAAATCTGCAGCCTGCTCTCCTTCCCGCTTAAATCTCCGATCCACTGCCAGGCGGTACCGTGCAACGGCTGTCTGGTTCTGCGCATATCTTACTTCCGGATCCGCGCACAGGCGGCCCATTAAAATTACTTTGTTCATACGCTATCCTTTCTATCTGCCCCGCACAGCCATTTTCCAGCCGCGCGGGTAAGAATTATCGTCTATTATGAAATAACGGTAAACTGCGGCATTCCATCAAGCTCACGCTGCAGATATTCTTTGATTGCCTGCGTTGCATCCATCTTCCATGCACCGCCGTCTGCCTCGAAAATGGCACACATTACGCTGCCATAGCTGTCCTGTTTCATTCGGAACACAAATGCCGATTCCGGCTGTTCCACCTCAAGGAATGTTCTGTACGGCCGCAGGCACACCGGATTCGGTACGATCGCATCGCCCTTGGATGCCAGACCGGTCTTAATGGTTGCTTTCTGCGTTACACCGTCATCCCCATACTCCGAAACGCTTCCTGCCTCTACCGTTCCGGCAAACTTCAGAATCAGCTCGCGGTCATCGCTTGGAATAAACTTCGACTGCAGGTTGATGCAGAACTTCTCATGCTCCACAAAACGGTCAAATTCAAAGCCCGGAACTCTTGCACTCGCCACCACCAGGCTTTCACGGTCACGGTTCGGATCCAGCTGGGAATACAGCTCCACTTCCGTCGGGCTTTTGACTTCCACGATCATCCGCGGCGGCATCTCATCCACTTCTGACTTGATATAGTCCACAAGGCTTGTCAGTGTGTGCATTTCGATGGCATCTGCCTTCGGGTAATATGTATCGATTCGATGCAGTGGCTTGTCGGAATAACAAGCTCCATTGATTACGTGTTCCTCTGCTTTTCCAAGTCCTACGATGTACTGTAATGCTTCTTTAATCATGATCATTTACCTCCCCTGCCTACTTGGCAGCCTTTCTGAAATCAACAACATTTTCGTTCTTTCCGCTTAAAATCTCGCCTGTCTCGGTATCCACGACGGTGCCATCCACAACCTCGGTCTGCTTCTCTGCCTTTGACTCGTTCAGATTCAGGCTCATCTGGCCACGGATCTGCTTTCCATACTCTTCTGCGTACACCTCGCCGGTGCGCAGATCCTTGCCGATGTAGAATTTTGTGCTCATATCCTGCTGTGGTGCCAGTTTCTCCACTACCTGTGCGGAAACAGACACATCATCCCGGTTCTCGTTCTGTGTGAAACTCAGCTTGATCGTGATGCCTCTCTTGACCTTAAATGAAGTATTCGGGTCCTGCAGGTTCTCGATCACTCTTTCGAAAGCATGCTCAAACTTCTCCTGAAGCTGTCCGCCCACCAGATTCTGTAATTCCACTTTATTCATCGTCGTTTTCCTCTCTTTCAGTTATTCCCAAACAACGCCGCTTTTGCATCCACTGGTGCCGCCGGTTCCGGCTGGCTCTGCTGTGGTGCGTCCTCCTGCAACGGTTCCATATCAAACACAGCATCATCATTATCAACATAATCTTTGGTACCATCCTCGTTGATAACCGCCATATCGGAATCAATCGCGGATGCCATATCAATCGACATGATTCCCCACTTGCTGATCAGCTGCCGCAGCATGGTTTTATATGCCATGCCGTCAAAATCTTTCTCCCAGAAGGTATACCCTTTCTTTGCCTGATATCCTTTGGAATACTTCAGCGCATGAGCCTCCATTTTCCGTTTCGACCAGTAGATCGCTTTCCGGAATCCGTTGGTATACTCAAACATGGCATAATATCCGATAGTAGTTGCCTGCTCCCGCGCCTCTTCGTCCTCGATCAGCCGCACTTCGATTTCCTCATTCAGCGGATCAAACCGGATCAGCTCGCCCTCTTTGATTGCAAGGACATTCAGTTTTTTGTACTGACCGGAACGGATGGCAAGCTGAATATATCCTTTGTATCCAAGCTGAAACTGCGCCACCTTGCCCTTATTTTTATCGTTAAACGGCACCAGATAATACTGTCCAAGCTGCGGAGACGGTGAAAGCTTCAGGGACTCGCCCAGGAGCGCACCGGACAGAATCGACTGATTCGTGCATTCCTGCAGCGCCGGATTCGTATTGACTGCCGAAACGATGGCGGAGATGAACCGCTGTCCATCCTTACCGCCTACGACCTGGTTAATCTGGTTCTTAACCGCATCCGCGGTCAGATACGCCGAGATGCCTAATCTCTGGTTTCCTCTTGATCTCTGTAAACTGTTCTGTACTGCCATGACTCTCTATCCTCTCTTCCCTAAATCGGCTTAAATTCAATGTTTCTTGAATCGAAGAATGCTTTCAATGCGATTGCATCGTCCGTTGACAGCAGCGCCTGGAAGGCTACCCACTGTTTTCTATCCCGAATAGCCTGCTCCACTGCCTCCTTCACAGATTCAACGACGGATTCTGTCTCTGCTGGCGGCACCGAGGTTTCTTCTGACTGCTTCGGGATTTCCCGCGCTTCTGCCGCTTTTCTGGCTTCTTCCTCTTCCCTGCGCCGCTTCTGTTCCGCCTCATACGCTTCTTTCTGTCTCTGCACCTGCGCCATTCTCTGACCCTCTGCAAGCGCCCTGTTGATATCAAGAGTGGAGATGTATACCTGCTGGGCTTCAAAGCCAAATTCCGGCAGATTTGAAAGCGTGGCCATGTCCTGATGGAACTTCTCGATCGCGGCATTCATCTGCTCTGCAATGGATTTCATCGAAACAGATACATTCAGCCACTTCGGACTGTAGATTTTTTCAAACGTAAGCCCTTCCGGAATCGCCAGTGTTCCCCACAGTTCCTTAATCTTTTTCAGCTTGTCTTCTTTCTGCTGGTCCTCGTAGGCACGTACCTGCGTATCAATAACCGCGATAGGCTTGTCGATGATGCCAATAATCTCATTAATTTTGGTCTTGAAGTCCGCGAACGGAGCCATGTATTCTCTTTCACGACGGATTCTTTCATCATTCAGAGCCTTTTTCAGCTTATTCAGCGCCGCCTTATCTGCTTTGGCCTCTTTGATCTGATCGTCCGTGTAAACCAGTGTTTCATAATGTGATACTTTTTCGGTCAGCTCCCGTTTTAATTCTTCATAGTTGAAAAGAATCTTTTCCGGCAGCTGATACTCATGCATTTTCAGTTCCATTTTTCTGTGCTCCTTGTCTTATTTTTATAATTCCGGCAGAATAAGTGCCGGTCTTTTTCTTTCCTGTACCTGTTTCCAGAAATCCCGTTCTGCAGATTCCAGATATCGAATGTCAGTTTCTACATCCGCCCGCTCTATTTTGTAGTGTTTAGTATGAAGAAAAACATTTTCGCCAAAGTCGTATTTCAACTGAGCCTTCAGAACAACGAAATCAAATTCCGTTACCATCAGGTAGTGCAAAATCTGGATATAATAGTTGTCCGGGATGCGGCCATCCCATTTTCTCTTCTGCCCGGGATGCTGGATCTGCGTTGTTTTGCATTCCCATACGCCCCGGCGGCCGTCCTGATCTGTCAGCCAGCCATCCAGAGACGCATGCGCAAACGGGTATTTATCATTGAAAAACATATTGTTATCCACGTACTCAACCTGATATTCCGGGAAATCCAGTTTGAACATCTCCCGAAGATACTGCTCCGCCTCAGTCCCGTACTTAACATACGGCTTATTAGAAATATCTTCCGGAACCACCTGCCCGGTCTTGATCTGCCACAGCTCAACGTTGCTTTTATAGGGATTCATCCCGACAATCGCCGCCGCATCTGACCCACCGATCCGTTCCCGGTGCTTCAGCCATTCTTCATGGCTTTTCAGTCTGATCATCTGAACCATTGATCATTATTCCTCACTTTCGTATTTTGATATTTTATTTCAGCGATCCGCTCCGGACCCACGCCGCAAATACCTCGTCCCGGCGCTCCTCTTCCCGCTCTGCCTGCTCCTCGCGGCAGGTATCGACATAATCGCCGATTTTCTTACCAGCGAGCGCAAGAAGAAACATTCCGGCTCCCAGGGCGGCGCGTCCCCACAGATCCGAATCCACGCCGCCGATGTAGATCCATGTACCAACCGCGCCGACCGCCAGCGCCGCTTTATCTGATCTCTTCATTTCTGCGTCCTTTCATAACCAAACGACTCCACTGCAGCTTCCACCCGCGGAAGCATAATTTCTTTTGCTTTTTCAGCAACAAATTCTTCCACGATCTCTTGCTGCCCATTGATTTTGATTCTCCGGGTAACGAACACAATTTCTTTCATAAGGCACCACCTCTTCCTTATCTTCTTATCGTATGCAACCTGGCTCCGTAATGATTTTCTATTGATTCATAATCATTTTTGAGCTATTATGTAGTTGCAAATTGTTTTTGTATTGCGTCCCGCGGGAACTGGTCCTTCCTGTGGGACTTTTTTCAAAGACATCATTAACGTGAAAGGATAAACCATACCATGCGCTTTTTAGCATTATTTCTTTTGGTTGTTGCATATAAATTTCTTACAAATTTAATTCATTATTTTAGAATCAAAAAACTACAAACATATTTTTCTGAATTTCTTGAGCATAAATGCGACAATATGAATCTCTATCGTCAAGAAGTGCTTTCCTTGTTTGAAAAAGCTCATGTTAAAGATAAAAAAATTCCTGTATCTGAGCATATTGGAAACCGGCAAATTGTTTCTGGAAACGTAAGCACCTTCTCTATGTTTCCAAGTACACGTGTCGCATTTTCTGTCACTACGCTAAACATGTTCGAAGAGGCAGAAGGCGTGTTCCGAAAAAATATGCTTGATAGTTTCAATCCGTTTTACTGGATTGATTTAATCGTTTTCCTCCCAAAATCATTACTGGCTTATATTGGAATATCCTCTGAAGTTACCGCTTACAAGATATGCAATGTCCTATTTACCTTCATCTGGTGGATACTCGGAATTCTTGTTGTTTATTTCAAACCCCAACTCCAAGATTTCGTTATCAAACTGGTGCGAAATCTTTAAAATGAATTTTGATAATATAACAAGTCCTTTTGCATTCCCGGCCTCTGCTATTTTCGTCTGTGAAGATAGCAGATTTTTTATTGCCTGTTCTCTTATGAATGAACCATAATTCATTTTCAAACAAATTCCTTTCTTTTGCGCTACAGAAGGTACTTTGCATCAACATCAAGTGCCGCCGCGATGCGGATTAAATCACTTACCTTAATCAGCTTTCGACCATGGATCATATCGCTAAGGTTCTATGCGTTATATCCGGCCTTTTCAGAAATATGTACCTGCTTCAGCCCTTTTTCAGCGATGATCCGTGCAATGTTCTCAGCTACCGGACTGTTACACTCCGTTATCGTCATCGCTCATCCCTCCTACAAACTTATTCACGAAGTAGATCTGTGCTTTCCCAGTTGCCTTCGGCGTTCTGGTTACGATGTTGCAACCATTTCCGTCGATGTGTGTGCTCTCTTTGATTTCAAACAGCCCCATGTTCATAGACTTCTGCGTTGGCATGTTCCAGTCGGAACCTTTTCTTTTAATCAGGTATCCATGGTTTCTCAGATACTCGAAGAGACGCTTCTGCCCGATATCCACGCCGTTCTGGCGCAGGAGCTTCGCGAGGTCGCCGATCAGGATGGAGCTGGTGCTTGCGCTCACCGCGTCCGCGAAGATTTCCTTCGGACGCATGCGCTCATTGTCCTCGATCAGCTTCTTGTTATCTTCTTTCAGAGTGTCGATGGTCTTGTCCGCGAGCTTCAGTGCTCTTGCCATCACCTGCTCTGGGGTGTTCCAGGCTTTCTCCAGATCAATGAAATACTGACGGTACTGCTTGCCTTTCTCTGATCGCTGGATCATGCAGATCTGTTTTGCCATGTCTACGGAGATCTGGTAGTCAACTGCTGGTCTGCCACCTGTTTCTGAGGTTTTACTCATTTTTGAGTAAAAGTCTTTTCCGCTTTCAAAACCATATTCTGTCATACGTGAAAACCAATCATTAAATCTCGTATTGATTGCTAAGCCGCTGTGCAGATCTCTCGCCGACACGGTTGGTTGTTCCATGTCGTAATTAATAGGAATCAACATTTTCTCCATTTAATTTACCTTCCTTTTTAATTTTATACAGTTGAGTTTTTCTCAACTATGTGAGTAAAAAAATAAGCATGAATATCCGACTCTGGGATGTCGAGTACAGAAATCGCATGTTCCATTTCTTCCTGCCCCCAGTCGACCACATTATTAAGCTTATTGCTCACAGACACTTCAGAAATTCCCAACCGCTTTGAAAATTCTGCTTGAGTGCCAAATTTTTCTTTTATTCTTCCTCTTAATTTTCTGTAATCATAAGAGTGTGGCATTCGTTTTCCTCCTCCTTTCTGGTTGAGTTTTTCTCAACTGCATTTAGGATAGCACCGCGCCGCTCGTATGTCAATACATTTTTTAAGTTTTTCTCAATTTTTATAAAAATATATTGATATTTTCTCAACCTTGCTTTATAATTCGTTTTAAAGAACTCTTTAAGAAATGGAGGGATACATTTTGAAAAAAGCAGAAATAAAAGATCGCATTAAAATTGCTCTTGAATTACGCGAATTAACACAATCGGAGCTGGCGGAAAAGGCACATATTGATAAAGGACAACTCAGTTCCTATTTATCAGGAAAGTACAAGCCACGTCAGAATAATATCGACGCTCTTTCCATCGCTCTCGATGTAAACGAAGCTTGGCTGATGGGTTTCGATGCTCCAATGGAACGGCAAGGTTCTGTTGTCTCTTCTAAGCTCTATTGCAATACCGAAAATGAAAAATCTTTGATCCAGTCATATCGAAAACTGAATTCATCGAATCAAGACAAAGGGCTTTCTTATATAGAAAATCTTCTGACTACGCAGCGTATGGAAGACGAAGTATTCCTGAATGCGGCTCATGACCTTGGGGCTACTCCAGAGCAGAAAAAGCATGCTGACGATATTATGATGGATCCTAAAGAGTGGGAGTGATTATTTGACTTACGAAGAATTACTAACGGAATCAGATTCCATGAATTTGATTGTAAAAGAAAAAGATATTCCAGGCTACGGCGGACGTATTTGCAATAATCGAATTGCTATTCATAAAGGGCTATCAAGCCAATCTGAAAAGGCCTGCGTTCTAGCTGAGGAACTTGGACATTATCATACAACGTATGGAAATATCCTTGATGAAAGCGACATTTCCAATAGGAAGCAGGAACTTCGGGCAAGGGCTTGGGGATATGATAAACAGATTGGCCTACTTGGTTTAATTAAAGCATACGAACACGGATGCAAAAATCGGTATGAGATCTCCGAATATCTTGATGTGACAGAGAAATATCTGAATGAATGTCTGGTTTACTACCAGAGTAAATATGGAATGTGCAAATCTATTGATAATTATGTTATATATTTCATACCGAATTTGATTGTTTTTAAAAAATTATAAAATTGAGGTGATAATATGGGATTTTTCGATCTTTTTAAAATAAAAAAAGCTCTATCCCCTGAACGACTTGATAATAAATCTATTTTCCCGGAGCAAATAAATTTTTCTCAGTCAGCAAAAGCCAGTGATAACTATTGTCAAAAAATTTATGATCTATATTACAAGGATTATCCAGAAATGCCTTTTATTTCCAAAGACCGTGAGCTTAATACTAATTGGTTTGAACAGGCCAAAACGTTTTCTCAGCAATCCCTTGTCTCTAAATCAATGATGAAACGCTACTCCGATGGTTTGTTGCCTGGACATATTTATATGCTATATTGGTTAAAAAAATACAGTAATAAAAAAACACCTGCATATTTTGAATATGAATATGGAATTGACTTCGTAGCAGAAAAAACATTTTTAAAAAGAAATGGCTATCTTGACGAATTAGATAAGCCAACCCCGAAAGGGAATTTAGCAATACAACGTCACTCATCCGTTATCGAAGAAAGACATCCTTCACCAAGGTATTCTGGAGTTCCTGATGCTTCTTCTCCTGTTATACTGCCTGTCGGCAGAAATATACCGAGTAGCTTAAACCATGGAATTATAACAGTTCCTTCGTCTGATAAAGTCCTAATTGAAAAAGAATTTAAACAACTAAATAAGCTCATTTCATTTGCTCTTAAACAAGCTCATTTGAGCAATCGTCTATCCATAGATACGAATAAATTTCTGTATTCTACAGATTTTACTTTTTATGAAGCATGTCCTTACACGCAAACGGGTAAATTGTCTAAATATCCTTTGTCCCTCCATTACGCATATGCTTCTCATAAAGATCTCAATCCTCCGCAAGATTATTTCGGGGAAATTCATTATATGCAAAACGGAAGCATCGGCAAAGCTCGTTTAATTTTTTGGCAAAAAAAACATGGTTTCATGATACATCTAGCTAAATCAGGTGGAAAATTATCTGTAAAAAAAGTAGAAAAAACCACAGATGCTAAGTGGGAAACCATATATAAACTTTAATTAATCCGTAATTTTTTGAATTGTTAAACGTATGTACATGGGATATTGTATCCCGCACAAAATACGTTTCAAAAAGGAGAATGTCTATGAAAAAGAAAATCGTAACCCTCATTCTGGCAACTGCCCTCACCGCATCCGCTCTGACTGCCTGCGGATCGTCAACCGCTTCCAGCTCCTCGAGTTCCTCAAGCTCTTCGTCTACTGCTTCCAGCAGCATCAGCGAGACCGAAACTCCAACGCCTACGGAAGAGGCAACACCGACTCCAACCGAAGAAGCCACAAGTACACAGTCCAAATCCGAAGACTCCAGCGTTCCGTGGGACTATACATCGGCTCTTAATTCAGCTGAAAGCTACAGTGAAATAATGCACATGTCAAAAGCCGGAATCTACGATCAGTTGACCTCCGAGTATGGAGACCAGTTCTCTGCCGAGGCTGCCCAGTATGCAGTTGACAATATGACCGCCGACTGGAATGCAAATGCCCTTGCAACAGCAGAAAACTACAACGAAACGATGCATATGTCGAAAGCCGGACTCTATGACCAGCTTACATCTGAAAGTGGGGAAAAATTTACCGCTGAAGAGGCGCAGTACGCTGTCGATAATATAAATGCTGATTGGAACGCAAACGCCCTCGAGACCGCAAAAGACTACTGTGATAACATGGATATGTCGCCAGAAGCGATCCGTGATCAGCTCACCTCTGAATATGGTGAACAGTTTACCGCCGAGGAAGCCGATTACGCTATATAGAATTTAAACTAAAATAAAAAACCGCCCCGGTGCGCCAACACCAGGACGGCTCAGTAACATTCCGAAGAATGATACCTGTTCAGCAAAACATATTGTATCATCTTCGGAGACGCCAATCAATCAGAACGTTTGTTTTGGCGTTTTTTCTCATACCCAAAATTGAAAATTTAAAGAAGGTGATATTATGTCAGCACTAAAAAACGGTGCTCTCTACATCCGCGTCAGCACCGCGGATCAGACAGAACTCTCTCCGGATGCGCAGCAGCGTCTGCTCCTGGACTACGCGAAGAAGAACGGGATTGTCATCGCAAAAGAGTTCATCTTCGAGGAATCCGTCTCCGGCCGGCATGCCGACCGGCGGCCAAAATTTCAGGAGATGATCGCCCTTGCGAAGCAGGACTCCCACCCGATCGACGTGATCCTGGTCTGGAAATACAGCCGGTTTGCCCGTAATCAGGAAGAATCCATCGTCTACAAATCACTGCTGAAAAAGAGCAATGTAGATGTGATCAGTATCTCAGAGCCACTGATCGACGGTCCGTTCGGTACGCTGATCGAGCGTATTATCGAGTGGATGGACGAATACTACTCGATCCGTCTATCCGGTGAGGTTATGCGCGGAATGAAGGAAAAGGCCCTGAAACATGGCTACCAGGCTACGCCCTCTCTTGGATACCGGGCCGTGGGCGGCGGCAAGCCGTTTGTGATTGACGAAGCGGAATATCAGATCGTCAAATACATCATGGACCAATATGATCTTGAGCATCTGGATCCGACGGCGATCGCCCGCAAATGCAATGATCTTGGATACCGCACCAGACGCGGAAACCGGATGGAACGCCGCTCCATCGAGCGTGTGCTGCGCAATCCGTTCTATGCCGGTACTGTGATCTGGAATGGCATTTCCTTCGACGGCACTCACGAGACGCGGCTGGATCCGGTGCGCTATCAAGAACGCATCAAGCACATGGATGCCCGCAAACGTTCTCCAAAGAGTCGCAACCCATCTACCTGCCGCCATTGGCTTTCCGGTCTCTTAAAGTGCCCAATTTGCGGCGCTACGATGACTGTAACGGCCGGGAATACATCTTGTCCATACTTTCAATGCTGGAAATACGCAAAAGGCTTCCATAAAGGCTCCAATTCAATCACCGTTGCCAAGGCAGAGCGAACCGTCTACCGCTACTTCGATGATATCCTCGCCGGTGCGGATTTCTCCTTCACTGTCCGCGACCGGAAGCAGGAACAGGAAGACGATGAGACCATCCAGCGGCTGCAGCAGGCCCTGAACCATCTGGCTGTCCGTGAGTCCCGCGTGAAAATGGCATTTGAAAACGGAATTGATACACTGGAGGAATACGGAGCCAATAAAAAAAGGCTCGCCGAAGAACGGCAGAGCCTGCAGGAAGAACTGGACCGCGTGCTTACGCCCGCCGCCCCACCGGAAACAATCTCAAAAGAAGATTTCCGGAAAGAGATAAAAAACATCAATGATATTCTGAAAAATCCAGAGGAACCCGCCGAGAAAAAAGGACTTCTGCTCCGCTCCATCGTGGATCGTATCGTCTATGAAAAAGCTTCCGGGACCATGTATTTCGACTTTTTCGTTTCCTGATTTTTGTTCCGAAAGCCCGCAAACCCGCATAAACACTGGTTTTTTCCCTTATCATCTGGTATGGAACTCCGGGCCACCGTACTGACTCATGATAATTTGGGCGATTTTGGGGTTTGGTGTCGTGATGTTTACAGGATACTCGAGGCGTTTTTCATAATTCCACATCCGTCAGCACCCTCCTTTCCGGTTGACTTCCCACGGCCATGGCTGCATAACCCATTCGAAAGAACGGCTCATGCGGTCGTTGGCGGTATCGATCGTGAGCGGGCCGTACTGTTCGGCGTACTGTTTCAGTGCTTCTTTTCGAAGCTCCACTTTTTCCCGGAAAAAGGCAAGTGCATCTTCATCCTCCGGGTGGGTGTCGAGGTAAAGGTTCATTTCAACAACAGCAAAGCTGACCTGATCAATCCAGGCGAGCAGCTTTTCACGGGATGGCATCTGCGGCATCATAGGCACTCTCCTCCTCCCTTTCCACAGAATGGTTTACAGAGTTCCGGGAATAAGGTTCCATTTTTTAATGCAGCGGAAAGATCATAGATCTGTTCAAACCGCTGCATCGGAACGTACGCCATTGCAGGTATCATATGATCTACATGCTGCATTTTCCGCGGGAAATTCCTTGGTTCCATCTTCAGTTCCATATTGTTTGAAGCGGCGCGGCGGTTCTGCATATTGTTCGCACCGCAGCAGCCGCGATTCATACGGGATGAATCCATACCATGTTCCTCTTTCATTTTCTGTTCTTTATAGAGTATGAAGAAAATAAGAAAGTGTCAAAAAAGGCAGCGGTTTCTCTTCCGCTGCCTTTCTGTCATACTAATGAAATTTTCATCAAAACTGCATCTCATACAAATGCGCATAAATCCCGCCCTTCGCGAGCAGTTCCTTATGTGTGCCTTCCTCCGCAATTCCATTCTCCGTCAGCACCAGAATCCGCTTTGCATTCCGGATTGTGGACAGCCGGTGCGCAATCACGAAGGTTGTCCTGTCTTTCGCCAGAAGTTCCAAAGATTTCTGGACGACTTTTTCGCTTTCGTTGTCGAGCGCTGAGGTTGCCTCGTCGAAAATCAGGATCGGCGGGTTTTTGAGGAATACGCGGGCGATAGAAAGCCGTTGTTTCTGGCCACCGGAAAGTTTTACGCCGCGCTGGCCGATATCGGTGTCGTAGCCGTCCGCCAGCTCCATGATAAATTCATGTGCATTGGCCGCTTTCGCTGCGCGGATGACCTCCTCGTCGGTCGCATCCGGTCTGCCATAGCGGATGTTGTCGATGATCGTTCCCGCAAACAGATACACATCCTGCTGCACAATACCGATCTCATCGCGCAGATCCTTCAATTTCACATCGCGGATATCCTTTCCATCCAGCAGAATCCTTCCTTCTGTCACATCGTAAAAACGCGGAAGCAGAGAACAGAGTGTCGTCTTTCCGGCGCCGGAGCTGCCGACCAGTGCCACATAGTCGCCGGCCGGGACATGCAGATTCACATTGCTTAACACGTTTTCCTTCGACTCCTCATAGTGAAACGAAACGTTTTCAAAGGTTACTTCTCCCTGCACATTCTTCAGTGGCAGTGCATCCGGCTTGTCCTGGATGTCCGGTGCGATGCTCATAATTTCCAGGAAACGTTCGTAACCGGAATAACCATTCTGGAACTGCTCCGTAAAGTTCACCAGCTTTTTCACCGGATCTGTACAGTTGTTGATGTACAGAAGAAAGGTAACCAGATCCGCCGCCCCAAGCTTCCCACCTGTCATCAGCAATGCGCCGACAATCAGCGAAATAACGGTAATCAGCGTCGAAAAGGCTCCCATTCCCGAATTGTAAATTCCCATATAGCGGTAGCTGACCTTCTTCGAATCGACAAAACGGTCATTTCCCGCATTGAACTTACGCATCTCCTCTGTCTCATTTCCAAACGATTTGACAACACGGATCCCCGAAAGGCTGTCCTCGATCTGACTATTGATATCCGCAATTCTGCGGCGGTTTTCCTTGAATGCACTCTTCATGCGGCTGTTCATTACCAAGGCAAACAGCAGCATCACCACAATAACCACAAGCGGCACACATGCCAGCATCGGATTTACCACAAACAGGATAATCATCGCGCCGATCAGTTTGATAAACGAAATGACAATATCCTCCGGCCCATGGTGTAAAAGCTCACTGATATCGAACAGATCGCTTGTGATGCGTGACAGCAGATGGCCGACCTTCTGGTTATCGAAAAAAGCAAACGAAAGCTTCTGATAATGGCCGAAGATCTCGTTCCGCATATCATGCTCAATCCGCGCCCCCATCACATGGCCGTAATAGGCAATATAAAAGTTACAGTACATTTCAACCAGAACCATAGCAATCATCAGAATACCAAGGCGGATAATCTCACCCGTTGCCTGCTCCAGCGGCTTTTCCACAACCGTACTCGTAATATACCGTACAATCAGCGGAATCACCAGTGTAATGGCTGCTCCAAGCATTGCAAAAAACATGTCGGTAAAAAACAATCCCTTATATGGAATGTAATACCGCGCCAGCTGGCGGATTCTTCCCTTCTCTTTTCCGGTTTCTTTTTCTTTACTCATCCTGTCCTCCCTTTCCGTTGGAAACCATTTTATAATCTTTTCGGAACTCAGACGGTGATACGCCGCATGCCGTTTTAAATGATTTCATGAAATGCTTATCATTTTCAAATCCAACCTGTTTGGCAATTTCCGTAATTTTATCTTCTGTTTGAATCAACAGACGCTTTGCCTCCGCAATGCGGATCTCCTTCAGATAGTTCACAAAATTCACACCGGTATGTTCTTTAAACGCTGCTGAAAACAGCGAATAATTCATACAAATATGGTTAGATACCATTGCCATATTCAGATCTTTTGCATAATTTTCCCGAATATATGAAATTGCCTCTTCCATTTTTTCTTTTCCGGCTGTCTGACTTTTCAGGCTTTCCCTGTAAACGTGTATCCATTCTTCAAACGCATCCAGAAACAGATCTGCATCACGGTACTGCAGAGGACGCGGACATTTTTCCTGTTTTTCCGGCATGCGGTAAAAAAGATCCAGTTCTTTGCAGATTGCTTCCGTCACTGTCAGAAGCTGATAGGGGGAGACCCTCTGATGCGCCGCCTCAAAATACCAGTTCCGCATTTTTCGCAGCACAGTATCTGCCCGGTCCGTTGGCACCTGCAGAATAAATTTTTCCTGAAACTGTGCCAGCTCCGGCTTTTCCTCAAAACATTTTTTCTGATATTCTTCCACAGGATTTTTCTGTATAAATGCCATTTCCCGGGCCAGCAGTGCTTCCTGGTATGCCTCTGGAATTTCCATCACAGAACGATGTTCTTTTCCCACTCCGAGACAAAATCTCTCATCTTTTTCTTTCATGATCCGCTCTGCCTCCGGTTCCGGCAGAAGATACAGAACTCCTCCTTCTACGCCTTCCAGCAGAATTCCGCTGCATTTCGAAAACCGTTCCCCATTTGCCTTGCTGGTCAGCAGGATCCGGAAGCTGTCGTTTCCGATGTGGCGCCGGATCCTGCTTTCCATATCCATCCATTCTTTTTCTTCGGCCATTTCTGCATTCATCATCAGATAACGGAGCTGATTTAAAAAGCACCGTTCTTCCTCTTCTTCCGTTTCCCGGGTCTCCGAAAGCTCTCGTTCCAGATTTTCCAGAAGCTGTTCTATCGTCTCCCGCTTGATCGGTTTTAAAATATAGTCCCGAACTCCATGTTTCATCATTTCAACCGCATAGGAAAATTCATCATAGCCACTTAAAACAATAACAACAGGTTTCTGTGACAGCTCCTCCATTTTGTTGACCAGTGTCAGACCGTCCATTTTGGGCATACGGATATCAGTGAACATGACGTCCACCCTCTGTTTTCTCAAAATCTCCAATGCCTCTTCTCCGTTTCGACACTCCAGAATCTCCTCCACCGGCACGCTGCTTCGCCGGATCATCGCCACGATTCCCTGTCGAATCAATTTTTCATCTTCTACAACCAGCAGTGTATTCATTTTCTTTTTCTTCCTCTTTCTCGTCACCCTCTTGATCCATCGGAGAATATTTCCCCCTCGTGATGGGAAGATGAATGCTCACCTTCGTATAGCAATGCTCTTTTGTATAAACTGACAGTCCATACTCTGTTCCAAATTGAATGTGGATTCTGTCCTGTACATTCCGAAGCCCGATTCCATGTTTCGGCTGTGTATCTGAATTCAGGCGCATTCTTAGTTTACGTCTCAGAATTGCAAGCTGCTTTTCTGACATGCCTATTCCGGAATCTGTGATTTCAATCTCAAAGCTCTTTTCATGCTCTATTCCTTTGATTTCAATGACGGCGTCTGCATCCAGCTCCTCAATTCCATGTGTGATTGCATTTTCCACAATCGGCTGAAGAGACATCTTGGGGATATCCTGCCGATACAAATTTTCCGGTATCTGAACAGATAATGTAATTGTGAAATCATACCGCAGATTCATCAGTTCCACATAGTTCTGAATATAATTCATCTCATCCTGAACGGTTACCAGAAATTTATTCCAGCGCATATTGTAGTGCAGCATTTCACCAAGTGCTGTTACCGCATCGGAAATCGTATACTCTTCATCAATCTCAGCCATCATCTTAATGGATTCCAGAACATTATAAATAAAATGAGCGTTAATCTGGTTCTGCATTGCCCGGATTGCCGTATCTTTCAGCGCTGCCTCCCTTTTGATGCTTTCCTCGTTCTGTTTCTGAATTCTCTCCAGCATTCCGTTGATACCATAGCTCATTTCCCGCATCTCTTCTGCGCTGTAACAAACCTTTATCTTTGTTGTTCCATTGTCAATCTGACGCATCTCACACAGGACGTCATAAAACTCCTTCAGCAGGCCACGCACAATCAGATTGACCACCACAATCAGAAGCAGCCCGAAGCCGGCAAATTCAAGCAGCATTCTCTGCTGCTGTTTGATCATGTTTCCGGTTGCATCATCCAAATTGGTCAGTGTTACAAACATTCCATTGAGTTTATCGACTTTCCGAAGCACAATTGCAACGTTTTTCCGGTCAATCACCGCGCTCTGCTGACTCTCTTTTCTGTCACGGATTCCTGCCCGGAACAGAATCAGCCCCCGATAGGACTGCCATTTGCAGGCTGCCGCTGTTTTTCCGCAGTCATATAAATTCCAATTTTCATCAACAAAGCAGGCCCAGCTGCTGTCACCGGATCGATAAATTTCGGGAAATATGTCTGCCATACGCATGGATACCTCGATCACGCCAAGCCTTCCTCCGCTTTGATCCCGCAGTTCCCGTACATAAGTCATCAAATGGGAACCTTCTTTTTTTGTACCGGAGATAATATTTTTTTCCTGTATGTCAAAAAACCACTGTCCTCCGCCCTGATAGCTTCGGTACCAGGCGCAGTTTTTCATCTTTTCCTTCTGGTACAGGATCGGCTGCTGCTCCAGAAAACCATCTGCCATGGCAAAAATATGGATCTGGTACAGATCTGGCATTGCCTCCTGCATTTTATCGATTATGCTGATGCTGTTGTTTCGAAATTGCTGATAATAGCTCTCCGAGATCTCCTCTCCCCTCCTGAGATGAAGAAGATATTTTTCCAACGGTTCATACTCCTGCAGCGTATCTACAACCATTGAGCAGGCATTCGCTTTTGCATTCACCTCCGCACAGGTAAGATCTATTGCCGTTACTGCTTCATTTACCCCATGATCTATGGCATTCTTTTTGATACTCCTAAACCCAAAGCACATCATGCCAAAAAGCGGAATAAAAATAAAGATCAACGTTGTTACGGTAAATTTTTGGTTCAGTTTCAGTCCGCGAAACCAGTTTCGCATTTTTCATCCCCCAGTTTTCTTTTCGGTTCTGTAACCTTACTAATTTTACCAGTTTTTTCTTTAAAAAG
>OQVI01000110.1_pt1 | contig 48894 bp, 59 predicted proteins | sample 1691651 | NCBI WGS metagenome assembly OQVI01 (sample SAMN03418287, study PRJEB22391) | human gut metagenome | biome: human-gut; feature: organic feature; material: feces | host: Homo sapiens | place: Italy | collected 2013-04
AAGTTTTGCCGTTTAGCTTGACCGTTACACCAGGCTTCTTTGCCTTGCCGTCATATGCGTAGGTCGAAGTGGAAAGTGTCACGCTTGCCTTTGATATGCTAATTCTTGAAAGTGCAGGAATTTCAGCCGTTTCAAGAACTTTCTTGCAGACTGTACATTCCTTGTGCTTTGAGCCTTTAACTCCGATAGAAGCCGTTTTGTCGACTATCCAACCGCTTGACTTGTGACCTGTGGCATTTATCACTGTCTGAACCTTGATAACAGTATTGCAAACTGAGCAATGTGAGCCGTCTGTTTTGCCTGCTGTGGTGCAAGTAGCAGGGTAGCCCTTGTCGGTAACTGCGGTGTGACCCTTTGCAGGAAGCTTCTCTGTAACTGTCGCATTGCACTTTGTGCAAGTCTTTATAACAGTACCCTCTGATGTGCAGGTCGGTTGTTTTGTTACAACAGAATTTCCGTAGCTGTGACCTGTTGCTTTTGTTGTGTTGTCCTTGTATGAAGTACCGCAAACAGAACACTTGTGGAGTGTGTAGCCGCCAGTAGTGCAAGTAGGTGCAACAACTGTGTCAGCATATTTGTGTGAAGTCTTTGGTATAGTTTCTGTAACTGTCGCATTGCACTTTGTGCAAGTTTTTGTTTTTGTACCCTCTGCTGTGCAGGTAGGCTGTTTTGTGATAACAGCACTGCCATATGTGTGGCTCGTGCATCCGCAGGTGAATTTGTATGTCCTTGCTACAGACGGATTGTATGTAGGATAAATTTTTGCAGTGAGTGAACCGCCGTTTTTGAATGTGATACGTCTGATATCATTAGCATAGTTTTCAAGCTTATTTACACTTACCATGCTGCGATCAGAAAATTCAACTGTGTAGTCTGTATCGTCATAAAGCCAGAAATCAATGCTGTCGCCCACACTGAACTGAGTTTTGCTCAATACGCTTGAAAAGGACGTATTCGAAATGTCTGTGCGCCAATAAACAGTGGTAGAGGTCGGAACTGTGAACTTATTCACATAACCGCAAGACTTGCAGGTCTGTGTTACAGTGCCGTCAGTTTTTGATGCGTACTTTGTTTCGTAGTCATGACCTGTTTTGACGTCAACCGTTTTGATATCGTCAAGATTTGAAAGGTTCAGGGAGTTGAAGGTCACGTTATTTTTATCGTAAACATACCAAACTGCTCTGCCGTTTTTGATAACAGGCTGGCAATCTGAAAGGCTTCCCTCAAAGGTGTGTATACTGCCGTTTACTGTGCCGTCAGCGTTTAGCTTCACACAGCTTACCTTTGTATCTCTGGACCACAATAGCAAAAAGCTGTTATTATTTATCTTCACAAGCTGTGGAGCAGAAGCTGAGTCTGTACCCTCTGCATAAGAAGTTATCTTATTGAGCTTGTTTGTGGAAAGATCCTTTGAAACAGCGGAAACGTAGACGTTTCGTGTTTCTGACGTATTGATATAATCAAGGTCAACTGTACTCTGTGCCACGATATAGCTTGATGATGACACATCAAAGCCGCCTATAGCCGCACCTGTATAGTTATAGTGACCGGCGGTATATTCAGGGTATGTTACAACGTCGATATTGCTGACCTGTTCAAAATAGCTTGGGAAGAATTTGCCTGTAGTAAAATCAGAATTATACTTCACCAGAACGGCAGAACGTGGATGAGCGTCACCATGGTCGAGGGCGACTATATGGTTGCCGTCGGTTTTTATAAACTGATTGAAGGAGTGGCTAACATAGCCATAATCAACGTTCATGATGCCGGTATACGAATCAGTGATAGTCATTGAAGGCATATCCACTTCAATGGTAACATTAGCCTGATGATTATTGCCGTCGCTTGATTTATACATTTCGTGGCAGGTTCTCACAAGCAGGTGGTCACCGCTATGGGTCATTCTTGCCGAGCCTGCATCGAATGGAACTGTAGTGTTAGCTCCATACAGACCGCAGGACTTTATTTTGTTCCAATTCTTATCATATTTCGTGATACGGAAAACCTCGAGGGAGTCGTTTTGTTTCGGATTTTCCTGACCGCTAAGGACATAATAATTATTGCCGGAGTCATAGAAAGCACCAAAGACCGGCAGTTCATTGTCGATAAGCTTAGTGCTGAGCGGTTCAAAATCAGAGCTATAATATTCCACAAGGAGCTTGCCCTTGATAGCGCCTGACTGGACACGCATATAATTGCCGTTGTCGCACACTGTCAGGTAAGATTTCACTGTGTTAGACCATTGCACATAGTCCTGATCATTCACATTAGAGCCTGAATACGCAACACATTGCGCCACGGCAAAGGCACTGAACGATCCAGCAGACACAGCAGTAGAAACAGCCATTGCGCCAGACAGGACAATGCTCAACATTCTTTTCTTCATATTCATCAATCTCATCACCTCATACAAAAACTTTCAAACGAGAACACCTTTATATATATAATATCACAACGTAAGGCATATGTCAATGAAAACAAGTTACAATGAGAATGATTTCAATAAATTCGTCATACACCAAAGGTCAACGCAGTAAAAAAAGCAAAGAGGATACAAAACAGAAAAAAACGCCTTGACAAGGTTTGATGGGTGTGATATAATATTACAGTGGTATTTCGAGGTGTGGCTCAGTTTGGTAGAGCGCTGCGTTCGGGACGCAGAGGCCGTGGGTTCAAGTCCCGTCACCTCGACCAGCACAAAACCGTTTATTTACGTTAAATCACGTAGATAGGCGGTTTTTTTATGTCCTAAAATGCTAAAATATGCGTAGAAATGATAAAATATCATTCAAAATGATAAATATATGACACGAAATATGACACGGAATTTTGCACACGCTAAAATTTTGCTCTGAAAATATGCACAAAAAGCAAGACTATATTTGTGCAATCCTACAAAATTCAACGTTATCTACATTTTTGTTATCTAACTACTTGACTTTTACTAGATAACATGGTATACTATAATCACAGGCAAGAGATGAGACCTGAAATCAAAAATTAATTTTCGGAGGTACAAAATCATGAAAATCACAGGCGTTAAGAAAGCAGTAGGAACTTACAAGAGAGCAAACAGCGGTGGATATTATCGTTCATCATATGGCGCTTTGATGGTTGATATGTCAAAAGGTTATGTATGGTGCGACGAATTTTCAGACAGATTTTCGTATATCGCCTATGACGATGAAAACATTGCACGCATAAATCTTGAAGGTGAGCCAGCAACCATGCAGAACATAAAAGCAATTGCCGAAAGAATGTGCGCTGAACACGTCGCATAAAACAGCCCTGATGAGTATCTGAAAATTGATACGAAACGCCCCGCAAAAAAGGGGCGTCGGCTGGAAAGCAAAATAAATCTGAAAGGATATGATTTTATGAGCAAATTGAAAGACATGAGAGAAGCAAGAGGCATGACACAAGATGAGCTGGCAAAGAGGATAGGTTCTGTCAGAAGCTATATCTGCCGTCTTGAGAGCGGTGCGCAGGATATCAATTTTATCCAGGCGAGCACGTTAGGACGTCTATGCACGGCACTGGACTGCAAGCCGGAAGATTTGCTGGAAGCTGACAGCTTCGAGTTTGAAGAGATCAACGGCGAAAAGCGGCTGATAGTTGACGGACTATACTCCCCAGAGGGAAACTATTTACTGGTAAAAGTCAAAAACCGCACATATCAGCTGAACATGATCGATTTTTCAAACGTCGATGATGTATCGAAATATCTTATACCACGTGGAAACACCAATATCCCACGAAGTGCAGCAGAGTTCGACAAAAAGGCATACTGGATATATAAAATGGCGCCACGTGACGGCGTGGAAGTCAAAGTCCTGGACCCTATCAGCCCCGAAGACTGGAAGACGTTCGTTGAGAAACTAGGGCTGACCGATGACGACATTTCGGACGAATTTGAAGTTGTCAAAGGTAAGAACTATGGTGAAAAGTGTGAGAAGCACTATATTTGCAGACAGATAAGACTTACCATCCCGAAAAATTCGGTTACGATTGAGCGAGAGTTGAAAAAGCACGGCATAGAAGCAACAAATGTAAATATCGACCGAATAAACATCAGGGTAAAATGACATGGCAAAACAAAAATACGAATTGCTGCCAGACAAAGTAGTTGCAGCCAATGCAGAAACCATAAAAGCCATAGGGCATATCGCAACCGATACCGATATAGTGGATTATGTCAGCGGTCAGCTGATGCGTGACTATATCAAATTCGGTAAGAAAACCCTAGACGAAGCCGCCAAGTTGACCGAACAAACGATAATGTCAGATGATTTTTTAGACAAGCTGGGTGCTATAAAAAATATGACAAACTGGTACTATAGTGGACGGCAAGAGTATCTATTTGATGATGATTTTGCCAGCCTGCTCAGCGGTCAAGGCACAGCAGATTTGAAAATCAGTGCAGACGTTTTCAAACAATTGCCATGCAACTGTTTTTACGTCCAGCGAAAACACAAAAATAGCGTGGGTTTCTTTTTCGACTTGCAGGGCGACCGAATGACAATGACAGAATATTTTTTTGACGATGCCGAAAAAGACTACTATTCGGAATCAATCGCTATAGAATTGCAGTATGATATGACAGTTGAAGACCTGATATATAAAATTCTAGGCAGCTATGCCAAAAAAGACAAGGCAGGCACTAAGGCAATGATATGCGACATAGCCGAAAAATTGCAGTTCATTGTATATTTATCGGCTGTAAATGCCGAAATCGCACCAGTCACGAAACGCCAAGTGCAAAAGGAACACACCGCACCACGCCCTCAGAAGCCGTCTGCACAGCCACAGAAATCAGCCATAGCCAATGTAGGGTACCGCATTGGCATTGCCGTGCGCAAGCATAGGCAGGCTGAAAGCAGTGTCAGTTATCAGCATAGTCCACAAGGTCACAGCGCACCGAAAGCACCGCACATCAGGCGTGCGCATTTTCACGGCTACCATACCAACAACGGCTATCAGGTAAAATGGCTGAGTACAATTTTTGTGAACGCTGAACGTGATGACAACGATATAAGCACGATTCATAAGGTTCTGCAATAACTGTGTATCTGCAATGAAAAAAAGCCGCCAGGGCAAACGCTCTGACGGCTAAATTTATGCTAATTTTATGCGAATTTTATAAGACTATTTCTTGATTTTTTCACGCAGTTTCTTGATGAACTTCTTTCCTGCGATGCCGTTCGGCCTGTAGCCCCAACCTTTCAGACGGCTGTTGATAGCGCTGACAGTGCCCTTGCCGATGATTGCATTATCGTCCAGCTTTGCGCCGTCAAGGATTAGCAACTGCTTCAGGGCATATGACCCGTCTGTACTTGCGCCTTTCTTATAACCTTTCGTCTCCAGTGTGGGCGGATTGATAGCGCTCTGATTTTTTGGACGCAGAACGCCAAGAACGTGGTTATAGTTGTGATAGACACGTGTGCATGGGTCATTTCTACCCAACCAGTTCTGATCGTAGCTGTAGAAATATTTTGTGTTACCTTCGCCTGTGGCTATGGCAACATGACCGATACCGCCGTTCAGACTACCGCCCCACACAACGATATCACCCTTTTTCGGAACGAATGACGGCGTGTTTTTAATTCTGGTAAAATAGCCCTTGACCGCCTGCTTGTCGAAATCTTCGTAGATTTGTCTAGCATACAGACCTGTGAACATACCGCATTTGACAACATCTTTGTTGTACTGGTTCGCCAGGTCAAAACACTGTACACCGTACAACTTATCGAAATTAATGCCCTTGCCTTTGTATTTCTTCACAAATTCGTCAAATGTCATTGCCATAATTAGTCCTCCTTATCCTTAAAAACTCCAAATTTTGCCACGATTTTGTTTATCCAGTGCGCCTGCGGATTGATTTCACCATAGTTTTCCAGTATGGAAACAACTTCCATAGTAAAAATATAGCCGAAAACAGCTAGTGCAGTTATAGTGCCTGCAATGCCTGCCAGTTCGCTATGTCCGTAGTAGTGACCTAACTGCTCAAATCCGATTTCTGAACCGATAGCCACACCCATGACGACTATCTCAGCCAGCTTGTTCAGACCGCCTTTTCTCATTTTTGACGACCTAACGTCACCTTTGCAATAGGCCTTTATCCAGCCTGTGGCAAAATCGGCAAGGGCAAGACCTATAACAATCATCAACATTATTATGTATTTCACTTTACAACCTCGCTTTCATACTTCTCTCCAGTGATTTCCTCGTACTGCTCAGGGGTTATCTTCCCCCTGTCAGCAAAGTCCTTGACCTGCTCAGCAGTGTACAACCCTAAGTCGTACAAACGTTTGACTTTCCTATACATTGTCGTCACTCTCCTCGATTAGCGTGTTGGTCATCAGTGCAGTATACAGCACCTGTGCTTCTAGCTCGTCCACCTTTGTGGCTTTCTTCGGCTGAAAATCTTCGGTAGATAGTCCCAGCTTCTCAACCATCTTTTTCTGCAACTCTGTCATGTTGTACCCCCCACTTCACTTAACTTTACAACATACTCTTCCTCGCTAGGTACTGGTATGTGATAGTTGTCATTGCTGTTTTTGAACGTCACTGAACCCCCTGCTTCAACCTCAATGTTTCGCAGGAAATCATCGGGTATTAACGATGATATATCGGTTACGATAGGGTTCGCTAGTTCGTAATACAGGATAACACCCTGCATTGCCTGTTTGAAACTTGCGGCATCGGTGTAGGCGGTGTCCTTGACCTGAATTTGTGAAACTGCGATACTGTCTCCGTCTAGCACAATTGTTTTATCGACAAATGCATTTGGATTTCTAGCAACTGTTATATATTTACTGCACAGTATATTATGAACAGTTATTCCGAACGCACCTAATCTTTTAAACCCAATTGCGGAAACTGGCGCATAGAAATAATCTCCTACTGATTGACTAGATGTTTTCATCCACGTCAGCGTTCCCAAATCTACGCTGCCAACACATTGAACGTATCGTTTATTTTCATAATCAACATAATTTCGTGCCGTTCCTGCCGACCAGCCGTAGCCAGGCAGATTGCGGATTGCTTCGGGGATTTGATGTGCGGTATCACCCACAGCGACTTCTGTCATCTCTGCGCTGACAATTTCGCCAGCGCCATAAGGATAGTAGTCCGCAGGGAACATGGCTTCAAATTCTTCCACGCTCGCAGGCTCGTTGCCCGAACCAAACATAGCGGTGAGGTCATATAGCTGTGGTTTAAACGTTAGGTTAATATCACCCGCTTCTTTGAAAATATAAACGCTAAAATATTTCGTACCCGATTCCTTTGCTGTGCCAATCACTCCTGTTCCATAGTCCGAACCGATAGACGCACCTGTATCGACCATGTATTTCCTACTTCCGTCAGCTCCGCCTCCGCTTGGACACCCCGCAATTAAATATTTATGCCCAGTGGTAAAAATTACGGGGTCAAGTGTAAAAACAGCCGTTGCAATTGCTTGTCCGATAGCCGTTATTATACCGCCAGTGCTAGTAAATGTTATGCCGTTTGTCACACTTTGTTTGTCTGTACTTTTTGCCAACTGATTCCACACCACCGATTTACCACCCACAGACTTCACGCTCATCAGCTTTGTCCCAGTCGGAACTGTCTTTGCGTATGCCGTATCGCTGTCGGTTTCAAACTGGTGTGTTATGCCGTTGCCCATGTCATACAGTGCGTCCACACGCCTTTGCAGTTCCTTGTCCGTTAGCTTTACGCTAGCTATCTCAGCCGTGTTTTCGGCTATCTTTCCGACTGCTGTTGTGTAGTCCTCAGGCAGACTGTCAGCCACCGCCTGTGCTGTCTGTGCAGCGGTTTCAGCGGCTGTCTTTGCGGTTTCAGCACGGCTTGCCGCCTGTTCTGCGGTATCTGCTGATTTCTCTGCGTCTGTAGCTGATTTCTCAGCGTTTTCTGCCGCTGTAGTCGCCGTTTCTGCGGCGGTGACGGCTGTCTGCATATCTGCGTGTGCCTGTCTGCCTATGGCGTCTATGCGGTCTAGTGCGTCCATAGACACATCAGGTGACGGGATAGCTGTATCACCGATAGCTGCACCGATGCGCAGGCGGAATATGCGTGATTTTTTAACTAAAATATACTCGTCGCCTGACAGTTTCTTTGCACATATCTGACAACTGACTGTCTGCGCCGACCGCAAGATATCAGCAGTAGGCGTCCACTGTCCGCCTGTGATATCGACCTCATATGTCACGCCATCGCCGTAGTCTATCGTTAGCACATAGCGGTCTGCACCGTCTATCTCCATGCCCTCGACAGACACGGGTCTAGCATTTGTTTCACCGACGTAGCCCAAAAGGGCTGTTGATGTCATCGCATTGTAATTTTCGTCTAGTCTGATTACCATTTCTGCACCCCCTATACGATTGCTATGTAGTCTATGCTGTACGTTCCTGCAGGAACGTTGACAGTGGTTGCGCCATTGCTAGGACCCATGCAGATCACTGCGAAATATGCACCTTTGTATACCTGCACATGGGTGCAGTAGTTCTGAAATGGGCTAGGCGTGCCGATATCCCTCAGTGACACGCATATCTGCTTCGGCACAAAATCCAAATTCAGCGGTATCTGCACACTTGAAGTTGCCTTTTCCAGTGTGTATTCAATCGTACCGCTTTTGATTTTATTCTGGTTTAGGTCATTTACTGCCTGTTCTGTTGCCGTTAGTGCGTCAACCAACGCCTGACGAACGTCACGACCGTAAAATGCGTTTCGGACAGTTTCGATTGCCGTTGTCAAATCAACATTATTTGCCATTTTATCCCTCCTAGTCTAGTGTGTGGTTCTTCGTTGTCACGCTGTTACACATAATATCACCTGTTTTGCCGTAGCACTGTATTGCGGTTTTTTCGTTTTCGTTGTACAGATACATTGCCCTATTATTGGTATCAACTGTAAATACCTTTTTGCCGTTGTCTGTATATGTTGATATGCTACCGCTGTTTGTGTCTAGTGAAAATTTTAATTCATCATTCCAATAGCCCGACATAGCACCAGCCTGCAGGACGATATGGCCGCCAATTGTGCTGTTATCAATGCGTATCTCCAACGGACTGACTTTCAACGTCCACTCGTTGTGTGACAGCTGAATTGCACTGGTATTTTGGCTGGACGTTTGAATGTTAATGCTTCCGCCTGTGATAGTCGCTGATTTCGACGACAGCTTGTTAGCGACCACGTTTCCACTTTCGTCCACCTTGAACGTTCCGCTGCCATTGTTGATTTTCAACCCTGTCAGGGTCAGGGCAGTTATAAAACTAGCCACCAAATTTCCGTCGATAGTCCACGCATTTGTGTACGGTCCGTTTTTCGCAGAACCGCCGTCCGACGATTTCCAAAAACCTAGCCCATTTTTGTTTAACTGAATACAGGACTTGCAAGTGTTTATATCAGCCGTGTCCATAATCAAAATGCGTTCTGGCTTTTCGGAAGGGTCAAGAATGACGTGTCCGCCCTCTGCACCTGTTATCAACTTTGTGGCATTTTCGATTTTGCTGTCTATCACCTGACGATTTCTGAATTCACTATCATCAATAGCAGTCTGCAGGCTCTTGGTTTTTGCTGTCATGAACCCCGTCATGGTTTCAAATTTGTCACCGAATGTCAGCTCGGATTGTTCAGGGCTGTCAAGGTTTATAGTAATGCCGATTATGCGCAAATCTTCATCAATCCCCATAAGAGGGTTGACAACACGATACCAGCACCCTAGCTCAAACTGTTCAAAATTCATGTCAATTGTTGACAAATCAACCGCAGTTATTTTGTACTGTGTCTTGGCTTTGTTTGCATTTTTCAGGAATGCCGTGGCTTTTGTTTTCAAAATTGACGCCTGCGTTACGTCGTCCCACGTTTGTGTACCGCTGATTACGCCATACTTAGCGACTAACGCACTATCTTCGATATAGTCTTTACCGCCGTTTACGCTGCCAATCGTCAGCCTTTTCTCGCTGTCGGTCAGCTTTGCGCCAAGAGGATAAAGACGTGTTATGACCGCCGTTTCGTCTACTTCACGGCTGATAGTTTTGAGATTTACCGCCAGTTCTATCTTTGTGTCAGTGCCGTGTCCGATATGTTTCAGATAGTCTATGTAGACTTTGCCGTCTTGGTCTCTCAGCTGGATTTCACCGCCGAATTTTCCGACCAGTTGTTCAGATATAGCGTCCATAGTCGATACCCAATTGACAGAATACGTGTAGTTATTTTCGCCCGTCACAGTGACCTGCCCGACCGATATGTGTTTGTCATCGCCGACCTGCGTATTGTGTTTGGAAATGAATGACGCTAGCACTGTCCGAATGCCTACCATTTTGTATTCAACATACGGCTGAACGCTGTCATACAGCCAACCTAAACGCCCTTCGCAGGTGACAGTTTTACAAATCAGACCTTGCTCGTCCATGCTGTCAGGACATTTCAGCACACGCCCGATAAAAATATCTTTGCCTGTGCTATCGTCTGTGACAGTAACCGATGTTGTCAGCGGTTTCAATTTGTCATATCCTGCATTGTCGGGGTATATGGTAAACGTGAAACTGTCAACGGCATTGACAGCCTTGACGATTTTTCCACCCGAAATGCGGTCAAGATTATCACTATGTATCGTGGTTTTTTCAGTACCATTTGTGATAGTGACAGTGTGCATTATAACACCTCCTCGTGTAGGCTCAGCGTGAGTGACCCAAAACCATACGCTGACAGAACGTTCAACCCCGGCTGTAAAATCAATTCGTCCATATCGAATGGTTTTTCTGTCGGTCTGTATACCTTTTCGGAAATATCAACGCCGTTATTTTGGAAATGTGTGAATCCTACCTTGTCGATATCATCAGCAGACCGCCTATATATCAGACGTGGTTTTATCGGCACGTTCGAATACAAATAGACTTTTAGCACCCCCATAGGGGCGTGTGGAGCCATTTCAATAGCCGTCAATGTCATATCTGTCAAATTCAGATAGTCATTTTCAAAACTGAAATCATCAAAACCTTTGTCAGAAAAATCATCAGATATCTTATACGGCTGTGCTTTGAACGTTGCCGTTACCTCAACATGATAGCCCTTTTCAATTTCTGCGCAGCTGATTGCTCTTGCCTTATAATGGTAAATTTCAGCGTCATCATATAGGTCACACTCGCCAGCCGACAAAATCCAGTTTTCAAAATCTGCCACTGTTTTCCGCAGGGCGGTTTTCGGACAGTCCATAAATACGAATTTGTATGTCAGTGTTCGTGTATCATAGGTAGGTTTACCGCCATTCTGATATGTGAAACATATGTCGCCATTGCGGTATGGTATAGTAGCCGATATATCCCTGATGTTTGGCGGCGGTGTACTGCGTGATGTCAGCAACGCTCCAAAATCGGTATAGGAATTTTTACCATTTATCGTTATACTAGACATTTTCAGCCGCCCTCCTAGCATTCAGATTGATTTTTTCAGCCATAGCAACGTCCATGTATGGCGCTGTTACTGTGGCAAAACGTTTTCCGTCAATGTTCATAACCACTGTCAAATCACCGCTCTTGCCGTTTGACGTCGTGCTGTCGGCTTCGGTTGATATTTTGTCAGCAGTTTTTCTTGCGTTCTGTCTGCCTATCATGACAGGATCCATTTCAGCCGATACGCCTGCAACGCTGTCAACGATAGCCTGTGCCTCGTTCACTGGTTCGTCCGCAGTGTCTTCCATACCGACAGCGATACCAGACGGCAGATACTGACCGACCTTTTTCGCCATAACCCTTGAAGGCGAATGAATGTCGAAAAAATCACAGAATCCGTCTATAATGGCACTTCCAACATCTTCAACAACGCTCCAGATTCCACTGACTGCGGAAACTAAACCGTTCAAAATGCCTTTGAGAATATTTGCGCCCAAGTCCAGCCAATCAACTTCCTTGAAGCCGTCTATGATAGCGCTGATTATATCAGGCAGTGCGTCTATGATAGCAGGAATTGCAGTCGGCAACCCCTGTGCTAATGCAACAATCAATTCCATACCAGCCTTGACTAGCACAGGCAGATTTTCTGTCAACGAATCTGTTATAACAGGTATCAACGCTATTATTGCGTTTATCAAATCGGGCGTGCATTTAGTTAGACCTGTTATCAATCCTGTTAGCAATTGGAAACCGCCCTCAATGATTGCAGGAAGATTTTCAATCAGCGTGTCAGTTATTTGTTTTATTAAACTAGGCAACATTGGCATTAACTGTCCGATAACGTCATTTAGTCCGTCAATCAGACCCAAAAACAGTGTGATTGCACCCTGCACCAGTTCAGGCACTAGCGTAGGGATAGTTGAAACCAACGCATTTATCAACCCGAAAAAGCCGTTAAGCAGTGACGGCAAAATTGAGTTGATTAGTGACGGCGCAGATTGTGCCAACGATTGAATGATAGATGTTAGAACTGTAGTTGCCGCTGTGATTAGTGTAGGTGCATTTTCGGCAAGCGTTTCTGACGCAGAACTGAACAGCCCAGATATAACAACAGGAATTTGTTCGGTCAAGCCGTCAAGACCGCCACTGTCATATGCGTCTAGCAAACTAGAAACGCCGTCAAACAGTTTGGTAAAACCGCCCGACAATTTCTGAACAGCTGGCAACGATTTTGTCAGAAAATCTGCTGCCATTCCCTTTGCACCTGCCATAACAGGTGTGAACGCAGTTCCCAAAGACGCAAGGGCGTCCTGCAATTCAAAACTTGCACGTTCATAGTCCAGCGTTGATTTATTTGCTGATTGGTATTCGTCATTGATTTCCGACAGACCCGAATTTGCCAGCCAATCAAGGGCATACTGCTGACGTTCTGCTTCTGACGTGCAATTCTGTAGACCCGCATTAAAATCATCAACGCTATCACCCATACGCCCGATAAGCTCTGAAAACTGACCTGTCGCAGCACCTGTAGCAAGGGTCTCCTGCAAGCTGTCCGAAAGGCTCTCGATTTTCAAGGTATCAGGGAATTTTTCAACCGCTCCGCTGAGTGCGTTTATAGCAGGCGTCATTTGTTCATCGCTGAAACCAACAGCCATAAGGTTTGACAACGCTTCAATACTTGAATCGGACTCGCCTGTGATAGCCACCAAATCTTGCATTTTTGATTTCATAAAATCAAAATTATTGCCGCTGGTTTCGGCGTTTGTTTTCAGCTTGGTCATATCGCTGTTCCACTCACGGCTTGCTTCAACATTTGCCGCAAGTGCCGTTGTTACAGCTGCAAGACCAACACCTATGGTCTGTGTGTATTTCTTGAACCCGTCAGCCGCCTTGCCTATCATGGCTGTGTCTATTTTGCCCAGCGTTGCCGTGAACTTCACGGCTTTGCTTGTCGCACCGCCTATGGCAGAACCGACTTTTTCAACTTTTTTTATGACAGGCTCAACCTTGTCTTTGGCTTCTTTGAATGCCGTGCCGATAGCATTGACATTTTTCTTTTCGTCTTTCAGGCTTGACAGCTTCGACTTCGTTGTTTCCAACTCTCGCTGGAACGCACGATACTGTCCTGCGTCTATCTCGCCTTTTTTATACTGTGCCGTGACCTGTGATTGTGCTTCTTTCAGCACGTCCAGTTTGGACTTTGTTTCCTTGATACTATCCTTCAGCAGGTCTTGTTTTTGCTTTACCAGCGTGACGTTGTTCGGGTCTAGCTTTAGTGCTTTGTCGACCGCTTTCAGCTCGCTCTCCAACTCACGGCTCTTTTTGTTCGTTTCTTTCAGCGCCTTGTCAAGACCTGTGGTGTCGCCGCCTATCTTGATAGTAATGCCCTTTATGCTACTTTTTGCCACCTATCATTACCCCCTTTCCGAAATTTTCTCGCAAAGCCTGTCGGTCAGGCTTCGTCAGGGTCAGCCTATATGCGTTGTCTAGGTACTCTTGACCGCTTTCTGTCTGTCTGAGCCGTGCAATAAAAGCGTCACGACGTATCAGCAGATAGTCATAGTAGTCCATATCATCAACATCATATAGGGATATGCCCATATAGTCCGCAACTAACTTTTCCCACGTTGAGGAAATTTCATATTTTTCCCCCTCCCTATCCTGCGGTGGATAGTAGGGGAGTGCTAGTTTTTTGAATTTTTGATTTCTAGCAGATAGTCGATATATGTGCGATAGAATGTTTGTATGTCATAGATATCCCAATCGGCTAGTGTCTCAGCCGTTATCGGTATCTTTGCGATGTTGTGTGACATCAGTTTTGCGCACATTTCGATTGCTTCGTCCAGCTTGTTGCCGCCAAGTTTTGCGGATATTTCCCCGAACGCTTCAATCTCACCCTTTGTGGGCGGCATAACAAATATCGTGGTATGCTTTTCGTCAGCCAGCTCAATGCGCAGGCTAGGTTTTTGCATTTTATTGAAATTCAACGTCTTTGGCATTTTATACACCTCCAAAAAAACAGCCCACTGAAAAATTCAGTAGGCTGTGTATTTGTGTTGCTTATATGGCACTTATCGACTTGTCTTCTTCGATATAGGTAATCAGCGTTCCCTCGCTGTCGCTTGGCAGTGCTTTGAACTCTGCGTCGATAACGCTTTCCTTATCCTTTGCGAACGCCAGTTCGATACCGCTCTGATTGTTACCCACGATCATGACCCAGATATTGCCGTCAACTTCATCAACGTATTTGAAGCACAGGACGTACTTCTTACGACGCATATTCTTCAGACCACCGATCTTGACAGTTCTGCGTTTCTTGCTGGTATCTTCTGTCACTCTTGCAGTATCGCAGAGGACGTCAAGGGTGTTGCCGTTGAATACCATGATACCAGTTTTCAGTGTTGCCTCTTCTTCGGTGATGATTGTTTTCTGGTGCGTGCCATCATCATCACTTGCGGTGTAAGATGTCGGCTTATATGACAGGGTTGCGCCGCCCTGGATATAGCCCAGCACATTGGCGTCTGTGCAGATAGTATCAACATCAGGCACTGTCTCGCCGTCAAAGTCCTGATAGTAGATATAACCGCTTCCAAGAATGATATTGCTTGGGGCTTTCTTTGTCTCAGCCATTTCAATTCCTCCTTATTTCAAATAATTGGTAAATGAATATCTTATCTGATACTCCTTGCTGTCCTCTATCCAGCTTTCAGACTTTTCCAAGTCAAAATCTGCAAACTGTTTTTCAACAGCCGTTTCTAGTTCAACGTCGATTTTTCTAGTGTACAATTCAATGACTATCGTCTGCTCTCGCAGGCTTGCGGGGTGCATATCGTCTCCGCTGTCTATGGTGCTTTCACGATAAAACACGCAGTAGGGCGTTTTCATTTCATCACGTGATGAATAGTATGCGACTTTGTCTTTCAGTTCGTCGATAGCCGTTAATCGTGAACGTATGTCAGCCAATGTCAAACTCATTTCTTCAACCTCGTTTCTATCAACTCAGGCAGCGTCTTTTGTGCATATTCCTCAACTGGTTTGATATGCACAAATGCCTTTACTCTGCCCTTGCCGCCTTTCTTTGCGTGACCGTGCTCCAGCAAATGTGTCAAATAATAGTATTTTTTATTGCGCACCACAACACGCTTGTTGCCCGACTTAGCGTATACTGTTTCGGCTTTCCAGCTTTCGGCATACTTTCCTGTTCGGCGTGGTGATGTGGTTTTCAACTTTTCAACACACTGGTCTGCAACCTCGTCGATACAGCCGTCAACTATCTTTGCGGTTTCTTCGCTGTATTCTTTCAGGTCATCAGCGACCTGTTTCGCCAGCTTGCTGACATCAATCTCAACCGACTTCATCAGTTATCACCGCCAAAACGTTCAGCCGTCAGTTCAATGGCTGTTCCTGCTACATATGTGCGTATGATACGATATTCCCGACCGTTGTAGAATAACATATCCTCGTCATCATAGTCATAGTAATCTGCCATTTTGATTTTCAAAGTGGGTTGAAACCCTGCCTGTGCGGCACTGTAAAATTCAGAACGTGAAATTGATGATACCTGACAGAACACTTCTTTGGCATTCTCCCAGTCAACGACCTTTTCTTGATTTCCTATCTCGTCTGAAACTATCTTTGCTTTGGCGATTTTTACAACATCATTAAACATTGTTAAATCCCCTCCGTGTAGTCCTCGTTCAGACTTAGTGCGTCTCGCAAACGCTCGTAATTCTTGCGGAAATCTTCTCCCTTGCCGTTGAAATCATACTGCCATTTGACATAGTTTTCGATAGCCTTTTTCAGAATTGCGCTGCAATCGTCAGCGTCAAAGGGAACGAACACGCCCACACGCTTCAAGTCCTCCATGCAGGCGTCCACGTTTGACATAATGTCGCTATCTAGCTTGTTATGCGATATCCTCAGCGAATTTTTCAAACTTTCTAGCATTCGTTATGCCCCCTTTATCATCATGATTACTTGCTTTTCTTGGTGAGTGTTACAAGGCTGTTCTTGTCGACGACCTTGCCGTCTACCAGCATAACAGCCTTTGTTACCTGGTCTTCAGTGTCATTATCCTCATATTTCTTGACTGTCATGGCAAGATTTGTGTTGAGGATATAGTCCTCAGGGCGGAAGAAGAATGCCACGATGGTATCAGCCGATACAGCGTCCGCATAAGCGTCGATATCATCTGAGAACACAACAGGTGTGCCCAGAACCGATGGCTGCATATCTCCATTAAGACCATAGTTGACCCTAGCGATAGGCTGTCCGTTTGTGTCTGTCAGTGCCTGGATATCGCAGAATGTTGCATAGTTCATGAACATCTTAACGCCTGCTCTGTACCCTGACGGAATTTTCTTTTTCATATCCCACAGGGTTTTGTATGTAATACCGCTTGCCAGTGCAACGTCCACGTTCTGACCGCTGACAACAGTTTCCTTTGTGATACCCTTTGGCTTGCCTGAGCCGTCACCTTTGATGATTGCTGTTTCGATAGCAGCGATCATTGCGTCGGCTACCTGATTAGCAAATGTTGTCTCAAAGAAGTCGAGTGATACCACAGAAACTTCGAGTGACATGGAGATAGCACATCTCAGCTTGTAATAGCTGAATGTGATTGAGCCTGTAGTCTTCTTCTGTGTGTCAGAACTTGCGCCCTCAGCGACCCATGTTGCAACAGGCTTGGCGCTTGAAGTAGGGATTGTCACGCCACCCTTGATATTTGTCTTTGTAACAAGGGCATAGATCTGGCCGTGTTCCTCCAACTTTTCAACGATTCTCTGCATGGTTGTTGATGGAATAATAGCCGCAACATCAGTGGTCTTTGTGTTCTGTGCCTCGTTCGCAAACTTCGCAGGGATTGGTGTACCCTCGAGAACATTGTGCATAAACGCAGTTCTGTATTCGATGCTGTCATAGATGTTTGATGTGTGTGTGATCGCATTCTCGTTCATCTTGTTTTCATTCCTTTCAATGATATTTTTCATAGTATCTGACGCATGGTCTTTTGTCATAGCGTTCAGATTTGCCTGTGTCTTTGCCGCTTTTTCAGCGTCATTCATCAGCTTTTCAGCTTCCTCGAAATTGCCCTCGTCAATGAGAGCCTGAGCCTTGTCAAGCATTTCCTGTCTTGTCATTTTTATAACCCTCCTTTAGTTTGTCAAGCCTTGCCTGCGCCGTTATCTTTTTGTCAGCACGCTCAGCTTTCATTTTTTCAATTACGTTCTGCGGTATGATATCGCAGTAGGCCGCCACAAGCTGTGACTTGACGTTCTTGCTTCCTGCAATTTCGTCTATCAATCCCAGCTCGACCGCTTCATCAGCCGTCAGCCATGTTTCCTTGTCCATGATTTCCAGTGCCTTTTCCTTTGTCATGCCTGATTTGGTTATATAGGCATTTGCAATAGTTTCATTGGCTTTTTGCAAAATCTCTGACATCTTGTCCATGTCATGATAATCACCTCTTGTCGCTGATGATACGTTATGCACCATAATCTGTGCCGTCGGTGATATATCTGACTTGCCTGCGCACGCTATCACGCTTGCCGCACTTGCCGCAAGACCGACAACGTGTATTTTGACGTCACCTGAATATTCACGGATTGCCGAATAGATTTCGGACGCCGCAAAAATATCACCACCGCCAGAGTTGATGTAAATTTCCAACGGCTCGCCTTTTTCAGCCGCAGCAGTTATACCCTTTGAAACCTTTGCAGGAGAAGTGGCGTCAATGTCGAAAAGGTCATAGATCCACTGGTCATCATTTGGAATGATAGTACCTTTGACGTTAATTTTCATCATTTTCACCTCCCTCGTCGCTGTCTATCTTTGCCGTGTCTAGTCTGACATAGTACTGATCACCCGAAGGAATGTCAGCCAGATTAAACACACTTCGGATTTCATTTGCGTTCATGATACCTCTGTCGAAAAACTGCACCAGATTCAGTTTAGTTGACATTGACGCAGTGCTCAGATTGAACGCTTCAAAAACTATCTTATTGCCATACCCTCTCTCGATACGGCTGAATAGTTTTCGTGTAAATTCGCCAGCCAGTTCCATTACTACTGGTTCTATCTCCGATTCGTAGTAGGCGTTGTATTGGTCTTCGGTGTAGTTCGATTGCACGATATTTGCGTTTGTATTAAACAGCGAATAAATTCTCTGCGTGGTTTTTTCCATGACCGATGAATTCGGCACATAGTCTTTGGCGTCAACTTGCTTTGCGTCCGCTTTACTATCAACCGCCGCAACACCTGTGCCGTTCTGAACGCTCATGAACTGCTCACTGAATTCTTGCGCCTGCTTCTTCAAATCCTCAGGGCGTAGGGAACTGGTGAACTTCAACAGCCAACGAATAATCGATGAATTTTTGATAGCCTTAACAATTCCCTGGTCTGTTGTTGTTACGATTTCCATTAACGGCGTCAGCGTTTCACTCAGCCGTTCGCCGAAGATATCGTCTTTGTAAAAATCACTACGCAGATGAATGATGTCAGCATACGGAAACGTATATCTTTGCCCATTGAAAAATGTGAATTTCAAATACAAATCATTGCCGATATATACGCATTCCGCACTGTCCGCAGGGATAGGATATAGTTCAGTAGGATAGCCGTTGCCGTCACGAATAATCAAGATAAATGCGTTGTTGTTCAAACACAACTGCGTTGCGACTTTTTCCAACATTTTCTGCATTGTCATGAACTCATTAGGTTCTTCCAACAACATTCGCATATATGGTTCAGGGTTTATCTCGATACTGCCGTCGTCCTTTTGGCTATATGATTTTCTGATATGCTTTGCGGTCAGCTTTCCGATAGCCTTGACTTTGGGGCGAATGCAGGCACGCACCAAATCCGACCGATAAACGTTGCCGTCCCAGCCATAGTAGCCGTTGCCGATTTCCGTCATCATCTTATATCGTGTCACTACCTGTGACCTGTTCTTAAAACGATTTATCAGACCCATTTTTTCACCCCTTTCTGTGCATGATTTTCAAAATTATTTCTTGTTCAATTCTGTTATAATAGCCTTTTCTCTCTCGCTTAGTTGCCATCGTTCTGCTCGCTCTCGTTCTGCTCGCTCTCGTTCTGCTCGCTCTCGTTCTGCTCGCTCTAAACGCATGGCGGCGTAATCCGAGATGAGGTATCCCGACCCGAATATTGCTTTTTTTTGCAAAAGTTGAGCATCAAGGGCACGAACACGAAGGCTTTCAGATTTTCTGATTTCAAAGTCAATGCCAGCCTTTGAAAGTCGATTGATTTCAGCCGCTGTTGCAACGTTTTTCGGGTATTCATACTTCGGCATTGTTTTAGTTTTCTCTTTTCTGCTAGCATCATTACAGCTTTTTAAAATCTTATAAAGGCGTGGGGCGGTGCGAACCCGAATGTCGCTATCATCAAGATTTGTTACAAACGACGTGCTAACGACTGCCCCATTTTCATATGTTACAGCTACACCAACCGGAATTGCTGTACAGTGTTCTGTCGTTCCTGAAAATAGAGTGAGAGCAGGTGCAAACAAAAAAAATTTTATGTTTCTTTCGATATAAAAGCGTAAAATCTTGCTGAGAATGCTGAATGGCGGATTATCAACTACGATCTTACCTGTATAGTCAAACGTTTCATAATCGCCACCGGGATAGAATGGTCTACAAAAAGCATCACGATTTATGCCATATTCTGTGCAGACCCAATCAGCCACGCCATCGTAAATCAGTGGCGGTGTGTAACAGTCATCAGTGGTTTTTTTGGGCTTAAATTTTTCAACGAATTGCTCGTATGTTTCACCTTTCATTTTGTTCCTTCCTTATATCAAACTTTCAAATTCTTCCTGTCGATTATAATAGACCACATATGCGTCTAGCAACGCCGCAAGTCCGTCTATTCTCTGTGTTCGGTCAGATTTCTTACATGGCTGAATGTTGCCGTTGACGTCCGTCTTTACAGCCGTATTTAGAAAACACCATTTGTCAATTGGGTTATTGTCGTAAACGATGTTGTGCCGCTGAAACTCAGCTTTCAAATTCTTCATTGGGTCAGACAGCGTTATAACGCCCTGACGCACAGGTACTAAAACACCCTTGCCAAACTCTTCTTCAAACGCCTTTATCAGCTCGTCCGAGACGTGCCAAGGGTCATAGCCGATAGCCAACGGATATATATCTTCTTTATCCCTCAGTTCCAAAAACCAATCCAAAATAACACGCTTGTTGACCTTGTTTCCCTCACACGTCCTCAGCAGGCCTTGTGATTTCCACAATTCATACGGCACACTATCTCGTCCACGTCTGTCACCCTTTTCAGCGTCAGCGTCAAGGACGGCTTGCGGTATCCAGTACATAGATTTTACATACAACCTATCATCATCAGGCTTTTTGCAGATAGCCTTTGCAGCGTTAAGGTCTATATAGTCGGCAGCGTCAAAACCACCGATGAAATATCTGAACGGATAATCTACAACAGTTTCTTCATTGTTCAGCTCGTCCCATCTCAGCCAGCCGCTTTCGGTATTCTGCGGAAGGTTGAAATCCTTGACCATAACCGTTGCCTTGAAGCTAGGGTCATCTTTGGCTTTTTGCACCATTTGGCGCAGATAGTCGGTTGATTTTATCGTGCCCAGCCCAGGGTTTGCTTTCAGCCAGGTTTCTTCCTTATCCCATTCGTCGGGGCTATCCAGTTCGTAGATAAACGGTAGAAATCGGTTATTGCTTTCTGTCAGCCGTCCGTATAGCAGATTATTTGCATATTCGTATTGGGCGTCAAAAATGCCGCCACGGACGAAGCCGTTTGTGGTAATGCAAAATAAAATGGGCTGCTGTCTAGCGCCCATTGCTTGCTTTATCAAATCATATAGATCTCGGTTCTTGATTGCCGCCAACTCGTCGATAACACCGCAGTGAACGTCCAGACCGTCAAGGCTGTTTGAATTGCTCGCAAGGGCTTTTATAAATCCCATGTTCAACGGAAAATACAAATCGGCTGCACGCTTGCGAATATGCTTGCTCAGCAGTGGCGATTGTTTTATCATTTTGTAGCAGGCGTTGAACCCTAGCTTTGCCTGGTCTAGCATTGTGGCGATGTTATATATCTGCGGCGAACCCTCTCCGTCATTGACTAGCATATCATTTTCGACCGCCGCAGTTTCCGTTGTCTTGCCGTTCTTTCGACCTTCAATTATCAGGCATTCGTTATACTGGCGCAGGTTGTTATCGTCAACAAAACCGAATAATGCTTGCAGTCTTGCTTTTTGAAACAACTCCAGCTTCAACGGCTGACCTAGTTTTCCAGACGGCTGTTTACAGAATTTTTCGATAAAATCCGTGTGCCGTGTTGCAATAGCTTCGTCAAAATGAAATTCATCAGGGCTTGCAAATCTGTTCAGCAGCATTTCGGAAACCTTTTTCATTTTCTCGCACGCAACGATATTTCCGTCATAAATGCCAGTAAAATATTTTTCAAATTCCGTCAACGCTTTGCACCGCCCAAGAATTCCAACAGCTCGTCACCTTCAGACTTTTGTAGGCTATCGAGAATTATGTCTTCAACGGTCTTAGCCATTGCATTGTATTTTCCGATTAAGGTTGCATATGCCTTGCTTGCTGGGTGCTCTGTCTTGACAGTAAAACCATTGCCGTTTGTTGCTTCGATGATCGCACCCTCTGCTTTTATCTTTTTCTGATACTCGCTCAGCAGATTTTCCATGTACTCCAGCTGATCTAACAGCTTTATGCCTAGTTCTCTCTTGGCTGGTTCGCAGCTATCCACAGCTTTTCGCAACTCGCTCAAATTCTTCTTGATTTTTGCCATTATCAGATTACACCCCCTTATGCGATTTTATCGTGCGTAAAAAATGACCTTTGCCCCCTCGGTATCTTAGGAAAAAATTCACTCCAAATTTGAGGGGGGCATGGGCATACCCGATGCGTCAAATTCACATTTTGTTAATTTTTTAGGTGATTTTTGGTAGAAGTGACCCTCGAAATTATCATGACATTTTTTGCATACAAATTCGAGATTGGCATGGTTTAATGATACCTCAGGGTCACGAATGTTCGCTGGTGTCAACAATGTTCGGTGATGAACAATATATCCAGCACGTTCATGACATTCTTCGCAAAGACCGCCGTCGATTAATATGCGTTTGTCGATGTAGGATTGGCGACACTTCTTCCATGCCGCTGAGCGGTAAAAAGAATATGCAAAGTCTTTCATGACACCGCCCCCATAAAATAAAAATGCCACACGTGGGACACATTGTTAAGAGGTGTGTGTGGCTGATTGGTATCGGCGTCAACATCATTGCAGTATCGACCGATATATCCGCCATAGCTAATGCCATAGCGGAAGTCAGGAGATCTAAAACAAAAGAAGTAAAAAACATGGAGCAGGTTAAGTGATGGTGCACCGCCCCTGCACATTGCCTGAGGGCTAGCCACTCAGGCGTAAAAAAATGGGGTTGGCTTTTATTGAGGAGATAACCAACTGACCTTTCCACCCTATCGGGCTATTATACAGTATAGCAGATTAATAACTGCATTTCACTGCATTTCACTGCATTCTTTTGGAACGATGATATGTTTCAGGGCTTCACCGTGAATTTTATAAATCGTGCGTTCTGAATAGTTCATATAATCAGTGATCCCCATTATGTATTCACCATTTTCTTTATTGAATTTTCCTACCCAGCGTTGATAAAAAAGATACCGTCGTTCAAGGACTTCTCGCTGGTCTGCGTCTGCTACTGCGTCAATAGATTGTTCAATTTGCAGACGTTTTTCAATCAGTATCAGTGCCAGTTCCTGCTGTCTGCGTTCGTATTCCGCTATGCGTTCTATGGTGCTTGACATCTTGTCGCCATTGCAACTACCATGACTAGCACCTGTATTTTCGTATGAAATACCAGCATATTCTAGCTGTGACCGCAGTTTCTTGACCTTGTTTTCGATGATTTTTACACGCCGTTCGATTTTATAGGCGTTTTGCAAATATTCTTTTGCTGTCATTTCAACCGCCTTTCTGCACCCTGTCAGTCATTTCCGTTGATATCAGTTCCGACAGGTCAATGCCGTATGTTTCTTTCAGATAGCTGGCGTTATTGTCGTTATCGAATTCAGCCGTGTCCATGATGTCAAACGTGCTATTTACTGCGTTGATAAATGCACGCAGGCGTTTGCCTTTCCAGCCGTACCACTTATCCAGCGTCCACAAAACAGTCGCCATTATCTGTTCTGTGATATCCTGCATTATCTCACCTTGCAGTTCGCTATATCTTTTCTGCATTTCCTTTGCGACCTCTTTTTTGATGTCGCTTTGTCTGACGATGTTCGTTCGTGCCTTCATGGCATTTCACCAGCTTTCAGAAATTCAGGGGTGTCAAAAACATTTCCGATAATTTCGCACATATAAAAATCGCTAGGGCATATGTTTGACGTGTCACTTTCTCCGAAGAATCCAGTCTCAGGGTCAAATTTAATTTCAAAAACTTTTTTGTCAATATGCTTTGAAATGTTTCTGTCGCACAGGCAGAGATCCCCTTCAAAAATCTTATTGCCGTTCACGTCCGTCAATCCTGTGTACTGACCGACAGTTTCAGGGTCAACCGAATATGTTATTGGGATTGTATCAACAAACTGTTTGTCATTGAAATCATCGATTGCCAGATTGTCACAAATAATGTGTTCAAAATCAGCACCCTTGTCCTTGAAGTATGGGCGTTTCCTAAGAACGTAATATCCACTTACCCATTTGCCATTGGCAATGCGTTTGCCACGAAATAATATTTCACGCATTGTCTTCATCACTCCTTTTCTCCCACGCATAGCATTTGTTCTTTCTGTTCACTACGAGAAATTTAATCTTTGCGACATCACTTCGCTTCGCACAAAAAGTATATAGTACCTTGTCATGCTGAGGACCGAAACCTATTGCGTGTTTGCAATTTGAACAGGTTTTATCCATTGCTGTCACCGTCCATTCTAGCTCCGCAGTCAGGGCAGTAATCAAATAATTTATCGCTCTCACAATGACAAACACTACACATAAAATCTGCAACACGATATCCTGGTTCTTGATTTTTCCATTCTCCATGCTGTACCTCCTGCACATCTGCGGTAGGCTGTTCGTTGATTATATCAGCAATGCTGCTGTTATCACCCAGAATGCCTGTTATGCCTTTTTCGTATATCGGCATACACGCCGCTGATAATTCGTTAATCAGATTGTCTGCATTGATGTATCTTGCCATATGTTATACCTCCTCATTATTCAAGCCAGATTTTGCTATATTCGTCGAAACTTCCAACAAGCTTATCAAACGCTCTCACTTCGGTGCTGTATTCATACCAGTCTTTTGCGTCCGCTTTGTCATATGCCGTTTCAATGTCCTTTATGATCTGCAAATATGAGGTATTTTGGTCTTTCAAGATATCAAAAGCAGCTTTCAAATAGTCATATTTGTATTGGACGTTAAGGTAAGACACTGCAAGCCCAAAGCATTGCCCACAAACGGACAGCAGCTCGTCCTTCGTAAGACGTTTAAGTCTCTTTGCGCTCTCATTTGATGCACATTTCGTGTCATATGACGAAAGTACAAAGTAATCTTCTTCAAAGCTATCATATCCATAGCATTTGAACGGACTATTTCCGTTTAGCATTATTCCGACAAAAAAATCGTCAAAATGTTCTGACACGTAGGTATCGTTGACAATGTCCCTCAAACTATCACACTCATACGAAAGGTCTGAGAACATCATTTTAAATTCCTGTTCCTGCTCGTCATCTCCGTCAAGTGCGTTGAGAAGCGTATCATCATCGCCGCTGAAGTAATACTGGTATTCCTCACAAACGGAGCTGATATCGTATAGCTGAGATGTTATTTCCTCAAAGTTGAGCTGCGATACAATCGCTTTCTTATAGCGCAGGTTTTTGGCTTTTTCAGCTTTTGTCACTTTTCTCCCTCCTAAAAAGTTACTGTAATGTTCAACACTGCCGCTGCTAACCAGTAGACAGCTTTTTTGTAGTCCTTTTGCACGACGTATATAATCGCCGCTCCCACGTCCAGCAAAATCAGCAGAAGTGGGAAAATGTATTCGGGTTTGATTTTAACCATGTTAATCCTCCTCAGTTCCCCATTGTTCAGCCATTGCTTGTGCTATGCCTGGAAATGTTTTGGATTTTGTCTTGCTGTCACGAAACGGCATTCCGCAGTTTGTGCGTGCAGTGCCGTCCGACTTTTTGCTACCGCCTGATACCCATGAACATATGGGTTTAACAACATTTGTCGGTACCAATTTAGGCAGATTTTTCAGCCACAAACATGTTTTTTTGCTGTATGGGTGTCCATATTCATATGGCTGTATAGTCTGCGTATATTTCGGCAACCGATATACTCCAGACGGGATTGGATTTTCAACAGCTATTTTTTCAACAGGGGCATGAAAAATTTTCAGGAAAAATTCTTTTGCGTCTTGCCCTTTTTCAAATCTTTCAAGATCAATGTATCTTTTTTCATTAATTTTTTTGTACAGCCGTACTGCCCCTGCGTTGCTAAGATATGTGCACGGTGGGTGAGCTATCAGCAAATCCCATTTGCCTACCGTATGTGTCTGTCCGTCACAAGTGGTAAAATCTGCATTGCCGTTGATAACAGCCAGAGCGTCGCCTAAGATATGCCATTCAAGGTGACCGCCTGAACACATCTGAATGTCGCAGCTGTACGCTTCGTGACCTTTCGCACGAAATGCCTTACAGACCTCTTGTGACTCTTCGCACGCTATTAATACCTTCATGCTATCCCTCCTCAAACTCAGGGCACTCAGTCACAGTATACGAATGCAACGTGCCTTTCTGCCCTTCGTAAACCCTATGACCGCGCGTCTTCCAACCGGCAACAGGTTGTCTGTCCATCGACCAGCTGCACCCTGTTATCTGTTCGCCTGTCCGCTTGTCGCTCTTTGGCACTGCGTGTTTGCAATACCAACAGAGTGTTGTAGCAGCACTGCATTTCACATCCTCTATCTTATCTTTGAATTCTTCACAGACAGGGTGCTGATATCTGACTATTCTCGGGCGAAATCCCTGTCTCACGCCATACCTGCACAGCCCGTATTTTCCGTTCTTTCTGCCGCAGTTGTCAGGTGATTTCTCAAAATATTTGCAGCTGGTGCAGAATTTATTGTTACCCATGCTCTTCGTCCTCCTCATACGGACCTAGCCCCGACAGCACATCAAACATATGCTTGATAAATTCTATCAGTTCTTCACGGCTTTTCTTTTCAAATTCCGCATATGGTCTGATGAATTTTTCCATTTCACGCATAACACGTATGCTATCATTGAACGCCGCTATCACGTTCTCGTTAGGTTCGCTCTGTTTTATCTGCTTATCCAGTTTCTGCGTCAATGCACTTTTGGCTTTTGCTGCCTGCTCCGCAGGAATGTTGTTCAGCGTCGCTGTTTTGTATAGATAATACATAGCTAGCCAGTATATTTCATCAAAAATGCTGCTATCGTTCGGTAGTTCTTCGCCACGATATGCCAGCTTGTCGATTTCTGACCTCTCCATGCTTTTTCACTCCTCTTTTCTTGATTTTAAAATGGCGGTAAATCTTCGTCTTCGGCCGTGTCAACATCTTTGAAACACCCGTAGATTTTGCCCCATTCTGCATTGTTACAGCCGATACGTTTACAAATCTGGCTGTAGGCGACCTTGATGTTGTCTGCCACGTTGCCTGTCAATCGGTTTTTTACAATGGCGATTTTGCTTTGAAAATCGTCCTTATCATCATCACTGTTTTTGCTATATGTTAAAACTAAATCGACCCTGTTTGTGATATCGCCTGAACCGCTGACACTATCTGCATTCAGTTCAATGCCGTCTGCGGTTTTGCGTGGGTGCGCTATCAGTATGATAGCTACGTTATATTTGACCGCTATGTATTTCACGGCATTTACAAAATCGGACTGTGCCCGATACAGTTCTTTGCTGAGGTCAACATCCAATGCCGTCATGAGGTTATCAATCAATATCAGTTTGACGTTAAATCTGCGGATAGCCGTTTCAATCGTACCCAGCAATGATATTTTACCGTCACGCTTGGCATTATCGCCGTCAAGTTTGATTTCAGCCGTCACAGCCGTGTTATCAAATATGTACGCCCTATCATCATACCAGCGGTTGATTTTATCAACCACATCATCAGGAATGTCATAGGTTTCGTCACCATATTCGTTGACCGAACGTATAACATTTTGCTTTCCTGCAATCTGCAAATCTAGCCAGCGTTTGAAATGGTAATCAGGCAATTCACCCGAATAGACGAAAATCGAATACGGATTGCCGTTGGGATCTGATTGGTCTAATGCATTTGCAATTATCTGTGACGCCAGCGTTGATTTACCTTCACCACGCTTGCCTGTGATAACCACCACCTGCCCCATATAGATACCGCCGATATATCGGTCAACATCGTATATGCCTGTTTTGATATGTTCCTGCTTATCCAGATTTACCGCCTTGACCTGCGATAGTTTCTTGACAGCCGTAACAGGTATTTCTTCAGCATTGTTCACGGCATCGCATATCGCTTTACAGCCGTATTTCTGTAGGATTGCATTTGCGTCCTTTTCGCCCAAATAGTCTTGCGCCCTAACGACTTTCAGTTTCTTGTGTGGGAATGACGTTGTGAACTGGTCAACCAGTGTTACGTGGCCGTGTTCGTGGTCTCCGAAAATTACAATTTCGTCGAAACTGTCAACAAAATCATAGCAGAACGGCACCCATGTTTTATTGCTCTGACCGCCTGGCACAGATACTGCATTATCTATCTGACAATCTGCCACCGACAGACTATCTATCTGCCCCTCTGTGACTATTAGCCTATCATGTTTTTCTGTGCATCTATTCATGCCGAACAATATCGGTTTTGTGTTCTTTTCAAACCACTCTTTTTGATTATCTCTGCCTTTGACAAAATCTGTCTTGCGGTATTTGACCGATGTCAGTACGTTATTTTCATCAAAAAATGGAAACATCAACAAATTGTCACGTTTATCGCCAACAGTGATGTTGTATTTCCGTGTGGTAATTTCTGAAATTCCCCTCGACCGCAGGTATTCAACCGCCTTGTCACGGGTGACTATTTTCACTGGCGGTAACGTGCGGTATTTCTTTTTCTGCTCGTCGTCAAATTCCAACGGATAGTTGAAATCTCTTGCAAGCTGCACAAAATGACCTGTCATTCCACAACTGCTACGGAAACACTTGAACGCTCCTGTATCAAGATTTACAGAAAATGTATCTTTGTCATGACCGCCCCCATTGCAGTATGGGCAGTATTTGAAATACAGTTCACGTCCCTTGCGGTGCGTTTCTGCATTCAGTGCCACAGCCAGACCGACCACATCATCATCACGCATTGTATATCCCATGTTTTTTTCACCTCACTCAAAAATCTGTCCTGCCTGGATTGTCTGTCCGCCTGCCGTTTGTGTGCGCTGCGGGAGCAGCATATATTTCTTTATCTTTGTTATACTTTGTTGCTTTCTTTTCATTGGTGCCCTTAGCCTGCCCACAGCCTGCCCCTTGCCTGCCCTTAGCCTGCCCGACACTCTGCCGCTTGTCTTGATATTTGTCATAGCAAACCACGGTATAAACGCTATATCGTGGATATTTTGAGACTGCCACTTCCCCTGTCTCAATTAGATGTTTTATTGCTGTCCTTACACTTTTTACTGACAGACCTGTGTTTTTGGCAATGCTTGGATAACTTGTGGCTATCTGCCCACGCTGAATTGTGATGTTTTCAAAATCATGCGGTTCATAATTTGCCTGCAAAATCAGGTATAAAAACACTACCAATGTGTTCGGTTCACGAAACCAACGCCATGCGCATATTTTTCGTTCTAGTGTTATAAATCCATTTTCTAGCATTTAATCACCACCCAATTTTTGAAGATAATCTCGCAAAGCGTAGTATAGTATCGCCTTTATCAGTGTGCCGCTTTCCTGCTTCCGACACGCTATGATCGTGATGTTATATCGTGCCTGCCATGAACAGAACGTTGCCAGTAGTGCCTTCGGTGGCATTTTACTGCGATAGTTGTGTAACAGAATATTTTCCCACAATCTATCATCTTCGACCATTAAAAACACTTTTGCATGGTCGTCAACCGACCGCTTGAATTCACGGTCAAAACGCTCTCGCCCTTTCGTGAAATTACCCACGATTTCGTCCAAATTCGCCTTGCGTTCAATGACAACGCTTTGAGCAAGGCTTACAGGCTCGCTGTTAGGTTTTACAGCTTCACATGTATAATCACCATAGTTTAACTTGTGTTGCGTATATGGCGTTTCTGTGGCTTTCAGAGCCTTTTCGATATGCCCCCACTTTTGTTCTCGGCTATCCACGATAACCGAGAACGTTTTAAGTGTGGCGTCAATGTCTATCGGGTGCATTAGAATGGCACTGCGTCATCGCCTACGTTGATTTCGACGAAATCTGACAGATTGGCGTTCGGATCAAAACTGTCATTGCTGGCTGTTGATGGCTTGTTTTTCAGCTCTTCACGCTTTGGAATTGTGAAATTGCCACTGCGGATATCATTCGCAGGTACAAAACGTTTGCACTGTGTGAACCAGCCTGTCTTGCCGTCCTTTTCCCACTCTTTTTCGTTGAAAAGAGCGCCCACAAGTTTGCCTTTCAGGACGTTCTCGTCCCAATCTCTTTCACAGTCGATATGTAGATTAGCATTTGAATTTTCAAACGCCTGTATCTGAGATTTGAAATAGCCCAGTGACTTCTTGAACTTCGTGTCGTCACCTGTGTTATGCGGTATGCTCAGGCGCATTGAACCCTTCCATTTCTTGTTCTCCCACTCGTCAGGTGTAGCCTTATACAACTTGTCAAAAAAGCCCTTGAACTCGCCCTCTGCGATGTCGAACTGAATCGCCAGTCTGCTTCCCCAATCAGTGGGTTCAACCTTGATGTTAAGAATTTTTACCACATATCCGCCTGGCTGGAGCTTTGGTAGCTCCGAAAAACTTGTTGCCTCTGCCTGCTTATAACCTGTGATTCCTATCATTTACTTTTCCTCGCTTTCTATGTTGTTTGGAGTTAAATTCCAATATTCTCTTATTTTGGTGTCTACGAATTTCAAATCATTTTCGATTTCATCGTCAAACATATCTTCGGGTGATTTCGCAGTAGAAATTCCCCTGGACTGCGTGATGAAATAGTGATGATTTTCGTCAGCCGTGCAGAACAGCACGATCGAAAACAGCCCTTCAACTGTCAGCTGATTATCCAACATCTTGCCGATAGTTTTTGCTTTGTACTTGCCCCCGTCGGTCAGTTCGACGTGGTGCAAAAAGTACACGATAACGTCTGACGGTAGGTCATTTATAACAAACTCTATCAGCCGTTCAAAACTGACCGCCATATCAGTGAATTTTCCATATCCTAGTTCTTTTGCCTTGTCGAAACTATCGAACGCCATGAGATACTGGCTATCATCAATGGCAAATGCCTTTGACTTCGATTGAAACATAGCCGCCTTTATTACATCATAACGGCTTTTGCCTTTGTTCGCCTTGACAAGTTTTGCCACTGAAAGTGTCGCAAGACCATTGTTTTTGAACGGCAGTGGTTTGCCAGCAACATTAAAAATGCTTATCTCGCCTGGCTTAAAGTTTTTGAGGGAACGGCTCTTGCCACTGCCACTTTCTCCCTCGATTAAAACAGGTAATCCCATGTTTTTTTTATTCCTCCTCTTTGATTTCTAGTGGGCATTGAGCGCCCACGAATGTGTCTGGTAAAAATACGATTTCGTCGGTCAGATTGCACCGTCCTGACCGACGGCTGAAAAATCTGCAATACTTGCAGGCGGCGTATGTAACACCCTTGTTGTCAACAGGGAATGCGGTTTCAACTACCGCATAGCCCCTGACATATTTCTGAACGCCGTTTTCAAAACTTGCGCTCATAACAGGTTCAGATCCTCCTCGTCATACTCGACCCCTGCCAGCTCGGCAAGGTCATAGATTGAAATATCGTCGTTCTGGTTGATTTCTTCAATCAGGATTTCACGAAAACAATCCTTGCAGTAGTCCTTGCCCTCGTAGCAGAAAACATTTTCGTTTGCAAGGTCTAGCTGCCCTCTGCACTTGTCGCATTCGACCACAGTATAATTGCGGTCTCTGCCGCAACATCTACACCCGTCAGGACAGCCGACGCAATCATTAGCCGTGTAACGCATTAAACCGTCCCCTTATAGCTGAAAAATGCGATATTTTTGTACATGAAATACGATTCAGTTCCGTTTTCCAGCACCTCAGCACCGACCTCTTTCGCTACGGCATGAATGTCAGGTGGAAATATCTGAACACCCGATATTATTCCGTCAGGCGTCCACACGTCGCCTGTCATCATAGGGTAAACGCCGTCGGTAACAGTATCATACCTTTGCGTTTCTTTCATTTTTAGTTCCATGACCGCCATGTCAGCCATAGCGTCAAGCCTTTCTTTTACTGTCATGCTTTCGACCTCTCCTTTCTAGTATCGCTGGCTCTGCCAGCTTGAAATCTCTGCAGGGGTAGCGCCTGCTACTCTCCAAACAGCCTTTTAGGTGTTTGCAATCCAAACATGAATAGCTAGTCACTCTGTTCACCTCTCAGCCTCCTGATGTTGTCCTTGAACGCTTCAATATATCCTGTCAGGAATTCGTTTGGATAATCATCAAGGGCTATTTTCGCCATTTCCTCTATTCCTTCTTGACAAATGTCAAGCAGTGTGCTATCATCAAGGTGTGTTGAACTGGTATCTTTTGATACCTCCGAGCTTGTGCCTGTTGCCGCAGGTGCAGGCTCATTTTTCATGTATTCGATAATACAATTTAGAAAATTAGTAGCACATTTCTCATCATCCTCAAGTGGGCACGATTTACAGTCGGAATCTGTACAAGATTTAGCCACATTTATGATATCTTCTTTTGTAAATTCCTTATTCATCTTTATTCCTCCCTTATCGGCTGTACGCTCATATACTGCTTGCCGTCATAGTCCATCTTCTTCACAGGTTCAAGCCCCTTATCCCTCAGCGACCTTGTGGCATCGCCAAGCCCTCTGTCGAAATCCTCACGGGTCTTGTAAAATGCACATCTACGGCAGTAGTCCTTCGTTGGCGTTACTGTCAGTGCACCGCACTCGCCAGGATTGACATTTGAATGGAACACACAAAGGCTTACCGCTCCGCTGCCGTTGTCAAGGGGCTTGTCCCTCTTAAATACCTCTCTCATCACTATCATCGTTTTCGTCCTCCTCGTTTTCAAAACGTTTCTCCCAGTGCCTATCCACCACGCTCAGCACAAGATACATCACTACATCTATGCCTGCAATCACAGCTATTGTTATCAGCAGTATTCCTACAATGTTCATTACCACTTTCCTTTCATTTCAACTTCGACCTTGACAACAGGCTTTGAAGCTTCCTTGATCGCCTGCTCCAGTTCCTCACGAACTGTATCTTCTGCGGTTTCTTTTATGTTTCGGTACAGTCCATAGATTGCTAGTGCAGCCAGTGCCATACATAACGCTATGGCTGACGCATATCTTATGGTTTCCAGTGTCGTTATCAACTCGTTCATCTTCTTGTACTCCTTTCCTTGCAATACTCTGCAAAGATTTCTTCGGGTTTCGCCCCGATTATCTTGCAGTACGCTACGATTTGTTCAGCATTCATGGTGCCGAACTGCCGTTCCCACCTGCTCACGGCTGTCTGTGCCATGTTCAGCCGTTTTGCGATTTTTGCCTGCGTAATATCGTTGTCGGCTCTGATAGACCTCAGCCTTTTGGATATCACGTCATTGGCGGTCATTTTCTTTGCAGGCATTGTTTTCACCTCCCATTATTCTGCATGAACATCACGGGTAAGATAGTCCAGCGTAACGTTCAGCCATTTGGCTATCTGCAAAAGTACCGACGCTGGCATATCGTTTTTATCCTGCCATTTGGACCATGTTCTGCGGTCTATTTCGATAGTCTTCGCAAGGTCCTGCTGGGTGAGATGTCTGCGTCTCAATTCACCATTGATGTTGTCAAATATCGTTGTCTTTTCAGCCATTTGTTACACCTCCGTTTTCATTTTGAATTTTCGTACTCGTTCTGAGTACATTATCATTATATACTCATTTTGGGCATTTGTCAACCCCAAATTGGGTACAAATATGTACAAATTTGAGATTATATTTTTGTACAAAATACTCATTTTGAAAATAATGTGCCCTATTTTCATTGACAAATTCCCATAATGGGTATATAATATATAGTAGGAGGTGATAAGAATGTTTGACAACCGCCTGAAAAAGCTGAGAATGGCGAAAAACCTCACGCAAGAGGAAGTTGCAAAAGCCTTAGGCTTGCCGAAAACAACCTACTGCAACTACGAACGTGATGAGAGAGAGCCGTCAGCAATGACACTTTTGAAGATCTCAGCATACTTTGGCGTGTCCCTCGATTATCTTTGCGGAAACGAGGGCGAAAAAAATTCCCCGCCACCACAAAGTGACGAGGAAGCCAAGATTATCGACGCATTAAAGGTTCTTGAAGATAGCGAAATCAAAGACCTTGACAAATATGTCGATTTTCTCCTATTCAAGAGAGGGCTGCTTTAAGCAGCTCTTTTCTTTTTCTGCTCTTATTTTTTCCCACAATTCGGGGTGCTGTAGTATGTAAATCTTGTGGGCTAGTCTTTTTTCAAATTCTGTTCGTTCTTCTTTCGTCATTATTTTCTCCTCCTATGATTTATAGAACGTATGTTCGATAAGCCTATTATATATCATGTTATCACGGCTGTCAATACCCTTTTTATGTACTGTCCGAAAAATCGGACTAGAATAAAAAGACGTCAAAAAGTATTGCAAAATATGCGTTAAAATGCTATAATATACATGAAACACACATATATAGGCTATGTGTAAATCATAGCATTTTTATGACATAAAATGCAAGCGTGTTTATAATATCGAACATTATTTGTTAAATTTGAACAAATCATCAAGCCCACATTTTAGCGATTTAGCCAATAAGACAGCCGTTGAAATGCGTGGGTCAACGTTATAGTGTTCTATCTGGTCAATTTCGGAAAAGCTAACGCCTGAAATTTCGGACAGTTGGCGCAGTGTCAGGCGTTGTGTGCGACGTATATCACGCAGATGTGTTTCGTATATCATATATATCACCTCTGTGGCTAGTATGCCCGCAGGAGCCGTGAATATAAGAAAAGGGGCAGAAAACATGGGATTACGTTTTAGAAAATCAATCAAACTTGGCAACGGTGCGAAATTGAACATCAATAAAAAATCCGTCGGTTTGAGTGTCGGTGGAAAGGGCGCACGATACACTGTTAACAGCTCAGGGCGGCGCACAAAGTCTGTCGGTATACCAGGCACAGGGCTGTCATATGTATCAACATCAGGCGGCAGGAAATCGTCCAGCCGTAGTTCTCACGGCCGTAAAACGAGTGGCACGTCAAAAGGCGGTTGCCTACTGGCGATAATCATTTTCTGTGCTATATCGGTCATAGTCTACGGAATAGCGCACCTATTCGGCTATAGGCGGCCGACAAAGGTTGAATGGACTAATGACAACTATTCTATCGCACTGAATGACTATAATCGTGACTATAGCCACATAATCTATTTGCGAATCACAGGTGAAACCGACGCAGAGGACGTTGACCCGAAAGATATAAAAATTGAAATTAGTAATTCTGACGTTTGTCAGTTAGAATATGATGATAGCGGTGCATATGTCACCTATGATGTGAAACCCCTAAAAGACGGCTTTGCAGACGTGACCGCTACATATGATGGTGTGACATCTGACCCTATAACAATCACAGTTGACATGGGTGAAAAAGTCACTACTACCACCACAACAACTACTACCACCGCAGAGCCTGAAACCACCACCGAAGCACCCCCTGTGACAACTACCGCACAGGATCCAGCCGAAACGATAGTATATATCACGGCTTCGGGCGACAAGTATCACAACAAATCATGCAGATACTATGATGATACCTGCACACCAATGACCTTGCAGGACGCCCAGAACGCAGGCTACAAGCCTTGCAGGGTGTGTGGCGGATAAACATACCACAATAAAAAATGCCCCCACAGAGCGACCTGTGAGGGCGTGTACAGCCAAACCAAGCAAGAGATGATACTATAGTAGGAAGTACCCTATTATTTTATCATAAATTGAAAACATTGTCAAGATAATAGGAGGAATTTAACATGGCAACAGCGAAGAAATTACCGAGTGGAAGCTATAGGGTAAGAGCATATGATAAGGCAACGGGGAAGTATAAATCGTTCACGGCAAAAACCAAGAAAGAAGCCGAGCTAATGGCGGCAGAGTGGCTGAACGAGAAAGTACATACTGATAATGAAATGACACTATGGCAGGCAGCCGAAAACTACATAAACAAGAAAAGCCCAGTGCTATCACCGACGACAGGGCAGGGCTATTTATCCATACTAAAAAATCACGGACAGCAATTTGAAAACGTGTTGATAAGCGATATCACGCCACAAATGGTGCAAGACTGGGTGAATGAATTGGCTGCCCGAAGGTCACCAAAAACAGTTGCAAATGTATATGGCTTTTTTAAATCGGTGCTAAAATATAACAATATCAATATAAATTTTAGTCAAATCAGTTTGCCCAAAAAAGTAAAGAAATTTAAGGTCATGCCGCCTGCTGATGTGGTAGTTAATGCGTTCAGGGGGTCAGATATTGAAATCCCTGTTCTGCTAGGTGTGTGGGGCGGTCTGAGAATGTCAGAAATTCACGGCATACGTCGCAAAGATATTGTCGGGGATATCCTGACTATATCGCAGGTACGTGTTACCGTCAACCGCCAAATCGTCACAAAGGACGAAGCAAAAAGCTATGAGAGCAATCGACAGATACGTCTAGGCAAACCACTGGTTGATCTGATAGACGCACTAGATCTAGCCCCTGACGATTATGTGGTGACATACACCACAAAACAGATTTACAATCGGTTTGTAAAAAAAATGCACCCGTTAGGGTATGAAATATCATTTCACGATTTACGTCATATCAGTGCCAGCGTTATGGCAGCACTGAAAATCCCTGATATATACGCTATGGAACGTGGCGGCTGGAGCAATACCTACACGCTAAAATCCGTATATCAGCAGACGTTTCACGAAGACCGCATGAGGGTTGACAAAATCATTGATGATTATTTCACAGATATATATGACACGAAATGTGACACGGATAAAACGAAATAGCGTAAAATAGGCACTCTAAGACTATTTGAAATGGGTTCAAGTCCCGTCACCTCGACCAGTCACTCGCCGTGACGGGCATTGTCCGTCATGGCTTTTTTTATTATTAGAACTTAACGCCGCAGGGGGAGTTTTTGTATTACCTAAAAAAGTAGGGTTATGCTTTGAGAAACCGAAAAGCGTAACCCTTTTTATTTTGGTCGAAACGCAGGCTTGAACCCACTGTTCAACGTCCCGTCACCTCGACCAGTCACTCGCCGTGACGGGCATTGTCCGTCACGGCTTTTTTATTATCAGAACTTAACGCCGCAGGGGGAGTTTTTTGTATTACCTAAACAAGTAGGGTTATGCTTTGTGGAATCGAAAAGCGTAACTCTTTTTATTTTGGTCGAAACGCAGGCTTGAACCCACTGTTCAACGTCCCGTCACCTCGACCAGTCACTCGCCGTGACGGGCATCGTCCGTCATGGCTTTTTTTATTATCAGAACTTAACGCCGCAGGGGGGAGTTTTTGTATTACCTAAACAAGTAGGGTTATGCTTTGAGGAACCGAAAAGCGTAACTCTTTTTTTGTATGCTCCACATAGCAAAAGTGCCTTATGACTAGCATTAAGGCACTTTATCGATTCAATCTTTTCCCAACCTCTCCGAAATCTCCAGGACAAGTTTCTGATCCTTCTCAGAAAGCCTCGATACGCTGTCCACGATCTTCTGTGTGAGAGCAGGATTTTTGCTGCCATCGTTGAAAAACTGCTGATGATAAAGATATAGAGCAGATATAACAAACCATGCTTGAACGTGTCGAAAGTATCGAGCCTAGAATAAGAGATTATGCAGAAGAATGGCATATCAACATATTCAGACAAAAAGATCTCCGTTGGAGATATAAGAAAAACTCAACTTATCACTACATATGGTGTTGGCGCTATAGTTGACTTTAAGAACGATACTGTTGTTATCGCTTCTACAGACGATTGGGACTATTCCCCTAATGACGCTGATGAGGTAGAAAATCGAAAAATATTCAGCTTTTTAAGGAGTTTCATCAGTTTTATGCTGCTAAGCGTTTGTAGATATCCGCACCACATTGCATACAGCGCTCTGATTTTCACTTGTCCTACTTCTTCTTTCCAAAAAACAAATCAAACAGAATATCCACAACATCTTTTACAAGAATGAATATCACCGCCGCCACCTGTCCCCCAAGAGAGCGGCGGTATCTACACCACGCTACTTTTCAGTAAGATATTCATTTCTGTCAAACAACTGCTCAATTGAAAGATTTTTAAACCTCGGAATGTTGTATCCAAACGGCGAGTTGAGAGCCTTTACAAAGTCTTTCGTATAGCCGTGATTTTTTAAAAGATCGTCCTCATACTTTATTTTCTCTTCTTGCTTTGTGTCATTTTCCCTTTTCGTGATACAGCGCTGCATAACATAATGATAAATGGAGAAGTAAGAATCCACTGTACGAATATCTCCTATGTATTCTTTCAGTTCACGAACTACAGTAAGATGAGCAATACAGTTGCGGTATTTTCTTGTCATGCTGCTGTCTGCATTATTGATATCAACTTCAACGCACTTGCGCAGCCGCTCGTTCTTTTTCAAGAACAAATTCGGCGACTTATCACAAAGTTCACAAAGCGTCTGTGAAAGTATCCTGTAGTCATTTTTCAAGTTCTTTGAAGCCAACTCAGGAATTATCTCCTTATACAGCCCAAAATCACGTTCAAGGCAGTGTATCGCAATAACATACCTTGCATTGACATTTACAAGATTTTTCACCAGCAGATACATGACCGTAAGATAAAGCCCGATAACAGCCTTTGCCCTCTCCTTAGCCACGTTTTCTCTGCCCTTTGCCTGCTGTTTCACATTTTTGAAATCATCAAAGCTGATGTTCTTTATCATTCTCGCAAGCTCACTGCGCTTTACTTCCAAAGAACTGTTCATGTCAGGAAATTCCACACAACTCTTGTAATAACGCTCTATCTGCGTGTCAGGGATACCCCCAAGAACAAACATGACAACTTTCTCATTCTTAGCCACTTTTCTTATCTTCTGAGCATTCGCATACTTGATAAGGTATACAAACCGAGAGGACTCGATAACATTGTTTGTTATGAAATTCCTCAGACCATGTATGCCCTTGCCTTTTTCTTTAAGTTTTAAAATCTCGCTTATCCTATCGTCCGTGATATTGTCGTCTATACCGAGTATAGTCAGTGCGTCACGGAACATCGTAAGCTTTGCCGAAGACGCAGGCTTTCTCATGGAAGCAATGTTCTTTACGATAAAAAGCTCGTTGGTTATCCTCTGGCTGTCATTGAACAGCTTGTAGCCCGCCGTAAGCTCACACTCAACATCAACAGCAGAGCTTTTCATTATCTTCAAAAACTCCTTGATGTTATCAAACTTGCTGATAAGCGTTGTAAGAAGATCGTTTATCTCCTTGCCGTCAAGAAAATAAGTGAGCATATATATCATTTTGGAGAAATACAAAAGGTCAGACGCATTCTTCTTTTCGCTGTCAAGAATTTTCTCATCAAAATCCATGTCAGCCTTGCCAAGCTCCTTGATAACGTCACCGTTCATGTGGTCGGCGATATTTTCAAAATCATTCCTGAATTTGCCCCAAAGCTTTGACGCTTCATCAGCATATATCCCCTCTTTTTCATCATCGGTCATTGAAAAACGCAGTTTACGCACAAGAGCTTCGCCTGCGACAACATCATTTCTGTAATAGTTGCAGAAAAGCAGAAAATCCATAAGCTTGTACATCTTTGAGCGCACAGAGTCATATTGCTTGTCCTTAAATCTGAAGCCGTATTCGTCCAGCATTTTCTCACGAAGCTTTTTGATAGAAAAACCGAGATTTTTCTGAGATTTAAGCACAATGAAATCGTAATAAAGGCGTATGATATCATCAGCCTCATAGCCTTTCATCATATCAATAAGCAAGCTGATATTGACCTTGTTGCCCTGGATAAAGCCCTTATTTATAGAATCAAATCTCTCATCTACAAGATAGTCGAGGGTTTCTCTGTATTCGGAATCAATAATGTCAATAAAGCTGTAAAGGTCTTCATCAAGCTTACTTGACTTATCATGGAAAACACTCTGCCTTATCTGCCCCACAATTGCAAGCATATGATAAACACGCTTTTTGTAAGCTTGCGAAACTCTTGTGTCTTTTGTCTTTGGCTCTTCAAGACCGAAATAGCCAAGGCGCTTAGTTTTCAGCAAGTCATTAAACTTGCTAAGGCTTTTCTTGATATTACCCTTTACCTTATCGGAAAGATTGCTTTTGTCAGGGTGAGTAAAAACTTCATAAGTATTTCTTGCAGAAAGATACCCCATAAAATCATCATAACTTTCAGAATCCTTTACACCGAGCATATTGTTCAGGGCATAAACGATATTCGTCACATACACCGCAAGTATCTTTTCGATATCCAGAATGTTGTAAATAAGCTGGATATGTATATTATCATCAAAAGTTTTGCCGAAAAAGCGCTTTTCAAGCTCCGATTTAAGCCCCAGCATATCCCCTCTTACAGGCGAGCTTTCACCGCTTCTGTGAGTGGGGTTTGAAGTATTTATCTCCACTCCGCTCTCAAAGCCATGCTTGCTTGAAAAAGTGATGTTTACTTCGTTTACACCACGAAGCTCGATATTGCTGCTGCCATCAGAGGAAAGCTGAGTTTGGTTGTAGTCATTATTATCCACCTCATATTCAAGCACAGCAGAATTGCCCTTGCCGAAAGAGGTTATGTACATTTTATTTTCGCTGACAAGAATAGACTTCATTCCTGCCGCCTTTACGGAGGATTTTTTCTTCTCTGCCGCAGGTGCAATGACCTCTGCAGCAGGCATGGCAGCGATTGCAGGAACAGCGTTATTATTTATCTCAGCCGCTTTGAGCTGTCTGGCTTTTTTTCTGAGCCTCACGCAGCTCTCTAGGCTTCATTTTATTCTTTTTTGCCATAAATATTACTCCTTATATTAGTTATCCCTTAGCGCATTGAGCGTTAAGGGATTTTTTTATTTGTTGATTTTAATGTTAGACTTTGCCAGCTAGTGCAAATTCGCACTAGTGTAGTAGATTACATGCAATAACGGTGAAATATCATTTGTTTTAGACTAGTGCAAATTCACACCAGTGTAGTAGTATCAGTTTATCAACTTCTGTTTTAAAGAGGTTTTAGACTAGTGCAAATTTGCACCAGTGTAGTAGGAGTGAGGAAGAGTACATCGTCAAGCTGTCGTTTTAGACTAGTGCAAATTCGCACCAGTGTAGTAGATGATAAACTTTCAAAATGATTACGAAGCGGTTTTAGACTAGTGCAAATTTACACTAGTGTAGTAGAAGAAGAAGTAACCACTATGATATGGAATGGTTTTAGACTAGTGCAAAATTGCACCAGTGTAGTAGGTCAAAGTAGACAAAATAATCAATGATATTTTGTAATAAAACACCAAACTTATTTTATCGACGCTTTAATATATATTATACCATTTTCAGACACAAATGTCAATAGAAAGTGGCTATTTTACACAAAGCATTTTTATCACCTCCCGTCCTTTGTTCTGTATACATTATACCACCTTATCATCGTCAACAAAAGTGTAATTTTCAAAAACTTTTTTGTCTATGCTTTTGTGCATTTATCACGTTTTTACGGCATTTATATTATGATTTTAGCAAAATAATTTTCTATATCATTGACAAAAAGCTACTTTTGTGATATAATGGATACAAGAGGTGATAAAAATGAGCATGACTCCAAGCACATTCCTGCCCAAGCGTGACACAAACATACCATATATCGCAGAGGTACAATCCATACCACTCTCCCCCTCTGCATATGCCGTCATTGTCAAGGACAAGTCCATATTTGAAACAAGCCTTTTCCCTAACGGCGGCAGTGTATCAATGTCCTCATTTCTCACAAGGATATTTGATTCCGCATATATCGCATCATTAAAATACAAAAGTGACGATAACTATAAATATAATGGTATCCCACTTCTGAACGCATTCGTAAAATGGCAGATCGAGGAGATCGATGACGACCTTGATGATAAAAGCAAGGAGATAATAAAAAGCTATCTTATCTCAAAGCTCTCTGCAAAATACAAAAAGACCAAGACCGAAAATGCAGTGCGAGTAAGGCTAAGCATATGCCGTGACCTTTACGATACACTGAGCAGTGATGACCTTTATTATGAAAACAAGGTGTACAGCTCGACCCTAAGAAGATTTCTGAAAGCCGTGTATGAGGACTATGCCCTGCTGTCAGATTGTGAACGTGAAAGGCTCATTTTCGCCGACAATATCATAAAAATAAATGAAGTCATCAAACAAAACGGCAGCAGATATTACAGCTTCATTTACGCATATTCTAATATGTACAGCCGTGAAAAGCACCGCATAAGGCTTATCCCCTACCGTATCGTCAGCGACGAATATAAGATGTATAATTATCTTGTCTGCCTGTCCGACGAAAAAAGCGCAGGCAAAGAGTTCAAAGCCGACAGCTATCGCATAAGCAGATTGAGCGGACTAAGCATTGCAGAAAAGCTCAGCCAAAAGGAATACTCCTCCGTCACCGAATACGAACGGCTGAAAGAGGGTCACGTCAAGTCCGTGAAGCACCTACTAAGCGACCCACGTTTTGGCAGTGATGAGAGCGATATCTCCAAAGTGTACCTCACCGAAAAAGGCGTTGAAATGTTCGGCAAAATACTCTATCAGCGCCCCATACTGAAAGGCAATGAAAAGCCCAAGCCCAACGCTGTCAACGAGTTCATCTCCCCGCCTATACAAGTCAAATACTATTTCAATAAGTTCGGCAAAGACGGCGTTATCCTATCCCCTAGCGACTCGTTTGAAGAAATGAGAACACTGTATGTCGAGGGGGCTGAGGCGTATAACCGAGAAGTTGAGATGTGAGAATATAAATAGTCAAGCTCTGAGAAGAGTGAATATATGAGTTTGTCTTTGTAAAATAAACCGACCCATTCGCTAGACTTTTTGACCTAGCAAATGGGGTCGGTTCAAATATCAATATCATTAAGTAAAAAAATCAAAACATAGAAGCAAGCGTAATATGCGGATCACTTTACTTTTCTGCCGTAAACCTTGCCCACTCATATTCAGCCGTCAGCGGAACTGTGCCGTCAAAGGCTTTCAGCCAGCTGTCAACGCCAATGCCGTTCCACGCATTCATCATTATTTTACCAGGTGTGACAGGCAGATTTTCCGTTGCCTTGTATGCTTCCTTTCCGTCAACATACCAAGTTATACCGTCCTCTTTCCACTCAAATGCGTAAGTGTGAAAATCCTCAGAAGCGTCAAAACCAAGATCATACATATATTCGTGCTTGCCAACACCATTGGTGTAGTAATTGAACTGCACCTTTGTTGTGTCCTTGCCAAGGACTTCAACATCTATTTCGTCCCAAGGATTATCCTCCGACGGACCTGTGTATGTAAAGAACGATGATACAACGCCGTCATTCTTTATGGCTTTCATTGAAACCTCATAAAGTCCATAGCCATAGTTTTCCTTTGAACGATACTCGCCGCCTCTGTACGCTTCGGAATCGCCCATACTGTCAATGGTAAGCTGCATTTTTCCGTCATTGAAAGTTACGTTATCTTCGCTCCACGAACAGTTGAACGGATCACCATTTGACCAGCCTGCTGAAATGGAAAAATCATTTGACGCACCCTTGCTGAAATCTGCCTCAACCGTGTATGGAGAATTGCTTTCCGTTTCCGCCTTGCTGCTGACATCTTGAGAAGAACTGCTGTCAGATGAAGCACCGCAGCCACCCATAGACATAACTATCATTGTGAGAATCGACATAGCCAAAACTTTTTTCATTTTTCATTACCTCCGAATAAATATCAGAATTTTATCTTCTATAAGTATTATAAATCAACAGATTTGATATTTATATCAGAAAAGTAATGCAAATATCAGATTGTTAATATCAACTTATATTTTCGATCTGCTTGTGCTATGCTTGTTCCAGTTTGCACGGAAAAACTGATCTCTATACTGTTTCGGCGTAAGTCCTGTCTGTTTCTTAAAGCAGGCAATAAAATGGCTGTGCGAGCTGAAAGCAAGATAATTGGCTATATCAAGCGGACTATATTCAGAATATCTCAGCATATTTTCAGCCGCTTGTATCCTTTTTGACATAATGAAATCAGAGATCTTTACGCCAACTTCCTCTCTGAAAAGCTTTGAAAGATACTGAGGAGTTATGTTCAGTTCATCAGCTATCTGATTGACGGTCACGCCCTTGTAAATATTATCGAAAATGCAGTCAAAGCACATAAGGATATGCTTCGAGTAAACGTTCTGTGACGCCGCCTTTTTCATTTGCTTTGTATAATAAACGATGACTTCTTTGTGTACAGCCATAACGCTTTCTTCATTGCGGCACTCATCACATTTATTAATGTATATATCACTTATGGTATACGCAGTTTCCGGATCAAGTCCACCCTCGATGCAAAACCTGCACAGCATAGCTATGGTTATGACAAGATGATACTTGACGTTTCTAAGTTCGTCTTTGCTGAGTCTGCCCTTTCCGTTTGTATCCAGCGGCGTATACAAACGTTTGACCGTTTCAAGGTCGCCCGCCCGCACCGCAGAGTAAAATTCCAGTTCCGTTTCATATGGTGAATGATGATAGTCATTTTCCTTTTGCATAAACTGCCGCTTAGACAATTCTCTGTTTATTTCCATAGCTTTCACCCCCTGCTTTTTAGCTTATTATATCATATTTACAGACACAAGTAAAGCTTCATATTTATAGAAAAAGGACGGCAAATCACCCTGCCGCCCTTTTTTTCTGATAATTAGATATTATTTAGCCTCTTTCATTGAAGTCATAGCCTCGTCGATAAGATAATCTATAGCCTTTTCATTTTCCTGAACGACCTGTGACCAGCTCTTTGACTCCTGCGGATTCATTGTTCCTCTTATTGCAGTATCGCAAATAGAGTTAAGGTCGGCAGATACGCCCTGTTCAAAGTCGAACACAGGGTTCTGTGCGGAAAGATCATATATAGTATCTCTCATTTCAAGCATTTCATCAGACCAGCCGTAATCGTCCTTGTACTGATCGAGGGTTATCTGATGTGCAGCCTCGTCAAGCTCTGCATAACGGCAGCATTCAAGGAAAGCTGCCACGCCCTCAGGATTTTGAGCGTTCTTTACAATGCTAAAGCCGTGTACTCTTGAAGGAATATACTGTTTATCGCTATCAGCTGAGCAAGGAACAGGAACGAACATTACCTCTCCCTTTGATACATCGCCATAGTTTACAGTTGTTGACGGAGCATTCTCAAGTGCCCAAAGTCCGATAGGATAGAAAAGCGTCAGACCTGTTGCCATTCCGCTGCCCTCTGCGTCGCCTCTGAGTTTCCAGTTATTCTCGTGCTTTGGATAAACAACATTGTTCTTCTGCAGCTCATACATCATATTCTGAGCCTTTGCTATCATAGGGTCAGAAATATTATTTACAAGCTTGCCGTCTGTGATACCGATGAGCGGCACACCGGAAGACTGCTGCAAAGCCTTTTCATAATACCAGCCGTCAAGAGCGTATTTATCGCTTTCAGCGTCAGTAAAATCAAGACACATTTCTGTGAATGTATCCCAGTTCCACTTGCCTTCTTTGAAAAGCTCAGCAGGATCATCATAGCCGTTGTCTTCCATTGTCTGCTTGTTGTATACAAAAACATATGCAGGGTCTGTTCTGATAACGCTCACATAATGCTTATCGCCAAGCATAAACTGATCTGTCGCACCCTTTATGTCTGTCCAAAGAGGCTTTGAAAGATCGATATAATCGTCGATAGGCTCTATCATTGACTTTATAGCACCCTTAGGGAAAACGTCCATATCATCAGCACCGATGAAATCAGGTGAATCATTTGACATTACAAGTGCCGCAAGATCGTCAAACTTAGTTTCCCAAGTGGTCTGCACCCAGTTTATCTTACCATTATACTTTGTCTTGAACAAAGCAAGGTCAGCGCCTATCTCCTTGTCCTCTGCCTCAGTAGGGTTGATATCCCAATGTGAAAACCACTTTATTTCGTTGCTCTTGAGATCTCTCACATCTTTCATATCATCAGCAAGTCTTTGAACTATCTGCTGCTGATCTTCCTTAAGTTTTTTGTCAACGACCTTGCTTGATGAATCACTTGAACTTCCGCAAGATGCAAATGCTGAAAGCGAGCAAACCGCAAGGGCAAATGTCAAAACTCTTTTTGCATTATTCATAGTCATACCTCCGAATATTACTTTCTTCTCTTTGCAACGATCACTGCTGTGCCGGCAAGAGCGATAACAGCAAATGCTCCGCCAACAGCCGCACCAGTTTCTGCTGCCTTAGATGTATCGTCAGATGCTTTTGAAGATGTAGCCGCTGCTGCGGAAGTCTTGCCTGCACCCGCCTTAGATGAAGAAACGTCTTTCTTTGACGTATCAGCCTTTGAGCTTGAAGCATCAGACTTTGAATCTGCCTTTGAAGCATCTGTTTTTGAATCTCCGCCCTCGGCAGATGCAACACCGAAATCAAGCGTCATTGAAAGTGTGCCGCCGTTGAAAGCGCCTTCCTTCTCCCAGCCTGCGACCTCAGGACGAGATTTCTTTGTTACCTCGCCTGTTTCCTCATCGACCTCTTCAGTTGGTCTGATATGTATTCTTATTCCACCCTCTGGGTCCTCGTCCAATGAAGTGATAGAATTAATCGAATCAAAAACCGTTGTTGTGCCGTCCTCGGCAACGAACTTTGCGTCAGATATCTTAACGTCCACAGGATAAACACCATCAGGAAGATTAGCCACCATAACGCCCATATCTCCAAGAGTTCCCTTGCCTGACATTGTCTTGTCGGTGACAACTTTGCTTATCTTATATTCAACAGTTATCTTGCCAGCATCATCAATGCCTACCCAGTCCCCCTGATTCCAGGTCCAGTCCTGACCCATATAAAAGCCCATTGCTCCGATAGAGTAATATGAGTCATTCATTTTTGAGTCCTCCTCTGACGGGTGAACAACATCGCCTAGCTTTGCTGCCGAAACAGAAACTGACATCATTGTTGCTGCGAGAACCGCTGCTGAAAGACCTGCTACAAATTTTTTGATCTTCATAACCTTTTCCTCCTATTTTTCAATAAAATTTTTTGCTAAAAGCAATTTATTTTGTTGTTTCTGTATATATTATAACTATGTAAACGTTTTGTTTATATCAAAAACGTAACATAAATATCATAAAAGTGTTTAATATCGAATTTATGAAAGATTATAAATATATGAAAACAGACCCACTTGATATTCAAGCAGGTCTGTTTATTCGGAAGTTATTATAAGAAAGTGACTATGAATTATTATGTTTATATTATACCCTTTGTTTTAAAACTATTATATCAATATTCAGTTATTTATATCAAATAATTATCGTAAATAGAATTTTATGAGCAAACATCAATTTATGAAACTAAGCATAAAAAAAACAAGATCGGCAAACGTGACCGAGCTTGTCCAAAAATGGAGTTATATTAAGAAATGATCTATTAAAGATACTTTACCAGTTCATCAAGAACGCTGTCAAGATGTCCGTCAATAAAGCCATAGTCAACACCCTTGTATGACCAAGCAGCTCTTCCGATAGAACATTTCTCAAAGGCACTGCTTATATCCTTGTACCAGTTAAGAGTATTTTCAGCAGATGCAAGATTTATAACACCGTATTCGCCACAATACATAGGAACATTTCTTTCCTCTGCGACCCTTACAGCCTCAGCAAATCTTCCCATAAAATAATCAGGCGTAAATTTCTCTGTCTTGACCTCCTCGTATGTCTGCATATATTCAAGACCAAGACGCTTTATCTCAGTTCTGTATTTGGGGACGCTTCCCGGATAATCGATCCTGAAATCTCTTGGCATCTCATCTACCCAATAGGCAGCCTGATGAGTGAAAAGAAATGGGTCATAGCAATGGAAAGTATAAACTATATGCTCGTCATAAGGCTTATCAAGGTCTTTCATTGAATCAATAGAGTTGTTCCAGTAGCTGCCCACAATAATATTTATATCAGCACTATATTTTCTAATAAGCTTTATGGCATTTTCAACGATAGCATTCCACTTTTTGCTGAACTTAGGATCAGTTACCTCATTGAGAAGTTCAAAAGAGACCCTGTCAGAATATTTGCTGAAACGCTTTGCAAACTCTTCCCAAAGGTCGTAGAATTTCTGCTGAAGCTCAGCGTTATCAAAGAATCCGCTTTCAGCCTGAGCCTTGTCAAAGAAAAAGCCCATTGTCTTATGGAGGTCAAGAATCATATTGATACCGTTATTTCCGCACCAATCGATACACTTCTGAACATAGTCGAAGCCGCTCTCTATAAAGCCGTTTTCGTCCTGAAAGATATTATAATCCACAGGCACTCTAACGTGGTCGCAGCCCCAGCCCTTTATACGCTTGATGTCCTCCTCAGTAATAAAATTATCAAGATGTTCCTCACTGTAATCGCATTGTGACAGCCAGCCTCCGATATCGATGCCGTGCATATAGCCATTAAATCTTCTCATATTTTTAACCGTCCTTTCTGATATAAGTTTTGCTTACAGCTATATCGTAGCACTATATGGCCGGAAATTATATCACAATTTTAATATTCGTGTAAAAATCGTAATGCTATTGTGGCGTTTTAAATGTATTTTGATAACTATATGTCTTCTCTCCAATAGTTATATGTCCCGAGCTTCAAGTTTCAGATCTTTTCGTGCGATCTATTACATGGTGTAGGCTATAACTCCGCATAAAAAAACTTGTCAACGACCACAAGTTATAAAGTTTACACTTTGTTTACAAAATGTAATCGTTATCCTAAGCAGCCAGCTTAACAAATTGTGGAAATAATGTGGTATAATGACATTGTGAGAAAAATAGTGCAAAACAACACATATGTTGAAAGGAAGTAGTATAAAAATGAAAAATAAGGCTATTATAACGCTAATGCTATTAGCAACTATTGCATTGACTTCTTGCAAAGGAAATGAAAACAATAGTGTTACAGACAGCTCAAACCAAGATTATAGCACCAGTTCACAAATAACCACAAGTGTT
>OQVI01000124.1_pt1 | contig 47165 bp, 52 predicted proteins | sample 1691651 | NCBI WGS metagenome assembly OQVI01 (sample SAMN03418287, study PRJEB22391) | human gut metagenome | biome: human-gut; feature: organic feature; material: feces | host: Homo sapiens | place: Italy | collected 2013-04
TTGCAGGCACCGGACAGATGGTGCTGCGGAGCACCCTGCCACAGGCCCCGCTCGGTGTCGTACACCAGCAGCCGCCCGCTGCCCGTGTCCGTTTTCCGGTGCAGGTACAGGTAGTACCGCGCATCCAGCTGCCCGCCCACGGCCCGGTCCACCGCCGTCAGCTTCCCGGTGTCCAGCGCGCCGCTCACCTTGGCAGGCAGGCTTCCGCTCCACGCCATCACCCCGTCCGGCGACAGATAATATAGTGTCTCCGCGATCACGCACAGGCTCTTTGCCGCATTTGCCGCCACGCCCCGGCACCGCACACTGCTCATCTGGTAGTCGCTTGGCTTCGAGCCGTACAGCTTGTGGATGCAGTTTTCTTTAAAAAACAGCAGGTACCCCAGGCAGCTGGCCGCCCCGGTAAACGCGCCGTCGCTGCCCACGCTCACCGCGTAGCTGTCCGACGCAATGCCCCGGTAGCTGTACCAGTTGGTGGGGTCGCCCAGGGCACAGGCATAAATGCTGTTTTCCTCCCGGCTGCATCCCCACACCCGGTTGCCCTGCTCGGTCACAAAGTCCAGATCCGGCACCCGCCGTTCCAGCTTCACCGGCGCTGCGGCCGCTTCGTTCTCGGTCACCTTGCCGTCGGCGCTTCGCCAGCTTGTGCCGGTGGCCGTCACGGTCCAACTGCCATAGTACCGGGTGCTGTCCTCCGGCACGGCCAGCGTCGTGATCACGTCGTCCCCGTCCAGTGTGCTGATGCTCACCTCGCCGTTCAGCCCGGCCGCCGCCGCACTGCATACGGTGCCCGGCATCCCGCTCACCGTCACGGTGTCGCCTTCCTTCAGCACGCTACCAAGGCCCGGGCAGTGCAGCCGCAGGCTCGTCAGCAGGATCTCGCTCCACTTCTTGTTCTTCGCGCTGTACTTCAGCAGTACGCTGCCCGCGCCGTAAGGGCTCTCGGCGTCCCCCTTCAAAAACAGCTGCCCGTCTGCCGGGCTCTCCGGCTCGGTCGTGCCCACGCCGTCCGGCGTGTAGGTCCGGCCCTCGCCGTCGCAGGGGGTCACGGTCATGGTCCCTCCGCTCAGCGTCCACGCCGCCGCAAGGTCCGTCAGCTCCCCGCTCACCGTGTCAAAGGCCTTCTTGTCCGGCCAGATCAGCACCTTCGTGCCCATGCCGGTCATGGCCTTCTCGTTGTCGGTCAGCGCGTTTTCCAGCACCACCGCCCCGGCCCGGCTCTCGTCGGCGTCCGGGGTGTACTCCAGCGTGGTTCCCCGGCAGATCACCAGCCCGTTCAGGTGGTACATGCCGTTCACGTCCTGTACCTCCCGCACTTTTTTGCGGGTCGCCCGCGTCTGCAAAGCCGGGTACCCCCGGCCGGAAAAATTCAGGCTGCTGCTCAGCTCCGCCTCGCTGCACCCGTAGGTCTCGTTCACCCCGCCAAAGGCCCGCAGCATCTGCCGCCCGCTCTGCAAAATGTTCAGGTTCCGCCCGTCCGTCATCTCAGTACCTCCACTGCACACCGCCCGCCGGGACATAGCGCCTGCGCATCCATGCGGCAAACTCCTGCACATAGTCGCTGTACAGCTGCATCTCGTTGGCCGCCCGTGCCACCTCGCCCAGGGCGAGATCCATCTGTGCACACAGCCAGTGCACATACAGCGGGCTGTACTGCTCCGGTGCCAGCAGCTCGGTGTCGTAGGCAAGGCCGTCGTTCCATGCCGTGTCCGCGCCCACGTCGTCAAAGTCCACCGTCTCGCTGCGCTCCACCACGCTCCCGCGCAGGCGGCTGTCGCACTGCCGCAGCCAGTTCTGTTTCAGACTGTCCGAAAACTCGTTGTTCGGCCGCATCTCGTCGGCCTGCTCCATGGCCTGTCCCGCCGTCATCTCGTCATCTTCTCCTTCCAAATCAAAAGGCCCCGGCACAGCCATGTGCCGCTGTACCGGGGTCTCTCATTCTGTCATGCTCACACGCGCTGTGCCGCCTGCGCCGTTGCGTTCTCCGCTGCCGTGATCTTTGCCATGGCCGCGTTGTCCATCTCCTCGCTGTGCTCCAGCACCTCGGCCACCGCCTTCGGCACCTCCACGTCCACGCCGCGCTGTACAAGGTAGGTCACGCCGTTCACACCCACGAATACCGGTGCCTTGTAGCGCTGGTTATCCTTGAACAGCCGGATCACCACGGTGTCCTTCTCCTCGGTCGGCTCAGCCTGTACGGCCTCAGCCTCCTGCGCGGTGTTCTGTTTCTTCACTGCCATGTCCGTTCTCCTTCCGTTTCCTTAGTTTGCCAGTGCGCTTGCGCTGTAGCGTGCACTGCAGCTCTCAATGCGCACCATGTACTGCTCACTCAGGCGCTCTGCGGTCTTCACAGCCTTCCAGCCCACAGATGCGCGCTGGTTCAGCGGGTCATCGCCGTAGCCCAGCTGCTTCACGATGTGCTGCAGGCCGCCGCCCTCCAGCTCGGTGGTGGCGTAGGCGTGGGCACCCAGCACCAGGGTGCCGAATACGGCAAGGCCGGTGGGGCAGCCGGTGCCCTTCCAGATTTTTGCTTCGCTGGACACCACAAAGCGTACGTTGTTGATCTTGCCGATCTCGCCGTTGAAGATCTCCTCCGGGGCTGCGTACTTGTGCGCCTCGATCCAGTTCGGGTCCTTGCGGATGTCGTAGCTGGTGTACGGGTGCACGATGGCCACATAGCTGTCGCCGATGGGGTCTGCGTTCTGGCTCTGCAGCAGGGCCACCGCCTGGTCGATCAGATCCACGGTCAGCTGCGCGGTCTTGTCCAGGCCTGCGCGGCTGGTCACGGCGGTCTCCACGCCGTCCGCCACCTTGGGCGCATAGATCACGTTGGTGCCGCCCGCCAGGATGTCGCGCACGATGGTGTCCATGGTGCGGCCCGCCTGGCTTGCCAGTACGTTCGTGGCCTGCACCACGTTGTTGTCGATGGCGGTCAGATCCAGCATGTCGGTCAGGGGAGCCCAGCCGCCGTACTGGTGTACCTCTGCCGTGATGGTGCTCACGGTCAGCGCCTGGCCCGCCGGGGTCACGCCTTCGGTCAGCGGGGTGGTCGCCTTCGGCAGTGCCTCATACTTGCGGAACTCGATGGTCTTGCCGTTGTTCGCCGGGATGGGGTACGAATCGCCGAACTGGTCATGCACCAGTGCAGGCTCTGCCAGATCCAGCAGGGTCTTCTCGTAGTAGGTCTTCATCTCAGCGGTCATGCCGCCGGATGCCGTGGTGTTCTGCAGCTGTGCGGAAGCGTCCGCAAACATCTGCAGATTCAGTCTCTTTTTGCTCATCTGTTTGTCCTCCTTCAAGGTTTTTATCTTCTCACGCCCTCTGCGTGGGAAATCTCTTACAGCACGATTCTCTCTCCCCGCCGTGCCCGCTTTGCCAGCTCTGCCCGCTGCTTTGCTGTCATGTGGGCCACATCCACCTTGGTCTCTGCGGCAGCGCCGGGGTGCGCGCCGTTCTCTGCCGGCCGCTGTGCCCGCTGCTGGATCCGGGCCGCCACGCCCTGCTCCACCTGTTTTGCGGTGCGGGCTGTGCTCTCGGTCATCAGCTGGTCAAAGTAGGCCGCCCGGTATGCCGCTTCCAGCCCGATGCCGCGCCGGATCATGTCCGCCACGCTGGGGTTGTTCAGCACCTCGTCCAGCTCAAAGGCCGGGTACTTTTCCTTCAGCTGTGCTGCTTCCGCTTCCCACTGTGCCCGCACTGCCGCTGCCCGCTGCTGGTGCTCTGCTGCCAGCCGCATCTGTTCGGCCCGCTGTTTCTCGGCATTGGCCCGCTGCAGCTCGCCTTCCATCTTGTCCAGCTCCCGTGCGGTCTTCACGCTGATGCCGCGCTCCGCCGCCAGGGTCTCGTAGTACTCGTCGTTCTTCACCTTGCCGCTCTTCACGGCCTCGGTCAGGGCTTCAAGGTTTTCAGCGTTCCCGGCGTCGATGCCGTATGCCTCGCCCAGCGCCTCCAGCAGCCCTTTCACAGCAGAGTTCTCCTGCACGCTCTGCACCGCCAGCTGTGCCGCACGCTGCATGGCCTCTTCAAACTCCGCTGCATACTCGCCCTGCATCAGCTGGCCAAAGGCCCTGCGCTTTTGGGCCGGGTCTGCCTGCTTCGGCTCTTCCTGCTGCTGTACTTCGCCGGTCGTTTCCTCTGCACTCGGCTCCCCATTTTGGGGAGCTCCGGCGTCCGCGCCTCCCTCGGCGGACATGGCCGGTGAGAGGGCGTTTCCTGCAGCCTTCGCCGCCTTGCCCGGCCTTGAGCGCTTTGCAAGCCGCTCCTGTGCCGGCCGCAGTTCCGGCCCGGTGATCTCCGCCGTGCCCTCTCCTGCAGCATCGCCGCCCGCCGCCGCAGAGCCGGAAGCGGCAGCGCCCTCTGCAAACAGCTGCAGATCCACCACATCCGCCGTGCCCATCCCGTCATCGATCATCACAAACTTCGGGTACAGTTGCGCCACAAGTTCCAGCCCGTCCGTCACCAGCTCAAACTTTGCCCGGTTCTCCGGGGTCGCTTTCATCTGCAGTTCCAGATACGTCCCCGCCGGGCCGCTGCTGGATGCGACTGCAAAGCCCTCTTCGCTGCAGTCCGCGCTGAATGCCAGTGCCTGCATCAGCGTGCTTACCGCCGCACACACGATGTCCTGCCCCTTCGGCGCATAGCCCGCATGGCCTTCCGCCCGCAGGCGCATCGCGCCCTCTTTTGGAAACTCTTTGTAGGTGATTCTGATCATGCCGTTCTCCTTCTCGTCCGTTCCCATTCTGATTGGCGGAAGCCGAAAATGCGGTTAAGAGATCTTCACGCCGGACGGCGTGAATCTCCAGCATTTTCAGCTGCAGCCCACTTCTTTGGGATTATCAAGGGCGAGTAGCCCTTGATTCGTGGATCCAGCGCGTCGAAATCGCTGGTGGTTTTCTGGTTCTCTTTTGCCACCAAAAGAGAACATATCGCGCTTACTCCTTGTTCGGGTTATTCACGTCCATGGCCCGCTTCGCCGCCTGGCTGGAAAGGCTGGTGGAGTTGTCCCCCACCACGCCGCCCAGGCTGTTCAGGGTGCTGGCTGCCGTGGTCTTTCTGCTGCTGCCGCTTGCGGCTCCTGCTGCTGCCTGCCCGGCTGCATCGGCTGCCGCGCTCACGTTGGTGCCGTTCTGTGCGTCGATGATCGCCGCCATCTTCTGCAGTTGCTGCGCCATCTGCTGCAGCTGCTGGTACAGCGTGCCGTTCTGGCTCACCCGCTCCCGCACCTTCTCAATGCCTTCAAAGTCCATCATGTCCAGCGCCGCCAGGGCCGCGTCCGCGTTGGCCGGCGCAAAGAACCCCAGCTGGTAGCACTCCTTCGCCGTCTCGTTCTGGCTAAGGCGGCTGAAGGTGCTCTTCTTGGCCGCCGTCACCGTAACGTCGAACACCGGCTCATGGTCGCCCAGCTCCACGCCGCCCACCATGCCGCCGGGCTGCGGCTGCAGCGCCGCGTTGGAAAACTGCACATACTCCGTGCCGCCCTGTTCTCCCGTGATGCGGTATACTCTCTGCTCGTCGTAAAACTGCCGCATCAGCTCGATCACCAGGTAGCACTCTTTTGCAAAGGCCCGGTATGCGCTCTTCAGCATATCCCGGCTCAGCTTGCTTCCGGCCTCCTGCAGCGCCGCGATAGCGCTGGCTGCCGTCAGGCCGCTGGTGGTTCCGCCCTGGCTCACGTCCCGGTTTCCGCTGATTTCCTTCAGCTCGCTCACCCGGTCGTCCCGGTAGGTGATCAGGTTGCCCTGCAGCCCACTCACCTGCAGCGGCCGGAAGCTGTCATCACTCAGCCGTCCCACCACATGCACGATGTCCCGTCCAAAGTCTGCCAGCTCTTCCTCGTTCACGCCTGCCGTGTCGCTCAGCACATACCGCTGCTTCGCGGCCAGCTTCACGTTCTCGTCCATGGCGTGGTTCATCTCGTCAATGGCGGTCTGGGTGTCCTTCATCACGTCGATGTACCCAAAGCCCGCCGGGCTGTCCTCTTCCCGGAACAGCGGGTCGAACACAAAGGGGTATTTCCCGTGGTCGTAAAAGCCCCGGTCTGCCATTGCCGGGTCGTTCTCACTGGCATACAGCACCACCCCGTTGCAGAACTTGCAGTAGTGCAGCACCGTCTGCCCGCCGGGCAGGGCCTTTTTGTAGTACCAGTCCACCACCACGCTCTTGTCGCTGGTGTCCACGCTGTCGTCATGGATGTACTTTGCCACGTCCAGGCTGCTTCCGGTATGCCCCTTCAGCTGCGGGTACTGCCCCTCCAACCGGTCGTTGTTCGCCAGGCTCAGGCTGAACAGGTTCGGGCTGTCCTGAATGTCCTCCACGCCCGGCTCCCAGTACAGCATCAGCACATTCACGCTCCGGATGCTGATGTCGCCCAGGCCCCCTCGCAGCATCGGATCCCAGAACACGCCCTTCACGCCTGTACCGGTCTTGAGCTTGCGCCACCAGGTGTCGCTGTAGGCTGTCTCGTAGTCGCACTGCTCCAGCACCGTGGGCAGGATCTTTGAGAGCACCTTTGCCGTCTGCTCGTCATCCGCTGCCCTCGGCAGCACGTTCGGTTCCGGGTAATTGTCCATGGCATCGGCGTGCTTGTTGGCAATGCTGTTGAACAGCCACCCGCTGGAAGGCTTCGGCTTGCCTTCCATCATCTTGTTCTTGTAGTTCTTCCAGTGCCCCATGCGGAACCACAGCTCGTTGTCCACGATCCGCTTGTCCAGCGCGGCCTTGCCTGCCTTGTACTTCTGCAGCAGGTCATTGGCTCGCCGTATCTCATCCTCTCCGATGGCCGGTTCCGCCGCTGCCGTAAAGTACGTTCCTTCCGGCTGTCCCGTCTGCCCGCCAGTCTGTCCTGTCAGGCTCTGCAGCATCTGCACCATGGGGTTCTCCGTCCTGCCTGCCGCCGGTTCTCCCGCACTGATCTGCTGCCCCGCAGCGCTCCCGGTGCCCGGTGCAGCTTCTGCTTCCCGCCGCGGCTCAGGCTGCCGCGTCTGCTGCATCCCCTGCGCCATCATGGCAGCCAGCTGTGCCGCCTGCATCATGCGGTTTTCGTCCTGCGGCATCCCGCCGCCCGGCTGCTGCGCCAGATCGTTCTTTTTCGCCATGCCATTCTCCTTTCCGTCTTACACTCTCATCACCCTTGTGGGGCTCTTGCGCACGTCCATGTCCAGCGGGTCATCCTGCAGCACCGGCACCTGCTCGGTCTTGCGCGGGCTGATGGGGTTCTCCATCAGCACATACCGGCACTCGTCGTAGATGTGATCCTCCTGTGTGGTGTTAATGTCCTCCACGTTGCTCTCGTCATACACCAAGTTCGGGATGGTGCGGATGAAGTGTCTGCAGGTGTCGAACACCTGGAACATCGGCCGACCCTCCGCATCAAAGGCCAGCCGGTAATGGAACTGCATCTTGCCCGCCAGCCGCGTGTGGTCGCCCGGCGTCCAGAAGATGTAATTCGGGTGCTTTTCCTGCATCTGCGCAATGCTCTCGCCCTGGCTCTCGTTAAAAATGGCCGGGTCGGCCACGCCCTGGATGTGCCTGCCTTTCAGGTTCGGGTCGTTTTCTTCCGCTTCCCTTATCATCCGCGCCTGCTCCACCGGGTTCACCTTCGTGCCCTCGTTGGGCGTACCGGTGCAGCCGTACAGTTCCCGGATGCGGTACAGCCGTCCTTCCTCGTCCGCCGCGTACCATCCCACCGAGAACGGCTTTGCGTAGCCAAAGTCATACCCGCGCCAGATTTTCCAGTGCGCCGGGATGCGGAACGGTTTGATAACGTGTGTCCATCGCTGATCCTCGTAGTGTGCCGGGTCATTGCGCCACTCGGTGAACACCTGGCCGGAAAAGCTGTCCCAGTCTCCGTACAGCAGCGCATTCCTGTCCGCCTCCGGCAGGCTGGCCAGCGTGCCCAGGTAGCCCGGGTCGTTTTCCAGTAGCTTCTTGTTGTCGAACACCGTGCTGGGGATAAAAATGCGGGTGCGCCGCAGCTTTTCGCAGGTACCGTCCGGCTTCTTCACGTCCACCAGCTGCACCATCCGGGTGCCCGGCGGTGCCGGTGTGATGAACCGCGCCTTCACCCATCCGTGCCCGATGCCGCCGGGGTTTGCCGTGGCCCGGATGTACACCTGCGTGCCCGGCCCGGTGGGACGGTTGCGGCTCATCACATAGCTGTACTCTTCCCAGGTAAAGTGGGTCAGCTCGTCCACCCCGATAAAATCAAAGGCTTTGCCCTGATAGTTGTATTTGTCCTGTGCCCGGAACATGGAGCCAAAGGTGATCTTTGCCCCGCTGGGGAATGTCCATGTGTGGCTGGAGCTGTTGTATTTTGCTTTCGGGAACACCGGCCTGTAATAGCGCATGGTCTTGTCGATCAGCTCACTCAGCTGCGGGTAGGTCTTGCGCAGGATCAGTGCCCGGTAGTGCGGGATCTCCACCTGCCGCAGCGCCTCGATCACCAGCGCGTCGCTCTTCCCGCCGCCCGCCGCGCCGCCGTACAGTGCCTCGTCCTCGCTGCGGGCCATAAAGGCCGCCTGTCTCGGCTGCGGCCGCCATACGATGGGTCTGCCTTTAAACCGTTCCGTCCAGTACCACCTCGGTCTCTGCCTCGCTGCTCTTCGGTTCCACCAGCACCGCCGGGGCGCTCTGGCTGCTGTCGGTCTCGTCCCTCGGCGCAAGCTGTGCTGCGCTGGCCGCTGCCGTCAGCAGCACCGCCGCAACGTTCGCCGCGTCCCGGTCGGTCATCTTCCGGCCCTCGTATCGCTCCAGCTGCTTTTCCAGCGCCTCGCGCTCCTTGTCATCCAGTGCCCTGTCGTAGCTTCCCGGCGCACTGTACACCACAAGGCCGGTCTCCTCCGCATCCTGCAGTGTCTCCGCCTCGCTCTTGAGCTGCACGCCAACCTCGTAACTCCGTGCTCTGGCATCCTCGTCCAGCCGCCGGTGTAGCTTGTCCACCACCTCGGCCGCCCGCTGGTTCTCGGCTGCCCGCTGCTGCAGGTAGGCCACCTGCGCCTTTGCACCCAGGGCTGCCCGCGCCGCGATCTCCCGCGCTGCCTCGGCTCTCGCCCTGGCAAACACGCAGTCAGGCTTGCCTGCCTCTTCCGCCATCCAGCTGCGGATGGTGCTTTCCGGCACGCCGTACTTCCGCGCCACCGCGCAGATGGAGTTTTCGCCGATCATGGCCATCACCACCTCGGCACGCACGGCCGCCGGGTACTTTTTGCCCCGGCCCTGTCGGCCTGGCACTGTGTTTTTGCAGTATTTCCGCTGTGCCATCTCCGGCTCTCCTTTCCGTGCTGTTGTTATCAGTCTACCGCCCTTCTTCCAAAACAAAAACTGCGCACTTTTTTCTTCACGCCGAAAAGGCCGGGTGCTCCAGCATCCAGCCTGTTTTCGTGAGGGCGGGTCAGATCAGCCCTGCCCGCGCTGCATATACTGCCACGGTGGAAAGCGATTCCAGCTCCTTGCGGTAGTAGGTCGTCCGTCCTACATGCAGTTCGCCCACCACATCCCACTCGCTTCTCCCCGCAAGGTATCGCAGCCGCAAAAGCTCCGCGCACACCGGGTCTGCCTCGGCATAGTAGTCCAGCGCCTGCCCGATTGCCCTGCCCCAGGCCTGCGTCAGCTCGTCCGGGGTGCCTTCGGCCGCTTCCATCGCCCGGCCATACCGCCGCAGTCCCCGCCGCACGTCCTTTTTCTGCTGTTTTGTCACCCGTGCCCCGCCTTTCCGCGCATTTTTACGCTGATGTAAGCGCAAATCGCGCGTTTTTATTCGCGCGCGATTTAATTTATCTTGTCTGTCAGGTGCGAACTTTCGCAAACCTCGCGTTTGCGAGCAAAGCTCCGCAATGAAAGCCCCAGTGGGGCTTTTAAGCGACCGAACGGTCTTGCTCAAGCAAGATGCCGGGGTCTCACCCCGGCAAGCCCCCGCCGCCGCAGGATCAGGTATGCCTGTGGCTCCGTGCTTTCCCAGCCCTCTGGCCGTGGCTTCTCGGTCTCGTGCAGCTGCTGCGGGTCGTAGACCATCACCTGCACCACCTCCCAGCCGGGGAAGCGCTGCTCCCACCAGTGCGGATCCTCCGCGCGCTCGGCGCAGCCTTGCCGCAGCTGTCTCCGGCTCCACTTGGTGTCGGCCGCCTGCAGCTCTTCCGGCAGTTTCAGGTTCCGCGTCTCGATGCAGCTGTGCTCTTTGTGCCCGTAGATGTACCCCACCGTGCCGTTTTTCCCCTGTCCGTCTATGCCCAGGATCTTCTTCATGTCGATACGGTCCGCGTTCATGGTGCCAAGCGGCTCATATTCGCTCGTGCCCGGCACCCGCCGCCGCCATAAGTCCTCCAGCATCTCGCGCCACTCTCTCCGCTGGTCCCGGTTCAGGGCGCGGCACTGGGCAAAGCCGTGCATGTGCAGTCGGCCTTTTTCCCCCTTGCGCACCGCCCACAGCATCATCCGGATCTGATCTGCCCGCACGCCAAAGCGCTTCACCGTCGCCAGCACCACCCGCCGCTTGTAGTTCTCCACGTCCTTTCGGCAGGCCGCAAAGCCCTCCGGTAAGTACTCTTCCTCGTAGGTGCCCGTCAGGAAAAATCCCTCTCCGTCAAAGTTCGCCAGCACTTTGCGCTGGTACCGGCGCATGCTGGCGTGCTTGTTGCGCTCCTTCTGGCTCCGGCTGCTCTCCCTGCGCTTCTTGCCTCGGTTCCGGTGCTCCTGCTCCGTCACAGCATAGACGCTCACGGTCATGTACTCGTCACTGCACTTGTACTTCTTTTCCCGGATCCAGTTCTTCGTCATGGTGTACCTCTTCTACCGGTCAGGGCCCGGCGTTTATTTCTCTTCTTCAGTCCCCACCGTCGTAGAAATAACGGGTATACTAGCTCCCCAAAGCGCCCGCCCGGACGCTTATAAAAATAAAAGGTATATTATATACTTTGATAAAGGCTCCCGCCTGCCGCCAGCTTCTGACAGCACCCGGCAAACTTTATGCCCGTCCCGTCGCCAAAGCCCTCCGGCGTAATTGCCGGAGGGCTTTTCCTGTTCATTTTCTTCTTCTACTCCGCTGTCCCTTGTGGGCCATCCAGCCTTTCTTTTCGTAGTCGCCCCGGTTCACCTTGTCTCGGTAGATTGCGTTTTTGGTGTACTCCTTCTCGGTTTTCAGCCGGCCCTTCCACTCCCGGTACTTTTCGCACTGGTCATGGCACGCCGGGGATCTCCCTGGACAGTCCGGCTTGCAGCACCACTCGGTCATACCGGTACCTCCGGTTTCCCGGCCGCCGCCCAGTAGCCGTAGCTCAGCTCTTTGCGGCCCCATTTCCGTGCCGCCGCATTGTAGCGGCACAGCGCATGTACATCTTCCTGCAGCGCGTCCATCTCCGTTTTTTCCGGCTCTTTCGCACTCACGTTCTTCAGTTCCGAAAAGCCTTCCCGCTTCTTCCGGTCCGCTCCTGTCGGGATCCGGATCGGCCGCTCCTCTTTCCGGCGCTCCACACACGTCACGCCCAAGCGCTTATTGTGCCCGGCCCGGTGGGCATTCGGTGCGTCCTCTGCCCGGATAAAAAAGCCTTTTTCCACCAGCTCCACCGCGGTTCCTTCGCACACCACCCGGCCGTCGGCGTCCGTCATCCGGTACACCCACACCTTCCGGGTCGTCCCGCCGGGCGGCGCTATCTTTTTTGCCACCGGCCGGATCTCTTCCCGCTCCACCTTCCATTTTCGGGGCCGGATGCCCTTCAGGTGCTGCTTGGCCCACAGTCGGCTCAGGTCATCGCTCCGTGAAAAAACGCCATCCGCTACCAGCTGTCCCGCCTTGCCCTTGTAGGCCAGCTCCCCGGTCTTTGCGTCATACACGCTGTACAGGTACTTCACGCGGTGGTCTCCTTCCGGTGCTTCTCGGTCTGCTGCCGCTCCTGCTCCCGCAGTGCCGGTTGCACAATCGCCCGCCGCACCACGTCCCGTATCTCCTGCACCTGCAAGCCGCTTTTTACTGCCAGCAGCCTGCAAAACCGCTTGCGCGTGATCTTTCTCTTGTCCTTGCTCATACTTTTCCTCCGTACAGTTCAAACTCCACGCCGTCCTCGGTGATCAGCGCCCCGCCGTCCAGGATCTCCGTGATCTGCCGCAGCCGCTCCACCGTGATTTTCCGTGTCCCGCCGGGCTCCGTCCACTTCTTCGCCGTCTGCGTTTTCACACCCGTCCGCTCCGCCAGCTTCCACGCCGTCAGGCCCCGGTACTGCATTGCCTCCGTCAGTGTCACGATGCTTTCACCTCCTTCCGTCCCATCCATGTCCGGTCCAGCTCTTCCGGTCGGCCGCTTCCATCCTGCTGCAGACGTGCAAGCTGCTGCAATTTCTCGGCCAGTCCCTTTTCGCTCAGCACCGCCGCTCCTGCCGGTGCCAGCTTCCGGCCCATGGCTGCCGCCATGTTCCGCCGGAAGAACGCTTCCTTTTGTGCCATATAGTCCCGGTCCGATTGCTTCACCCGCTCTTCGTCCGGCACCTCCTGCACGACAACGTCCTCTTTCAGTGCGTCCTCCGCGCATTTCCGCAGCCGCTCCATGGCCCACTCCAGGCACTCGTGTCCTTCCTCGTTCACTTGCCGGTAATTTGCCAGCGCTTCTTCCCGCAGCCGGGTCAGCCTTTTTGTGCTGTACCCCAGCACGTCCATGCAGGCTTTGGCGTACAGGGTCCACACCATGCCCGCCGCCTGGTTTCCCGCCATCCGCAGCTGCTGCTCTTTCCGGTTTTTCGGTGCCCGCAGGATCGGCACCCGGAACACCGGGTCCACGCCCTCCGGCAGCCAGCCTTCCCGCATGGCAAGGCTCTTGTCCGTGCTGGGCATCCCTTTGTCGTTGGCCGTCATGGCCACGCTCAGGCTCTCGTACCCCAGCTCCTCGGTGCGTCTTTCCAGCTTCCGCAGCCGTTCGCTGCCCACGCCAAAGCCCTGGTGCAGCGCAATAATGATGCACCACCGCGTCATCTCCGCCGTGCCGTCCCGCGTCAGGTCAATCTTCTGCCGCAGGCTCATCTTCTGTTTCACAGCTTCTTCACCGCCTTCCGGTATCTCTCATACAGCTGCATCCACTCGTCCAGGCTCAGGCTCTTGTCCACCGAGGCAGCCTCCAGCACCTTGTGTGCGTCGCTCTCCCTGCTGCCCGGGTTCTGCCAGTCCAGCTCTTCCAGCGCCGCGTCCAGCTTCTGCTCGTACTCCTGCTGTGTCATTCGTCCTGTACCTCTCCCTGCCGCTTCATCAGCTCCTTGATAAACTCCGCATCCCGGCCTTCAAACCGCTGTGCCACACGCGCCCCGCCGTTCATCATAGCCAGCAGCATATTCTCCATCATCTGCCCAAACTCCTTGCAGCGCTGCCGGCGCATCCGCTGCGGCACCTTCTTCATGCAGTCTGCTACCGTCGCGCAAAAGCTCGCCGTCAGCACCTCCAAAACATCTTTCTCGCTGCATTTTTTGCCATTGACGTTGGTCAGCACGCGCCCGCCGGGCACCGTCTTTATGGTGATCTCGATATTTCCTTCCATGCTCTGCTCCTTTTCTCTTCACGGTTCCCCGTGGTCGTTCGCCCAGGCAAACACCAGTGCTTTTGCCTCTTCCAGCTTTTCGCACAGGCCCTTCACGGCAGCTTCCTGCTCCCCACCGGGCAGCTCCTCTACCGCTTTCAGCGCGTCCCGCGTGTCCCGTACGATTTCTTCTTTGTGATAGTGCACGGCTGCCAGCAGTGTCACCACCGACGTCTTTACAGTGTCTTTTTGCATTTGCCAAGCTCCTCCACATGGTACACCCGGAAGTCGTCGCACTCCGGGTGCTGCTCCCGTGCCAGCTCCAGCGCTCTGGCTTTGGCCACGCTCTGGCTGCTGCCGCCCACCAGCAAGTCCGTCTGCAGCCGCAGCGGGTAGCCGTCCCGGCTCATCTCAATGTGCACACGGTAACGCATCCTGCTCACCCCACCTTCCGCTTTCCGGCTTTCACGGTGTTCTCCGGCTGCCGGTGCGCCCGGTGTTTGGCCTTTTCCTCCTGCTCCTGGGCCGCAAAGCCCAGCCGCATAAAAAGCCCGGCCGCCAGCACCAGCACCATGGCCGTCACAAACTGCCCGTCCGTGATGGGTGCCCCCACCTGAGCGTTGCCTTCCAGCCCCATGCCGCACAGCAGTCCGGCGCAAAGGCTTCCCACCGCCAGCCAGTGCCATACCGTCGATTTGATTCTCATTGCAAAATACCTCCGTTTGCGTTATACTTCTGGTGATAGCGGCTCTTGTCAGATCGCTTTCACTCGTAGCCCGGCTGCACGCGGGGATGAGCTGATCGGCTTTGCCGGCGGGCTTTTTGTTTTGCTCTACCTCCGGGAAAAACAGCTCCCCGATTTCTTCCTGCCCGATCTCCAGCAGCTCACACACCGCCTCGATCTCATCGCTGCGCCACCGCTGGCTGCCGTTCAGCCGTCCGGAAAGCGCATACGGCGACATCCCGATGCCCGCCGCCACTTCCTTGTCCCGGTACCCGCAGGCCCGGAACCGCGCCCGCAGCCTCCAGTATGGGATCTGCATAAAGGTCCCCCGGATCTTCGCTTCCCGCATCCGTCACTCCTCCTGCTCTGTGATGGTCTGCACCAGCCGCCCCGCCGGGGCATTGTTCCGGTCGGTCATGCCTCCTCACCTCCCAGTCGGATGCCCCACTCGGCGCAGATGGTCTCGCACACCGGCTTTGCAAAGCCGATCAGCTCATCCCCGCGTGCAGCCGCCAGCACTGCCGTGCCCACGATGCCGCTCATATAGCCGTACTGGTACAGCTCCATCGCCTTCCAGTTTACCGGCAGCTCCTGCAGCAGGCCTTCCTCGTTCACGATCAGCCGGATGCTGTCCACCGGCTCCCGGGCCCATCCCGGTTCCAGGCAGCTGTCTGCCGTCTCGATCAGGCCGCCCACCAGCTGCTGGAGCGTCTCCAGCTTGCAGGTGTCTCCGTCGTCGCACCGGATCAGGCGGCCCGTGCCGTCCGTCCGGATCAGGATCATGTATCGTTCCATTTTCGTACACTCCTTGTTCCGTCTCCCGTCTTTGCGCTACAATCAGCAAAAAGAAAGGATGTGTTTTTCTTGTTCTCTTTTGATTCTCAGACCATTGCTGCTATCACTTCGATCACAGCTCTGGTCTCCTGCCTTGCCGCTCTGCTCAATGTGATCATCACATGGCTGGCAGCGCGTTTCAACAGCCATGCAGCTTACCGGCTGGAAGCCTCCAAACTTTACTTCAGCGCCCTGTCCTGCGCTGTTCTCTATTGCACCGAACCTTCCCGCGAGGCTCTCAGCCTTTACGGTCAGGCTCTTGTCGAACTTGCGCACGACCGTTCGGATCCGTCTGTCACCCGGCTCACCCATGCGCAGGTCTCCGCCCAGATCGCTATGCAGCAGGAGTTGTCAGCGCTGCGAACCATAAAGCTGAAATAATGGCCGCTGCCAGAGCGCACAGCACATAAGCGATCATCGCCATGTTCCAGCTCTTTTCAACGCAGCTTGCCAGCATCAGCCCCATGCTCACCAGCAGCAGCAAAAATTCCAGAATGAACCCTGCCACCATCCTCTTCACCTCCTTGTTCCGTCTCCCATCCGGCCATCTCTTTCGCGCTACGATTCCTTACCCGGTTCGTCCGCGGTGACCTCCCGCAGCTTGCTGCGTAAGTTCTCTGCCAGCATTTTCCGGTATTCCCTGTCCTCCCGCTGCCACGGGTTGTGCATGGTTCCATACCAGTCGTTCAATGTTGCACACAGTTCATCCAGCGCCGCACACAGCGGGTCATCCTCCACAAAAACTGTGGTTTCGTCCCTGCTCTGCCCTTCTGGCAGCAGGCAATCTCGGTATGCTGCAGTAAAGCTCCGGTTTCCTTCGTAGTTCACAAGCGCTTTTCTCTGTGCCCGCTTCATGCGGGCTTTTTCATGTTCCATCTTCTTCACCTCCTTGTTCCGTCTCCCTTCTTTGTGCTACAATCAGCAAAAAGAAAGGATGTGTTTCATTTGGACACCACACAGCTCACTTTAGTTCTGTCTTCACTCACCGCGCTTTTCGCTTTGATTGCACCGTGGATCACAGCAGCCATCAACAACCGCGCCGAGTATAGAAAATCATCTGCTCAACTGTTTTTTCATGCCCGGACAGATGCCTACCAGAATTTTCTCTCTGTCTGTGCGTCTGTTTCTCATCCGCTCAATTTGCAGGACACGCAAAAACTGCTCGATGCTTCTTCCCGGGCGCTGGTCTTGTCTGATACGCCGTTGCAAACTGCTATCAGCAGCTATACATCCGCTTTGCTTTCCTGTCCCGCAAAGCCTTCTGAAGCTGAGCTTCAGGCACTGATCGATGCAAAATCAGAACTCATTTTTGCCATGCAGGCCGATCTCAACTCATTTCGCTGATCCCGCGATCAGCAGCATTTCTGCTGTTGCAGCCACACTCACCGACAGCGCGTACCACACATACCAGCGCAGCTGTTCTTTTGCCGTCAGTCCCATCAGCACCGTGCCTGCCACCATCCCGATCCAGACCACTGCAATGCAAACCGCCGCCATCCTCTTCACCTCCTTCCGTCTTCCAAAGCTCCCCCTCTCGGGGGAGCTGGCGCCCTCGGGGCGACTGAGAGGGTTCATGCGCTCTTCTCCGGAGTGTCGCCGAAAAGATAGTCCATTGTCATCCCCGGGAAAAATTCATCCCGCAGCTGTTGTGCTTCATCCAGCCGCATACGCCCAGCTGTATTAAGTTTTGCTGACATCGTTGCAGGATTTACGCCGATTCCCTTTGCAAGCTGTTCGCTTGTAATTCCGCTGCGTGCCATCTCAGCTCTGAGATTTCTGTACATTCTGCTTAACCTCCAATTCCGTTCACCATATTTGATGAACTTTACTGTAGAATATCCCATATCGAGTGAAAAGTCAAGACCTTTCACAAATTATTTTTGCAATTTAGTGAATCGTCATTGCTTTTTCGTTTTTTCCCTTGTATAATGAACGCAAGGAGGTGATTTCAATGCCTATCGAGGAGCAGCTAAAGCAGCTCATTTTATCCAATTACAAAAGTGTTCGCGCCTTTACTATGGAAACAGCCATCCCTTACTCCACTGTTGATAACATTTTCAAACGTGGCATTGGGGGAACTGCTGTCACTACTGTTGTCAAAATCTGTGATGCGCTTGGCATTACAGTCGAAGGTATCACTCGTGGAACCATTGAACCAAAAAGTTCCGGCAATTCTTCAGCACGCCTACTCACGTCTGCCCAAACGTCGCTTTTGGCCATCTTCGATCAGCTCAACGAGGAGGGCCAAAGTAAAGTCATCGGCTACGCCGAAGACCTCAACCGCACCGGTTACTATAAAAAAGACAGCACGCCTGGCGTGGCTGCAAAAGAAGCGTAAAAAATAAAGCCGCCAGGTTGGCGGCTCTAATAAAATGGAGGAATCCGAAATGAAAAAGCGTCTCGTATCACTTGCTCTCGCGGCTTTGTTGCTGGTTGCTGTTCCGCTTTCGGCATTTGCGACATCTAAATTTAACACGTCGGTCTTTGACGGGCGGGATGATATCATCAGCAACACCGATGATATGACCGGAAAAATCACCATCTTCCCATCTTCTGACTATTACGGTTCCATATATATTCCTCTTTCTTCTTCCGCTTTTATCGGCGTAAGTGCCGGTATTGCTTCCAACGATTATGATGACCTTTTTGCATTGATATTTGACTATACCGGAATCGACTGGGCAGGCATAGAAAGCATCATTATCAAGATTGGCGATAATCGTTATACCTTTTCTGATTTTTATAAGTCAAGCTATGTGACTGACGAAGGACTTGCCGATGAATACATTGCCTTTCCTTTAAAAAAAGAAACTCTCGGTTTTATAAATGATTTTTGCAAACATCAGAACGAAGAGATCAAAGTCAGGCTCAACGGCTCCGTTCAGACCTTCGATTTCATTCTATCACCCTCCGAGAAAAATGCTATTGTCGGCCTGTATAATCTTTATGTTGCCGGTGGTGGTACACAGGAAGCCAATCTGCGCAGCATCTCCAATGATGACGTTACACATGTTGAGTTAAACGGAAAGATTCTCGCTTAAACTCTCACTTCCGATCTGATAGACTATCTGCGTCTCTCGGAGTAAACAGTGAACCCCTCCGCCGTCCCCCGCCGAGGGCAAAACAAACGCCCGCCGGGCGCAAAAGAAGCATAAAAAACAAAGCCCCTGACACAACGTGTCAGAGACTTGAAAGGATCTTATGTTTGGTTTCAGGCATTCAAAAGAGCCGCCGTATCTTCCCAGGGAAGTCGAGCCCGGCAACATCGAAAGCTATATCCAAAACCGTCTGGATGACCAGATCATGTGGTACGATCAGAAAGCGCAGCAGGCGCAGAATACTTATAAGCGGATGCAGTTTTTTGAGCTGATCGTTGCCGCTGCCATTCCTCTGCTGGCCAATTATACCGTCAGCTGTCCCGCCATTGCCTTCATCGTCGGGCTTCTGGGTGCCATCGTCACCGTGATCGAGGGCACCGAACGCCTTGGCCGCTATCACGAAAACTGGATTGAGTACCGTTCCGCCTGCGAAACGCTCAAGCACGAGAAAAATCTTTACCTCATGGGCGCGTTCCCCTACGGCACCGACGAAACCGCCGAGCAGCTCTTCGTGCACAACATCGAAAATCTGCTTTCTTCTGAGGGCAATAAGTGGAAGTCCTCAAATTCCGCAGTGCTTTCCCCAAAGGAAAAATCTCAGTCCGGCACCGGCTCATAGGTTTTTTCAAAGATATCCGGCTTGCACGGATAACGTTCTCCGTTTACGCCCGTGATGATCCAGTCTCCCGGTTCCGCATGCATCACACCTTCCAGTGTTTCAATGTTCATTTCCCGGTCGGTTTGGTATGCATCTACGACCACCGGCTTTTTTCTGAATTTCATAAGCTTCTCCCCATCAGAAAGGACGTTTCAATGCCTGCTTTATACCCTTATCGCATTTTCATCAGCCACGCATGGAAATACGGCGATGAATACAGCCGCATCGTCTCCATGCTGGACAATGCGCCTTACTTTTCTTACTACAATTACTCTGCCCCGCAGGAAAAGCCCCTGCAGCTTTCCTCTGTCTGCGCCACCGATGCCGAGATCGGCCGTGCCATCACCGCAAAGATTAAAAACGCGCAGGTCGTTCTCGTGATCGGCGGTATGTACAACTTGTATCACAAATGGATGCAGTACGAAGCAGACGAAGCCCTGCGCATGGGCAAGCCCATCATCGCTATCATGCCCCGCGGCGGAGTTTATATGCCCGTCGAGCTTCAGGCAAAGGCGACCACACAGGTTGGCTGGAGCTCCGTTTCTATTGTAAATGCAATTCGTACTCTTGCCTGATCTCATTTTATCATTTTCAGATTTCTCCTGCAAGCAGCACGGCGCTTAGCCAAAACAAAAGCCCGCCGGGCGTTTCCGGTGGGCTTTATCTGCAGCTCTTATTTCAAAACGAACTGTACTGCAACCGACAATGCAAAGGCAATGCCGGACGCCCACCAGATCATCTTGTGGTTCTTTCCTTCCGGCAGGATCGCGTTGATCAGGCCGATCAGAAATGCGATGGCACCCACCGTTGCAAAGTTGAAGGTCAGCAGCGTTGCCATTGCTGCATTTGCCGCTGCCAGCGATAGATTGACGTTGATCAGGCTGAAGATACCAATAAAGATGCCCATGATGGAAAGCACATTTCCATACACGTTCTTCTCAATATTCTTCACCGTGTCCACTTTCTTTTCCAGATCCGTCACATCATCCGCCAGCGTGCCGCGGTATGTGCTCATGCCCACAAAGGCATCTTCATTCTGGAATGCGCCGTTGTACGGTTTCTCCACCGGCTCTTCCAACTGGATGAACACCAGATAACCGATGCCCTTCTCACTGTTCAGATGGATCACCTGTTTCGTGGCATTCGTTACCCGGAAAAACACCTTTGATTTGTGTCCCGGCTGATAGATCGGCGCGGTCAGGCTCAGCCCCTGCCGGATGCGGCTGTTGCGCAGCTGCACGGCTGCTGCCATGTCATTCGGCAGATCAAGCGTCTCTGTCGTTCTTACAAACACGGTATCGCCCGGTGCCAGATCCACTTCTTTCTTGGACGTATTGGTGTCCAGAAAAAAGCAGTCGGTTCTCAGGTCGTAGCCAATGTTTGTCACCTGTTCTTCATCAAACGGTTCGATCATGGAAGCGCCCTGCTTGAAAAGCTTCTTGTCGATCAAAAGCATAGAACCACCTCCTTGTTGTATGCTACTAATAAAGCACAGTTCCGGCCTGATTTCAAGGGGTTGCTGTAAAAAAGCAAAAGCCCCCTCAGCTGTTCCCAGCCGAGGGGGCCTCTGCCAACCGCTCAAACCCGTCAAAAGAAAAGTAGGAGGTATCATGCAGAGCACGGGGCTGCACCCGCCGCTCCGTTTGTAGTATAAGCTGTTTTGGAGTTTCGTGCAACCCGTCAAAAAAAAGAGTGCCCGGCAGTGGTACGATGCACCGCCGGGCTGTAACAAGGAGTAAAATACGAATTCCACTCGTCGCGCCTGCCTCTGTATTGTAGCATGCTTTAGGCAGACGCGCAACCTGTATACCTGGAGGTGTGCAAAGCATGAAAAAGCGTACAAACACCGCTGTCTGGATCGAAAAAGAAAACCGCTGGTGCGTCTCCGTGCAGAAAAACGGCCAGCGAAAGCGCTTCTACAGCGGCACGCCCGGCCGCACCGGCCAGCGCGAAGCCAACGCCAAGGCCGACGCCTGGCTTGATGACAACATCCACGACGGCCGCAAAAAGATCTCTGCCCTGTATGCCGAGTGGCTGGAGGATATTTCTCTCACCTGCGGCACCTCCTATCTTGATCAGTGCACCCGGTATGGAGCCAACTACATTCTGCCGGTCATCGGGGAGCTGCGCATCGACGAGCTCACCGAGGGCGATCTGCAAAAGTGCATCAACCTGTCCTTTAAAAAACGCTGCCTGCGCAAAGACTATAAACCGCGCCAGACAAGCACCGAACCTCTGAGCCGTAAGACCCTTATGACGATCCGCGCCACCGAGACCCGCTTTGTCAAGTGGTGCCGCCATAATAAGTACACCGCCCTGAATCCGGAAGACCTCGCCATTCCCAAAAATGCCCGCACCGGGGAACGAAGCATTCTGCAGCCCGCTGCACTGCAGGTACTGTTCAGCGTGAGCACCCGCCTGTACTACAAGCGCCGTGTTTTTGACGAGTATATTTACGCCTACCGCTTTGCGGTCACTACCGGCCTTCGCCCCGGTGAGCTCGTCGGCCTGTGGTACGGCGACATCAAAGGCAACACCGTTAACCTCCGCCGCAGCATCAACGTTTTTGATGAGCAGACCACCGGCAAAAACGAGAACGCCATTCGCTCCTTTGACATGAGCGCCGAGGCCCGCGAAGCCTACACCGCACAGGTGCAGCTGCTCAAGTCCAGCGGCGTCCGCCTCAACTATAACACGCCCTTGTTCCAGCTCCCGGATCAGGACACGCTTTCCAAGCGCTGGCGCAAGTATCAGCACGACAACGGCATTGACCCGCCTGTCTCTCTCTATGAGATGCGCCACACCTTTGTCAGTGTCGAGAGCGGCCTGCTCACCGACAGCCAGCTCAAGATGCTGGTCGGCCACAGCAAAAACATGGACACCGCCGGGGTCTACTGCCACGAGCTTCAGGGCCAGCGCGAGGATCTGGCTGTCGCCACCACCGCCGCCTTCCGCAAAGCCGTCGGCACCGCCCCCGACAGCACAACCGGCTGATTTCCCTGTTTTGGTTACACTTTTGGTTACACTTTTTCTTGTGCGCTCCAACTTTCACTTGTTTCCCCGCTCAACTTGTTGTGCAGTATTATTCGTCGTTTCGTCATTTTGCGCATTGTCTTTTCAGCGCGCAAAATAACTCTACCTGTTCGACTCCCATCGCCTCCACCAAAAACAGAACTCCCCTGCCGCGCTGCGGTGGGGGAGTTCTTGTTTTTGTGGCCCCGGCGATGAGGAGGCAAACAGCACGACCCCGCGCAGCAGGGGCAGCAATCAGCCCAGTGGGCTGTTGCTGAGTGCGCGGGTCCCAGTCCCAATTATCCGGAATGTCTACTGGGGTAGCAGATTGCGTCGCAGTAGCCTATTTCTATCATTCGATAATTTAATATTGACTTTTTCCATGTTTTCTCTATAAAATAGAAACACTAGCAGATAAGTCCGCTTGATTTGCAGCTCTGATAAAATGGAGGAATCTAAAATGAAAAAATGCCTTGTCTCATTGGCTCTTGCCATGCTGTTGTTAACGGTTGTCCCTCTTTCCGCCTTTGCAACTTCCGGGTTTAACCAGCGTGTTTTTGATGGACAAGATAACATTACTGTCAGCTCTGACGAAATGGAGGGTTTAACCTTCGTTACTCCCTATCGTCCGTATTATAATTCCAGTTTTTCCTTATTTGATGATGCTTCCATGGTTTTCACCACTCCAGGCATCGTTCTTGGAGATTCTTTTGATGCATACAATCTTTCTTTTGACTACTATGGCCGTAATTGGGTCGGCATGAATGAAATCATATTCAAAATCGGTGACAATCGCTATTCGTTTTCAAATTGCTACACCTCTCATGCCGTGACAGAGGACGGGTTAATGTCTGAGTCTATTTCTTTCTACGCAAAAAATCAAACCAAAGACTTTATGAAGGATTTTGCCAATCATCGCAACGACGAAATCAAAGTTCGTATCAATGGCTCTTTCCAAACGCTTGACTTTGTTCTTTCTGATGCGTCTAAAAGCAGCATTCTTGACTTGTATGACCTTTATGTTTCTGGTGGTGGCACTCGTGAAAGTAACATGTTTAAAGTCACTGAGGCCGATACTGTCCATGTCGAGAAAAACGGAAAGCAAGTAATCGGAAATGTCGCTACTACAGTTCTTGATTTAGCCGTTGGCCGCGTTCCAGCTTGATTCATCTGCCCTAAAAAGTTTTCCCTCTATACGCCAAAACGCCCCATCTGCCAGATATTGCAGTCTGACAGACGGGGCGTTCCCTGTTCACTTAAGGCGGTTTACAGTTCTCCGCGGCCGGAAAGCGCACGGTAAAGGGTGGTCTCGTCGGTATACTCCAGGCTTGCACCCACCGGCAGACCGTAGGCCAGACGGGTGGTCTTGATGCCCAGCGGCTTGATGAGCTTGGCCAGATACATGGCGGTTGCCTCCCCCTCTACGGTGGGGTTCATGGCCATGATCACTTCCTTGACCTTGCCGTCACCCAGACGGGCCAGCAGTTCCTTCACGCTGAGCTGCTCGGCCCCGATGCCGTCCATGGGGCTGATCAGGCCGTGCAGCACATGATACAGGCCGTGGTACTCCCGGGTGCGCTCAAACGCCTGCACATCCCGCGGCGTTTCCACCACGCAGATGACCGACGTGTCCCGCTTGGCGCTAGCGCAGATGGGGCAGATCTCGGCCTCGGTGTAGTTCTGGCAGATGCGGCAGCGGTGGAGCTTGGTGTGCGCGTTCTGGATGGCCGAAGCCAGGGCCGCCGCGTCCTCATCGGACATGCTCAACACCTGATAGGCCATGCGGGTCGCGCCTTTGCGCCCGATGCCCGGAAACTTGCCGAACTCTTCGATCAGCTTTTCCAGCGGGGCAGCATTGTAGCCCATGTTCTTCCCTCCAGCCGGATCAGAGACCCGGAATGTTCATGCCGCCGGTCAGCTTGCCCATCTCGGCCTCGGCGGTCTCGTCCACCTGCTTGACGGTGGCGTTGACGGCAGCAGCCACCAGATCTTCCAGCATCTCGATGTCATCCGGGTCCACAGCTTCGGGCTTGATGGTGATGGCCAGCACCTCGTGCTTGCCGTTCATCTTCACGGTGACCATTTCACCGGAGGCACTGCCGGTGTACTCGGCGGCTTCCAGCTCGGCCTGCTTGGCCTTCATGTCCTCCTGCATCTTCTGGGCCTGACGCATCAGGGCGTTCATATCGGGGCGGCCAAAGCCTGCGGGCATTCTTGCTTTCATAGTTTGTTCTCCTTTGTCTTATCGGTTGAAAAGCCTTCCCCCAAAGGGGAAGCCTTATTTCTGTTTTCGGGCGGTGTCCTCAATGGACACATCCAGCCCCAGCTTTTCCAGTGCGTGGAGCGACTGCTCCGCGTTGGACACGGTTTTCCCTGCGGTTCTGGGCTCGTAGGGGCCGATGGGGATCGCCTTGCCGGACACCTGCAAAATGAGCTTTTTGATCAGCCGCTGGCTGTCCTTATTGGCTCGGATGAAATCGCGGAAGGTCTTGCCGCCGTCGATGAGCACCCGGGTACCGTCAAAGTACGCCTTGGATTTGCGCAGATAACTGTACAGCATGGGGTCCACTTCCTGCAGCTTCTGGGTGATCTGTGCCCACTCCGGGTATGGGGCCAGACTGCCCGCTGCCGGTCTGGGCTGTGCGGGAGCGGCTTCCTGCTTCGGGGCCGGGGCCGTTGTCTGCGGCGCAGGAGACGGTTCCTCGCGGGGCGGCGGCACGGGCTGTGCCGGTGCGGAGGGTTCCTCCCAGGGCAGCGCTTCCCCGCCCTGCACGGGCGGTTCTTCCGGAAGCGGCGGCAGTTCTTCGGCCTGCACGGGCACCTGCACAGATGCAGGTGCCTGTGTCGGTTCCGGTGCGGACTGCACCGGCTCTGCCGCAGGCTGCGGCATTTCCGGCAGCGGGGCAGATTCCACGACCGGCTGCTGTACGGGAGCCTGCTGTACCGGTGCGCTCACAAAGGGCTGCACCGCCGGAGCCGAAGCAAACGGCTGCACGGCAGCGGGCTGTGCGGCACGGGCGACCGGTGCTGCCTGCACTGGTACGGTCTGCCGCTGCTGCGGCGGTTCCGACAGGCTGAACAGCGCCAGTTCCAGCTCAATGCGCTGGTCACTGCCGCGGGTCATGTGTTCCAGTGCCGTGCCCAGGGTGCGGATGGCCCGGATGGCCTCCCGCTGGCCCAGCTGCGGGCCTTTTTCCAGATACTGCGCCTCCTCTTCCGGTGACACACCGGAGAGCAGTGCCTGCCCGCCGGGCAAAGCCGCCAGCATCAGGGCGCGGTAGTGGGCGATGAGTTCTTCGGTCAGGCGTTTAACGTCCACCGACTGCTGCCGCAGCTGGGCCAGCTGGGCCAGTGCGGCGGCTCCGTCCTGCGCTTCCAGCGCGTCGGAGATGCGAAACAAATAGCTGCGGTCGGTCACACCGGCCATGCGGCGCACCACGTCCGCGTCGATCTTTGCCGTGACGCCTGCGCAGGTGTCCAGAATGGACAACGCATCGCGCAGGGCACCGTCGGCCAGGCGGGCGATCAGCTCCGCGCCGTCCGATGTCAGTTCCAAGTGCTCTTCCCCGGCGATATACTCCACCCGCTGTGCGATATCCTCCGGCCCGATGCGGGTAAAATCATACCGCTGGCAGCGGGACAGGATGGTGGCCGGCACCTTCTGGATCTCGGTGGTGGCCAGAATAAAAATGACATGGGCCGGCGGTTCTTCCAGCGTCTTGAGCAGCGCATTGAAGGCCGCCGTGGACAGCATGTGCACCTCGTCGATGATGTATACCTTATACTGGCAGGCGCTGGGGGTGTAGGCAGTCTCATCCCGCAGGTCGCGGATATCGTCCACGCCGTTGTTGGATGCGGCGTCCATCTCCACCACATCCAGAATGCTGCCGTTGTCGATGCCCTTGCAGATCTCGCATTCGCCGCAGGGGTCGCCGTTCTGCGGGTGCAGGCAGTTGACCGCCTTGGCAAAGATCTTGGCACAGGTGGTCTTGCCGGTGCCGCGCACGCCGGTGAACAGGTAGGCGTGGCCCACACGGCCGGTGGCGATCTGATTGCGCAGGGCCGTCACAATGCCGCGCTGACCCACCACATCTTCAAACCGCTGGGGTCTCCACTTGCGGTACAGGGCTCGATACATGAGCAGCACTCCCCTTTCCGGACAAAATCGGCAATAAAAAAGGACAGCGCATGACGGGGTTTTGTCCCCGCCCTGCGTAGCTCGGCATACGGATGCAGGCTGTCTGAAACGCACAGAGCACACCGCTTAAGGCTGCTTGGTTCCCCACCTGACCTGGTTCACAGCGGCTCCATCGTACAGGACCCGCATCCGTATGCCGAACCACGCCGCAGGCGCTGTCCGACGCACTTTTCTGAGTGCTTGAATATTGTACCACAAACGCAAGCAGAATTCAAGAGGGAGACAAAAAAGGACCCCGGAAGCATCCGCAGACACTTCCGGGGTCCTCAGGTTCATTTCAGCTCAGATGGGTGTGATCAGGACTGGCAGGCAGTGATCAGGCTCATCTTGTAGACCTCGTCAGCGTTGCAGCCGCGGGACAGGTCGTTGATGGGAGCATTCAGGCCCTGCAGGATGGGGCCGTAGGCAGCGTAGCCGCCCAGACGCTGTGCGATCTTGTAGCCGATGTTGCCGGCCTCGATGCAGGGGAAGATGAAGGTGTTGGCCTGGCCGGCGACCTTGCTGCCCTTGCACTTGACCTGTGCCACTTCCGGAGCAACGGCAGCGTCAAACTGCAGCTCACCGTCCACAGCCAGCTCGGGGTCCATCTCCTGAGCCTTGATGGTAGCGTCGTGGCTCAGAGCGACGGTGCCGCCCTTGCCGGAGCCCTTGGTGGAGAAGCTCAGCACGGCGACCTTCGGGTCGATGCCGAACAGCTTTGCGGTCTTGGCGGTCTCAACGGCCACCTCAGCCAGCTTGGAAGCAGCGGACACCTTGACTTCGCCGGTGGCCTTGTCGATGGTATCGGTGTAGTCGATGTTGACGGCGCAGTCGCCCATGGCAATGCGCTTCAGGCCCTCTTCGCCGCAGTCGCGGTCCAGAATAAAGCAAGAGCTCACCAGATGTGCGCCCTTCTTGGTCTTGACCAGCTGCAGAGCGGGACGGATGGTGTCCGCGGTGGAGTAGGTAGCGCCGCCCAGCAGGCAGTCGGCCTTGCCCATCTTGACCAGCATGGTGCCGAAGTAGTTGGACTTCTTCAGCAGAGCGGTGCACTCCTCAGCGGTCTGCTTGCCCTTGCGCAGCTCCACCATGGTGTTGACCATCTCGTCAAAACCGGCGTAGTTCTCGGGGTCAATGATCTCAGCAGCGGAAATATCAAAGTTACCGGCGGCGGCAGCAGCCTTGCACTCTGCCTCGTTGCCCACCATAACGACCTTCAGCACGCCCTCGGCCAGCAGCTTGCTTGCTGCCTCCAGGATGCGGGGGTCATTGCCCTCGGTGAAAACGATCGTCTTGGGATTTGCCTTCAGCTGTGCTACCAGCGGTGCAAACATATCAGCCATTGTGATTACCTCCGAATTTACTTTCCAAAATTCACACCCCGCGTCTGTTGGACACAAGGATGCCTTTCTTCTTTATTCTAACACACCGGGCAAAAAGTTCAAGACAAAATTGTGTTTTTGTGCTAATATTTAAGAGAAAACAGGTTTCGAATTGTGAATAAAATATCATACTGTTTCAGAAGGAGATCGAACCGCCATGGATTGGGAAACGCTGAAAGCCGACTGCCTTGCCTGCAGCCGCTGTGAGCTGTGCAAGACCCGCACGAATGTGGTGTTCGGGCAGGGCGTGCCGGACGCCGAAGTGCTGTTTGTGGGCGAGGGCCCCGGCCAGAGCGAGGACGAGCAGGGCCTGCCCTTTGTGGGCCGCAGCGGTCAGCTGCTGGACAAGTATCTGTTTGCCATCGACCTGGACCGGGAAAAGAACTGCTACATTGCCAACATCGTCAAGTGCCGCCCGCCCCAGAACCGTGACCCTCTGCCCGCCGAGAGCGAGGCCTGCATGCCCTGGCTGCGGGAGCAGTTCCGCCTGCTGCGGCCCAAGATCGTGGTGTGCCTGGGCCGCATCGCCGCCCAGCGGATGATCCGGTCCGACTTTTCGGTGACCAAGGAGCACGGGCAGTTCATTGAGAAGAACGGCATCCTGTTCATGGGCACCTTCCACCCGGCCGCCCTGCTGCGCGGCCCGCAGAACAAGCCCAATGCCTTTGCCGACTTTGTGGCTCTGCGGGACAAGATCCACGAAGTGTGTGAGCATACCTATGAATGAATCATCCTCTCCGTCTGCTCACTTCGTTCGCATCCACCTCCCCCGAAGGGGGGAGGTTTTGGCAGCGTAACAGCCAGATGGCGAAAAGCTCGCCCTTCGGGAGAGCTGGCATCGCGCAGCGATGACTGAGAGGGTTTCATTTTCATTCACCCCACGCCTCTTTTTTGCATACTCTAAAGCAAAAGCGAGGTGTTTTTTATGCAGCGTGTTTCGTTTGACCGGGTCGATTTCTTTCTGGGGGCCACCACCCCCGCCGGGTTCAAGGGCTATTTTGAGCCGCTGCGCCGGGAGCCCGGCATGCAGATGGTGCTGATCAAAAGCGGGCCGGGCTGCGGCAAGTCCACCCTGATGAAGCAGCTGGCCCGCCGGGCTATCCAGCAGGGTGAACCGGTGGAGTGCATCCACTGCGCCAGCGACCCTGACAGCTTTGACGGCGTGATCTTTGTTCGGCAGCGCCGGGCCATCGTAGATGCCACCGCGCCCCACACCATAGAGCCGGATGCGCCCGGTGCCGACGAGGTAGTGCTGAGCCTGTACCATACCATTCAGGCCGACGCCCTGCGCCCCCATGCTGAAGAGGTCAAGGCGCTGTTTGCCCGCAACGCTGCGCTGCGGGCGCGGGCTGCGCGGTATGTCGCTTCTGCCGGGAGCCTGCTGCTAGACAGCCGCCGGGCCGAGGCCTGCAGCGCCAACTTTGAAAAAGTGCGCCGCTACGTCAAGCGATTGTGTACCCGGCTGCTGCCCCGCACCGAGAACACTGCCCGCGAAGAGCTGCGGCTGCTCTCGGCTGTGACCCCAAAGGGTGAGGTGTTCTACCAGCACACCGCGCAGGCGCTGGCTGACCGGTTCATCGTGTTCCGGGACGAATATGGTGCCGTGTCGCGCCTGCTGCTGGAGCTGATCCGTGCCGAGGCACTGGCCCGGGGCTATCACATCATCACCTGCCCCTGTGCCATGCACCCGGAGGATAAGATCGACCACATCCTGATCCCGGAGCTGCGGCTGGCCTTCCTCACCGACAACCGGTGGCACCCGGTGCAGCTGCCCGGCATGCAGGCCGTGCGGTGCACCCGGTTCCTTGACCGGGAAAATCTGGCGGGCTACCGCGCCCGGCTGCGGTTCAACGAGCGGGCGGCCGCCGAACTGCTGGAGCAGGCCACCGCCCTGATGGCACAGGCCAAGAGCTGCCACGACGAGCTGGAGACTTATTACCGTACCACCGTGGACTTCGCCCAGGTGGACGAAGCTGCCGCCCGGTGCGCGGAGCTGTTCGGGCTGAAAGCGCCGTCACCCGACTGCTGAGTTCTTTATGATAAGGGAAGTGAAATCATGTCCGACATCCGTCTGCCCATCCGGCAGCTGGTGGAGTTTCTGCTGCGCAGCGGCAGCATCGACAGCCGGTTTGCCAGTTTTGACCGCGCACTGGAAGGTGCCCGCATCCACCGCAGGCTGCAGAAGGCCGCCGGGGAGAGTTACGCCGCCGAGGTACCCCTCTGCGCCGATTATACGGTCGACGGCATCCGCTTTACGCTGGAGGGCCGGGCCGACGGCATTTTTACCAACGAAACCGGCGTTGTGACCATTGACGAGATCAAGACCACCGCGGTGCCCGAGGAAGAGATCTGCGAGGACATGAACCCCTGCCACTGGGCGCAGGGCATGGTGTACGGAGCCATCTACAGCGCACAGGAAAGCCTGTCCGCCGTGGATGTGCGGCTGACCTATTATCAGATCGACTCCAACCGGATCCTCCGCTTTGTACGGCACTTTTCCCGGCAGGAGCTGGAGCAATTCCTGCACAAACTCCTGCACCGGTATCTGCCCTGGGCACAGCGTCAGCTTGCATGGCAGGAAACCCGCAGCGGCAGCCTGACCGCCATGCGGTTCCCGTTTGAAGCCTACCGCCCCGGGCAGCGGGCACTGGCGGGCGAGGTCTGGCGGGCCTGCACCGCCGCCCCCTCCAAAAAAGGCACACGGCTGTTCTGTCAAGCCCCCACCGGCATCGGCAAGACCATGAGTGCGCTCTTCCCTGCCCTGAAAGCCATGGGGAGCGGCTGCGGGGAGAAGCTGTTTTACCTCACCGCCCGCAACACCACACAGGCCGCCGCCGAGGATGCCATTGCCCGCCTGCGGGCCGTACAGCCCGACCTTGCCCTGCGCAGTGTGACCCTGACCGCCAAGGAAAAAGCCTGCCTGCACCCGGACGCCGAGGGCCATCCGGTCTGCCTGCCGGAGGTGTGCCCCTATGCAAACGGCTACTACGACCGCATCAAGAATGCGCTGGCCGCACTGCTGGACGGCAGCGGCCAATTCAGCCGTGCCGCACTGGCCGACACCGCCCGACAGTTCACCGTGTGTCCCTTTGAGCTGGGGCTGGACCTGAGCGAATGGTGCGATGTTGTGATCGGGGACTACAACTATTTGTTTGACCCGGTGGTGCACCTGAAGCGTTTCTTCGACACCTCCGGCGACTGGCTGTTCCTGATCGACGAGGCACACAATCTGCCCGACCGCGCCCGCGCCATGTACTCGGCCCGCTTCTGCAAGAGCAGCCTGACCGACGCAAAACGCACGCTTGGCAAGGGCAAAAGTGCCCTGAAAACCGCCCTGACCAAGGCCGACAAGGCCATGCGGGAGGCGCGGCAGGCCTGTGTGCGTCTGGCACCCCGCAGGCACGCGGAGGACGCCCCCGGCGAACCGGCCCAGACTAGCCTTCTGCCGGAACCGGATGCCCCGGCGTTTGCCCTGCCGGAGCCGTTGTATGCACAGGACGGCACGGTGTTTTTGCAGGAGCTGCCCGCCGCACTGCTGACACCCCTGCGGGCGGTGCAGGCCCCTTTGCAGGCCTGGCTGGAAGACAACCCGGAAGCCGACGCCCACCCGCAGATGCTGGAGCTTTATTTTGCGGTACAGGATCTGGTGCGGGCTGCCGAACGGTACGACAGCCACTTTGTGACCCAGCTCACCGCCCGCGGCAGCGAGCTGGAATTGCAGCTGCTCTGTCTGGACCCGGCCCCCTTTGTGGATGCCAGCCTTTCCACCGGGCGCAGTGCCGCGCTGTTCAGCGCCACCCTCACCCCGCCCGCCTACTACCGCAGCGTGCTGGGCTGTGCCGACGCCCGGGCTGTGGCGCTGGAAAGCCCGTTCCCCGCCGGGAACCTGGGGCTGTTCTGCCTGCCAGGCATCTCCACCCGCTACCGTGACCGGGAGCGCAGCGTACAGAGCGTGTCGGATGCACTGGCCCGGCTGGCGCAGAGCCGGGTGGGCAACTATCTGGCGTTCTTTCCCAGTTACGCCTATCTGCGGCAGGTGCAGGAGGACTTTGCCGCCCGCTATCCGGAGATCCAGACCCTTGTGCAGGAGAGCGGACTGGATGACGCCGCCCGCGCCGCTTTTCTGGCACGATTTGAGCCAGACCCTGCCCATACCCTGCTGGGCTTTGCAGTCATGGGCGGCATCTTTGGCGAGGGCGTAGACCTTGCTGGCGACCGGCTCATCGGCTGCGCCATCGTGGGCGTGGGTCTGCCGCAGGTGAACCCCCGGCAGGAGATGCTGCGCCGCTACTACGACACCCAGAACGGGGCCGGGTTCGATTACGCCTACCGCTATCCCGGCATGAACAAGGTCCTGCAGGCCGCCGGACGGGTCATCCGCACCCCGGAGGACAAGGGCGTGGTGCTGCTTCTGGACGACCGCTTTGCAAAGCCGGACTATCAGCGGCTGTTCCCACTCCACTGGAAGCACCTGCAGTATCTGCCCGGCCCTGCCGCACTGGAAACCGCTCTGGCCGATTTCTGGAGCAGTAAGCCCGAATAAACGCAACCCGCCCACGGACCGGACTCTTCTGTCCTTCTGTGGGCGGGTTTGTCGTTTGAGTGCAGAAAACTTTTGCGCTGCTGCGTTGGTTGCCAAAAAAGTGCAACTTTTTTCAAAAACAGGCTTGACAAGCACCGCATTTGCGGGTATAATAGCACACGTTGAGCGGCTCACCCCGCAAGACGCGAACAAAATATTGGGGATTTGCATAGTGGTAGTGCGGTAGACTCTGACTCTACTTGTGGGAGTTCGATTCTCTCATCCCCAACCAGAACAAAGCCATCCGATGAACGATCGGGTGGCTTTTCTGTTTTGTTTTCTGCCGATTTCACGCAGTGAACACACCGCACTGTACCAAAGGTCTTTGGGCAAATCAAACACCCGCACCGCATTCCCTTTTCTTGGGAGATGCAGTGCGGGTGCTTTTTTCGTTTGTCAACCAGCGGGCTGAATCATCTTACAGGATGCTGATGCGGCCTGCACCGTAGGGGTTCTCGTAGTCCAGCAGGTAGCCGGGGTACTCTGCCAGCACACTGTTGGCGCTGGAAAGGTGCGGCAGACCCTCTGCGTCCACACCGCCAAAGGTCATGGCGTAGGTGGACATGACAAGGTAATCTTCCGACACATAGTCCTTGATGAGCTCAGCACCGTCAAACATGGCAAAGCCGTCGCCCAGATTGCGCAGGGTGTAGTTCATGCCGGCCAGCGCGTAGGTCTTGTTCTCGTCCAGCGGCACATAAGTACCGTTCGCGCGGTCGTAGATCTTCACGTTCTGCACACGAGGCGTGCCGGTAGCACTGCCGATCCAGACGTTCTTGTCGTCGGTCTGCACGGTGTTGGGGATGTCGGTGTGGATCTCATAGGTCGCACCGGCCACCTGCAGGAAGCCGCCGTTCTCCTTGCCCTCTGCACCGGCAAAGCGGGCTGCAAACTCCAGTGCGTCCTGGATCTGCTTGCCGGTCACCGACATCAGGCAGGCCACGTTACCAAAGGGGCTGACCTGCTTGCAGGTCTTGAAGGTCCAGTACCCGGCGTCCTCGTCCGAGCGGATGCCGCCGCCGTTCATGATGGCGATGTCACAGTGCAGCTGCTCCACCTCATTGAAGTAGGTGTAGATGCCGTCGGCCACAAAGTCGCCCAGGTTGGTCTCGCCGGAGCGGATGCGGCGTTTGCCGGTAGCAGGGTCGGTGATGTAAAACTTGGTATCGGCCACGGCGATCTTCTCGCCCAGCATGTCATCCACTGTGTTGACCCATGCGGCCTGCTCTGCTGCCACAGCAGGATCCTCCTGGTCGTAGGTGGACACCAGCCGGGTGGAGATGGTGCCGTCCGGGGCAATGGTCATTTCGCCCACATTGGCAAAGTAGGAGCCGGTCTGGGTCAGGGTGACCAGTCTGCCGGAAGCGTCCGCCACCTGCTTATTCTCCATCACCGTGTGGGAGTGGCCGTCGATGAAGGCATCAAAACCAGTGGTGTGGGCAATGACCTCCTCGCTGGTCCAGGGAGAGGACGAAGGGTCCACGCCCAAGTGGCCCAAGCCGATGACCACATCGGCCAGGCACTTCGCCTTGTCAACGGCCTTCTGCACGGCGCTGTAGAGCTTCTGGCCGTCCTCGCCGCCCAGGATGTCGTAGATGTACTTGGTCTGGGCCTTGTTCATGAAGTAGGCCGGGGTGGACTTGGTAAACGTCTCGGGCGTGGTGATGCCCACAAAGGCAATGCGCACACCACCGCGCACGAACACCTTGATTTCCGGCAGCACCCGCAGATTGGTGCGCAGGTCCACCCAGTTGCAGGACAGGTACGGGAAGTCGGCATCCCGCATGAGCTCCTTGGCACGGTCCATGCCATAGTCGAACTCATGGTTGCCGGGGGTGGCAGCATCGTAACCGGCGGCGTTCATCAACTCAATGATGGAAGCGCCCTCATCCATGGAGCCGTAAGCCGTGCCCTGCACATGGTCACCAGCGTCCACCAGCAGGACCTTTTTGCCTGCGTTCTGATAGCTCTGCTTCAGGGCGGCAATGGCCGCATAGGTCAGCTCCGGGGCCTGCTTGTCGATGTAAGTGTGCACGTCGTTGGTGTACAGGATGGTGACCTCGGATTTTTCACCGGTCCAGCAGGCAGACGCAGCCGGGGCCCCGACGGCCATGGCGGCGGCAGCGGTGGTGACACCGGCGGCCTTCAGGAAATTGCGGCGGGAGATAAGATGTTTCACGGGAAAACGACCTCCTCTTTTTCTGGCATTTGATGGGGCAGGCTCTCCCCTGCCCCTGACTGGTTCAAGCATAACACAGAACCGCGCCAAGAGCAAGCGGAAGAAGAACATTTTGTTCAGTTTTCCTTCACAATTCTGCTATTTTTGTAACAGTTTGCGTTCTTTTTAAAATGCAAGCCGGAATACAAAAAGAGAGTGCCCCCGCAGCCGTCTCAGCATACAGGGGCGCTCTCTTCTGTTTGGACCAGCTTTTCAGCCGGAGAAAGGGGCCTTAAATCGCGTTATACTCCTTGAGCAGCTTTTCCAGATCCGTGCCCTCCACCTTCTTCAGGACTTCCTTCAGGGCCAGACGCGGGATGAGCGGCAGGTCCATGTCGGTGATCTTCTTGCCGTCACGCAGCTTGACCGTTGCATTCAGCAGGTCACGCACGTCGTAGGTGCTGCCCCAAACCTCGGGCACACCGCGGTCCACGTTCAGCAGGGTGTACACGGCCTCCATACCGGTGCGCATGGAGTACTCGGTGGTGAAAATGGTATCGCGCTTGGTCTCCGCAAACTGGCCCAGGAAGGCAAAGTTCACAGCGCCCTCCGGCACGATGTCGGGGCGGTCGCCCATGGCACGGGGCATGAAGAAAGCGTCAATATAGGGCATCATCACCGGCACGGTGTTGGCGCTGTGCTCTGCCAGCTCTTCGATCTGGTCGGTGGGCACGCCGATGTGGTACAGCCACTCCATGCAGATCTCCTTGCCGGTGCAGTCGCGCATGGGCTTTTTGACATAATCGCCGGGCTTGTCGCTGAACAGGCCGTAGACCCAGACACACAGCTGATCCTTGGGTTGATCGCGGAACTGCTGCTGACGGTTCAGCGTCCAGCTGAGCAGCCAGCTGGAGTCCTTGACCGTAACGATGCCGCCGGTGACAGTGTGACCGCTGAAGGGATCGCGCTTGCAGATCTTCTGGATATACTGGGGGATCTTGTCGTCCAGGGTGGTGATGGTGGCGCTCTCCCAGTTGGACAGCTCCGGATCCGAGCAGAACTTTTCGGGGTGGCCGAAGGACGGGTCCTGTGCGGCGATCTTCTTCCACAGATCCCAGCCGTTGCCCGGCTTGATGGTGGGGTCGAAACCGGCTGCCTTGTCCTGGGCACCCACGGTGCAGCTCTCGACGCAGCCGCCGTTGGTGATGAACAGCAGATCGTTCTCGGTCAGGTCGATGTTGGACACCTCGCCTGCGTGCTCCACGGTGACCGAGCTTGCCATCTTGCGGCTGCCCTGAATGTCGAACTTGACGTCCGTGACCTTGGTGTCGTAATGGAACTGCACGCCAAAGCCCTTCAGGTACTCGATCATGGGCAGGATGATGGACTCATACTGGTTGTAGCGGGTGAAGCGCAGGGCGGTAAAGTCCGGCAGGCCGCCGATGTGGTGGATATAGCGCTTGATATACAGCTTCATTTCCAGTGCGCTGTGCCAGTTCTCAAAGGCGAACATGGTGCGCCAGTACAGCCAGAAGTTGGAATTCAGCACCTCATCGTCAAAGAAGTCGGTGATCTTCTTGTCCTGCAGCTGCTCGTCCGGGGTGAAGAACAGCTTCATGATCTCCATAGCGCCCTTGTCGGACAGGCCGAACTTGCCGTCGGTGTGGGCGTCCTTGCCCTGCTCCACGGTAGCACGGCAAAGGGAGAAGTTGGGGTCCTCCTTGTTCAGCCAGTAATACTCATCCAGCACGCTGGCACCCTCGGTCTCCAGCGAAGGGATGGAGTGCAGCAGGTCCCACATGACCTCAAAATGGTTGTCCATCTCACGGCCGCCGCGCATGACGTAGCCGATGCTGTACTTGTAGCCGTCGCAGGCACCGCCGGGCAGGGCCTCCTTCTCGAACACATGGACATGCTCGCCCTTCATCTGGCCGTCACGCACCAGATAGCAGGCTGCGGTCAGGGCTGCCAGGCCGGAACCGACGATATATGCGGATTTATGATCAACGCCCTCCGGCTTTTTGGGACGTGCAAATGCTTCGTAGTTGCCACTGGAATAGTACATGGAAAAGCCTCCTTGCTTCGCTTTTTTCTTTCTTACAGCAGTTCAATGCTGCTCTCTATGGCAACAGTATACCCTGCCTTGGCCCGCAGAACAACAAACAAACTCTGCCCCATGTATAAAATTTAGACAACTGTCCCGTTTTGTTGGAAATGCGTACAAATTGTGACAAAAAAGCGGAATGACCGCTGTCATTCCGCTTTTGCAGGCGTTTGTTTTATTTTGCGGTAGGCTGGGCCACCTCAAAGTCAATCTTGCCCAGATTGACGTCGGAACGCACGATGGTGATCATCATGGTATCGCCCAGGCTCCAGTTCCTGCCGGAGACAGGGTCGGACAGGCGCACGCCCTCGGTGAGCATCGTGCCAGAGGGGGTCAGGCTGGAAGCCGGTACAAAGCCCTCCACGCCGTTCTCCAGTTCAATGAACAGGCCGCGCTGGGTCACGCCGGAAATGCGGCCCTCGTAGCTCTCGCCCAGATGGCGGCGGGCATACTCGGCCTTGTAGCAGTCCTCGGCCTTGCGCTCGATCTGCATGGCGATGACTTCGCGCTCGCTGGCCTGCTTGCTGGCCCGCTCCGCAAAATCGGTGTAGCGCAGGATCATGGTGTCCTTGTCGGTGCCCTTGAGCTGCGCGGTCATGATGCGGTGGATGGCCAGGTCCGGATAGCGGCGGATAGGGCTGGTAAAGTGGGCATAGTCCTGCAGCACCAGACCGTAGTGCCCCTTGGGCTTTTCCTCGTACAGAGCCTTGGACATGCAGCGCAGCATACCGGTGTTGATGATCTGCTCATACGGGCCGCCGCGCACGCTCTCCAGAATGGCGCTCAGCTCCTTGGGGGTGGGCACCTCCTTGGCAAAGTGGTCGTTGATGCCGCAGGCCTGCAGCAGAGCATGCAGACGCTCCAGCTTTTCGGCGTTGGGCTCCTCGTGCACGCGGTACACAAAGGGGATCTGCTTGACCCGGGCAAAGTGGGCAGCGCACTGGTTGGCCAGCAACATGAACTCCTCGATCATGGCTTCGCTCTCGCCGGAGGTGCGCTTCTTCACGTCGATGCAGTGGCCATTCTCGTCGAGGATCAGCTTGACTTCACCGCTCTCGATGTCCATGCATCCGCGCTCCTTGCGCAGGCGGGCACGGTGGCCGTACAGCTCCTTCATGGCGGGCAGCTGAGCCAGAACCTCGTGGTACTTGCCCTTGAGCTCGTCGTCGGCACTGCCGGCCAGCAGGGCGTTGATCTCGGAGTACACGCCCTTGACACGGCTGCGGATGACCGACTTGACAAAGCGGTAGTCGGTCAGGTTGCCGTCCTTGTCCAGACGCATCAGGCAGGAGAACGCCAGGCGCAGCACGCCCTCGTTCAGGCTGCAGATGCCGTTGGACAGCTGCTTGGGCAGCATGGGCACCACCTGGTCGGCATAGTACACGCTGGTGGCACGGTGAAAGGCTTCGTTGTCCAGCTCACTGCCGGGCTTGACGTAGTGAGACACATCCGCAATATGCACGCCCAGCTCAAAGCCGCCCTCCGGCGTCTTGGTCAGGCTGATGGCGTCGTCGATGTCCTTGGTCTCAGCGCTGTCGATGGTGAAGATGGGCAGAGCGCGCAGATCCATGCGGCCCTCACAGTCGGCCTCGGTCACCTCGGCGTTCTCCAGCTTCTTGGCCTCTTCGCGGACCTTATCCGGGAAACGGCTGCGGATGTCCTGCGCATAGAGCAGAGCCTTGGCACAGCGCTTGGCCTCGTCGGAGCTGCCAAAGCGCATGGCCACGCCCACGCGGTGATCTTCCTGCCGGTTGCCGCGCTGCAGGATCTCCACAGCCACTTTGTCGCCGTCCTTGGCACCGCCCTCGCAGTCGCGCATCATCCGCATGGAGATGGCGGGGCAGTCATCGGGCACGAACTTCAGCATGCCCTCCACACGGCGGACGGTGCCCACCAGATCGTTCTTTTCTTCCAGCACGGCCAAGATCTCGCCCTCGTCGCTGCCCTCCACACGGGGATGCTCAAACTTTTCCACCAGCACCTTGTCACCGGGCATGGCGCCGCGGGTGAAGCGGCCCGGGATGAAGATATCGCTGGTGCCGTCCTCCAGCATGACAAAAGCAAAGTTCTTGCCCAGCTTGACCACCTTGCACAGCAGGGCCTTGTCGGCGCGGCCGGAACGCACCGTAAAGAAAACGCCCTGCCGCTGGCAGATCACAGCCTCGTGCACCAGCTGGTCCACGGCCTCCATCACCTTGCGGTCCGAGCCACGGTCCCCACCGAACTTTGACTTGAGGTCCTTCACGGTGCACGGCTGATTCTGGATCGCGTGCTCAATTTTATCGCGCATTGCCATAATATTTTTCTCCTTGCTCTTCCTGGCTGCGGCCTCCGTCGGGCTGCAGCCCTGCCAGTTCCGGGCATTGCTGCCCACCCTGCTGCGGCAGCCCGAAAAGACAGCTGCCCGCACTTTTTTTACTCAACTATGTCGGTTTTATACAGAAAAACAGCCCCGTCAGAGCACGGGGCTGCATGGGGTGCATCAACCTGCCAGACGGCCGGTGAACAGGCAAGCCAGAATTGCCACCACGAAAAAGACGACACCGGCAATGCGGGTCACCTTGGCCAACATCTGGTCAGCCGGGGTCAGGCGTGCGTTGTTGGCACCGCCTGCACTGCCGTTGATGGCACCGGAAAGGCCCTGGCCGTGGGTGTGCTGCATGAGGGTGAGGAACACGATGACCAGCGAAGCGACCAGCAGGATCGCGCCGCCAACGATTTCGATAACAGACATGGATTGAAACGCTCCTTTATTCAAATTGAATGGGAAAACCACGCAAAAATACGACTATATAGTATCATACCATCTGCAAAAAAGCAAGCACAATTCCGCATTTATCCCAACCAGTGCAGTGCAGTGCACAGCTGTGCAAACACCGCCGCGCTGGAGACCGCCGCCTGCGTCTGTCCGTCCTGCAAGACCACGATGGTGTATTGCGGATCCTCGGCCGGGTAAAACCCCGCGAACCACAGGTTCATGCGCTCTTTCCCTTCGGCCGTGAACTGCCCGGTCTGGGCGGTACCGGTCTTGCCCGCCGCCCCGCCGGGCAGGCCGGAAGCATCCTGTGCCGTGCCCTCGGCCACCGTCTGCTCCAGCATGGTGCGCAGAGCCGCGGCGGTCTGCTCCGTGAGCACCCGTTCTGCCTGCGGGCGGGCAAAGGCCGACAGCTCTTCCCCGGATGTTTCATCCAGCGTACAGTCCAGCAGGCACGGCGCACGGTAAACACCGCCGTTTGCGATGGTGTTCATCATGGCGGCCACTTGCAGCGGCGTTGCCAGTAGGCTGCCCTGCCCGAAGCTGAAATTTGCCAGCTGCCCGCTCTGGGCCAGTTCCTCGGCTCCCGGCAGGGCTCCGCTCTGGGCGGTAAGGCCCTCCGCCAGCCCGATGCTCCGCCCGAAACCCAGCGCCTGCGCCTGCTGCAAAAGAGCCTGTGCTCCCAGCTGCTGCCCCAACCGGATAAAATAGCCGTTGCAGCTCTTTGCCAATGCGGCCGAAAGGTCCACTTCGCCGTGCGGCACACCGCCTGCGCAGCGGAAGATCTGCCCGTCCACCACCACCGCGCCGTTGCAGTCGTACTCCGGCGCAAGGCCGGCTTCCAGCGCCGCCGCTGCCAGCACCGGCTTGAACACCGACCCCACCGCATACGCCTGCAAGGCCCGGTTTAAAAAGGGGCTGTCCGGCGCTTCCAGACTGGCCGCCGGGTCAGCCGGGTCAAAACCCGGCACACTGACGCAGGCCCGCAGGGCTGCCGTGCGGACGTCCAGCACCAGAATGCAGCCGGTGGTCATGGTCTGCGCCGCCACCGCCTCGGCCGCCCGCTGGACAGAACGGGAGAGGGTCAGGCGGACCCCCACCGCTCCGCTGTCCGCCTGCAGATGCTGCACCTGCTCCCCGGTGCGCAGGTTGCCCTGCGCGGTCACCGGGCACAGCAGGGTGTCCCGTGCCCCGCTGCCGGTGAGCAGCGCGTCCAGTGCTTTTTCCAGCCCGGCTGCACCGTGGCCCTCACCGTCCAGATACCCCAGCAGCTGCGGGCACAGCGGTGCAGCTGCATACCGCCGGGACGCCGCATAGCATGGATTGCCCAGCGCCGTCATGTCCCGGTCCACCTCCACGAGAAATGGAGCCGCCCGGCTGCGGCTGCGGTACAGCAGTTCCTGTCCGGCGGTGTCGGTGCAGGCGTACAGGCGGGTATAATTTTCCTGCCCCGGGAAGCAGAGAGCCAGCCAGCGTTTTTCCAGCCCGGTGAGTGGCAGGCCCATGCAGTCGTAAAAGCCGCCGCGCCGGGCTGGCAGTTCCAGCGTGACCGTGCTCTGTGCCGCCGCACGGGCTGCATAATCCGTGCGGGACGCCAAATAAAACAGCCTGCACAGCACTCCGGCAAAGCCGAACAACAACGCCGCATACAGCGCCAGCACCCTCCGCCCGGACATGGACACGCCCCCTTTGGCATAGCGTGGGCAACGGAGACCCAGGCTATACAAAAAGAGAGGCAGAACCTCCGAAGAAGTTCTGCCTCCCTAAGGCACTTTTATAAGAGCGCTTTTGCGGCTTAGTACATGCCGCCCATACCGCCCATATCACCGGCAGGTGCAGCAGGGGCCGGGGGTTCCGGCAGATCTGCCACCAGGCTCTCGGTGGTGAGCACCATCTCAGCAACGGATGCTGCGTTCTCCAGAGCGGAGCGGGTGACCTTGGTCGGGTCGACGATACCGGCGGCGATCATGTCATCCACATAGACCTCGTTCTGCGCGTCGAAGCCATAGTTGGGCTTGTTGGCAGAAATGATCTTGTCGATGATGACGCTGCCCTCCAGGCCGGCGTTCTTTGCGATCTGGCGCAGAGGAGCCTCCAGAGCCTTCAGCACGATCTTGGCACCGGTGCGCTCGTCGCCTTCCAGGCTGTCGCACAGCTCACGCACAGCGGGGATGGCGTTGATGGGAGCGGTACCGCCGCCGGCCACGACGCCTTCCTGCACAGCAGCCTTGGTTGCATTCAGGGCATCCTCGATGCGCAGCTTCTTGTCCTTCATCTCAACTTCGGTAGCAGCACCGACCTTGATGACAGCCACACCGCCGGCCAGCTTGGCCAGACGCTCCTGCAGCTTCTCGCGGTCAAAGTCGCTGGTAGCGGCCTCGATCTGGCTGCGGATCTGTGCAATGCGGGCTGCAATGGCATCCTTGTCGCCTGCGCCGCCCACAATGGTGGTGTTCTCCTTGGTGACCTTGACCTGACGGGCATGGCCCAGCATCTGGACGGTAGCGTCCTTCAGCTCGTAGCCCAGATCAGAGGACACCACAGTGCCGCCGGTCAGGATGGCGATATCCTGCAGCATCTCCTTGCGGCGGTCGCCGAAGCCGGGAGCCTTGACAGCCACCACATTCAGGGTGCCACGCAGACGGTTGACGATCAGGGTGGACAGAGCCTCGCCCTCGATGTCCTCAGCCACGATCAGCAGCTTCATGCCGTTCTGCATCACCTGCTCCAGCAGGGGGACCAGATCCTGGATGACGCTGATCTTCTTATCGGTGATCAAGATGGCGGCGTTGTCCAAAGCAGCCTCCATCTTGTCGGTATCGGTGACCATATACGGGGTCAGGTAACCGCGGTCGAACTGCATGCCTTCCACGATCTCGTTGTAGGTCTCAGCGGTGGTCTTGTTCTCCTCAATGGTGATGACGCCATCGGAGGTGACCTTTTCCATAGCCTCGGCGATCAGACGGCCGATCTCCGGGTCGCCGGCAGAAATGGTGCCGACGCGGGCGATATCGTTGCTGTCCTTCACCTTCTGGCTGTGAGCCTTGATGGTCTCAACAGCCTTGGCAACGGCCTTGCTCATGCCGCGGCGGATATCCATGGGGTTGGCACCGGCGGTAACATTCTTCATGCCCTCGGTGACCATGGCCTGTGCCAGCACGGTTGCGGTGGTGGTGCCGTCGCCTGCGGCGTCGTTGGTCTTAGTGGCCACTTCACGCACCAGCTGTGCACCCATGTTCTCGAACTCGTCCTTCAGCTCGATCTCCTTGGCAATGGTCACGCCATCGTTGGTGATGACAGGGGCACCAAACTTTTTGCCCAGCACCACATTGCGGCCCTTGGGGCCCAGGGTGATCTTGACGGTATTTGCCAGGGTATCAATACCGGCACACAGTGCCTTGCGGGCGTCCTCGCCCTGCTTGATCTGCTTTGCCATAATCTATCGCTCCTTTTAAAGCTGCATTTTTCCAGAAATAGGGGGAACCGCTCAGTCTTCCACGACGGCCAGGATGTCGCTCTGGCGCACGATGGTGCACTCCTCGCCATCCACCTTGACCTCGGTGCCGGAATACTTGCTGGTGAGCACCTTGTCGCCGACCTTGACGGTCATTTTGACTTCCTTGCCATCCACAACGCCGCCGGGGCCCACTGCGATGACCTGCGCCACCTGGGGCTTCTCCTTGGCACTGCCGGTCAGGATCAGACCGCCCTTGGTGGTCTCCTCAACTTCAACAGTCTTGATAACAACGCGGTCTGCAAGAGGAATGATCTTCATAGTTCTTGCCCTCCTATAGAAAATATAATTTAAAACTTTGCTGCAGCCCGGCAGGGTTCGTGTTCACCGCGCCGGGCTGTTTAGCACTCCTTTTCTCTGAGTGCTAAGTGTATTGTACTCATCTTGCCCGAAAAAATCAAGACTTTTTAGAATGTTTTTTATTAACATTTTGTGACAGTGAAAAAATCAGACCGGACAACGCAAAAAGAAAGAGCTCTGCCTTCCCGGCAAAGCTCTCGTTTTTGCGATCATTCAGCACTTGCGGCGGTTTTCTGCTCCACGAATCTGTGGTAAGCAGCCTTTGGCAGCCAGACCCGTCCGGCCAGCGGCTGCACCTCCACACGCACCTGCTCGCAGGGGGCACATTCGCCGTCCGCTGTGGCAATGATGGGCCCGCGTCCATCGGCGGCGCGCAGGGTCACAGCCTTGGCCCGGCGGTAGATGAAATAGGGCTTTGCCGCTTCCACCAGCTGCCCGTTCTGGAAATGGCGGCCGTTCTTGTACATGCTCAGCAGCTTTGCGATGGTCAAGCGCCCCACCTTGCGCACGATGAACACATCCAGCCAGCCATCATCCGGCTGCGCCTCCGGCCCGGCGCAGAAACCGCCGCCGTAGGTGCGGCCGTTGCAGATGGCACACATCAGACAGTCCACCGCAAAGGTCTCACCGTCGATGGTGTACTCCACCCGGCGGCCGATGTGCCCGCACAGCTGCTCCACAATGGACAGCAGATAGGACACCTCCCCGCCGCACAGCGGGATGCGCCGGAATTTGGGGATGCCGTAGGCCACCTGCGCGTCCAGCCCGGCAGCACAGATGGTGGCCGACAAGCCGAGGTTGGTCTGCATCAGGTCGATGGGCACCGCCCCGCCCGCCAGTTGGGCATCCAGGTCCAGAAACTCCTCCCGCGTCCCAAAGGTGCGCAGGAAGTCATTGCCGCTGCCATAGGGCAGGCAGCCCACGGCGGTGCCTGCAAAGCCATAGGCCCCGGTGAGGGCCTCGTTGAAGGTGCCGTCGCCGCCCGCCGTGAAAATGCGCAGCGGCTCCCCTGCCTGCTGTGCCCCGGCTGCGGCAGCGCGGGCCAGCTCCCGCGCATGTCCGGCGTGGGTGGTGATGCGGATGGTATATTCCTCCGGGGCAAGGCCTGCCCGGGCAGCTGCAGCGTTGATCTGCTGCGGCAGCTGCTGGGTGCAGTCGGTCTTGCCAGCGGTGGGGTTCAAAAGAAACAAGGTGTGCATGTGGTGCCTCCTGCGATTCTGTTGCTTCTATGATAACAGAAATTCTGCAGGATGCAAGGCATTTTGGTCATTCCCTGCCCGGTATCAAAGGGTCGCTGTCTCGTCCTGCCGGAGGACGATGGTGCCCTCTGCCGTACAGTCCGCAGTCCAGTGCTGCCCGGTGCAGGCAGTCCCGGCAGCGATCTGATCGGCCAGCGCCTGTTCCACCGCTCGGTCCACCTGTCGGCGCAATTCCCGCGCTCCATAGGCCGAGCGGGCACGGGCCGCCAGCACGGCCCCCACCTGCGGGGTGTGCCGGAGCTGATAGCCGCTGCGCGCCGCCCGGACTTCCAGCCTGCAGAGCATTTTTTCCGCGATGGCAGACATGCTCTCGTCGCTGAGCGGGCGGAACACGATGAGCTCATCCAACCGCCCCACCAGCTCCGGACGGAACCACTTTTTGGCTTCCTCCACGGCCTGCGCCGCCTGCTTTTCAAACACGGCCTCCGACCCGGCCGCAAAGCCCAGCGGCGCGGACTGCCCGGCCAGAAAGCGCGCTCCCAAGTTGGAGGTGATGAGCACGATGGTGTTGCGGAAGTCCGCCTTGCGGCCCATGGCGTCGGTGAGCTGACCGTCCTCCAGGATCTGCAGCAGAATGTTCTGAATGTCCGGGTGTGCCTTTTCGATCTCGTCAAACAATACCACACTGTAGGGGCGGCGGCGCACGGCCTCGGTGAGCTGGCCGCCTTCGTCATGACCCAGATAGCCCGGAGGTGCCCCCAGCAGGCGGGCAGTGGTGTGCTGTTCCTGATACTCCGACATATCGAACTTGAGCAGGGCCTTCTCGCTGCCAAACCAGCTCACGGCAAGTGCACGGGCCAGTGCTGTCTTGCCTACCCCGGTGGGGCCGAGGAAGAGCATGGCCCCGATGGGCCGACCCGGCTCCCCCAGCCCGGTATTGTTTGACGAGATCGAAAAGGCACCCCAGCCCGGTGCGGCTGCGCCGGATGGCCCCCGCCACCGCTGCTGCAGCCCGCTGCTGGCCCACGATTTCTTCATTGAGACGGGCTTCCAGTTTTTCAAGCCGCTCCCGCTCCTGTTCACTCACCCGTTCGGCAGGCACCCCGCTGGCCTGTGCTACCACCCGGGCAATGTCCTCCTGGGTGAGCACCGGCTGAGGCTTCTGCTCCTGCTCGGCCCGGATGCGGGCCGCCGCACAGGCTTCGTCCACCAGATCAATGGCCTTGTCCGGTAGGCAGCGCCCCGGCAGATACCGTACCGACAGCTCCACCGCCGCCTGCAGGGTCTGCGGCGGCAGGGTGACATGGTGGTAGCGCTCATAGCGCGGGGCCAGCCCGTTGAGGATGTCCACCGCCTGTGCAGGAGTAGGCTCCTCCACCTGCACCCGGCCAAAGCGGCGCTCCAGCGCGGCATCCTTCTGGATGTGTGTGCGGAATTCCTGATTGGTGGTGGCACCGATGAGCTGGATCTCGCCGCGGGCCAGCACCGGCTTGAGGATGCTGGCCGCATCAATGGCACCCTCCGCCGCACCAGCCCCCACGATGGTGTGGAATTCGTCCACAAAGAGGATGGCGGTGCCGTCCCGCACCAGCTCCTCCAGCAGGTTCTTGAAGCGCTCTTCAAAATCGCCACGGTACTTGGTGCCCGCTACCAGGCTGGCCATATCCAGCGCCAGCAGCCGCCTTCCCTGCAAGGCACGGGGCACCTGCCCCTTTGCGATGCGCTGGGCCAGTCCCTCGGCCAACGCAGTCTTGCCCACACCCGGCTCCCCCACCAGACAGGGGTTGTTCTTCTGGCGGCGGCACAGGATCTCCACCATGCGGTCCAGCTCGGCATCCCGGCAGAACACCGGGTCCAGTTCTCCGTCCAGCGCGCGGCGGGTCAGGTCGCGGCAATATTTATCGCTGGCACGGCCCGCCCGCGGCATGCTGGCCGACACCCGCGGCTGAGCGGGAAAGACAAACTGCCCGGACAACTGGCGGCACTCCCGCACGGCCTCAGTGAGGGGCACTCCCATGGAAGCCAGCAGCAGCCCCGCCGTGCAGCCATCATCCTCCAGCATGGCACAAAGCAGGTGTTCCGGCTCCGCCCGTGAGACATGGGCGTTCTGCGCCCCGATGAGGGCGTAATCCATGGTGCGGCGCAGGTCCGGTGCCATGGCGTGCCGATCCAGATGCTGCGCCGGGCCGCGACGGTTCTCGGCCAGCTGACGGCGCACAGCCTGCTCTGAGATATGTCGGCTGTTCAGGAATCGCGCCGCAGCCCCCTGCTCCTGCTGCAGCATGGCAAGCAGCAGATGCCCGGTGTCTGCCTGACTGCAGCCAAAACTGCCGGCCAGCTCTACTGCTTGCTGCAGCAGCTGCTCCGCCTCCCGCGAGAACCCTCTGTATCCGCCAAAGCCCAGTTTTTCCCAAATGCTCATCTGCGTGCTCCTTGCTGTTCTGTCAAATCATATCGCAGTAGCAGTATAGCCCAGATGCACCGGAAAAAATCAGTAGTTTGTGTCGGGCCTGCCGGGTGCGGCGCGCAAAAAAGGAGGACGGCTCCGAAGAACCGCCCTCCAACAATTCAGGCTATTGTACTATTCGCAAAGGGATATACGGATCACTCCGCAGCCTTGGCTGCTTCGATCTGCTTGATCAGCTCAGGCACGACCTTGAACAGGTCGCCCACGATGCCGTAATCGGCCACGCCGAAGATGGGTGCGCTCTCGTTCTTGTTGACGGCGATGATGCACTCAGAATCCTGCATGCCGGCGGTGTGCTGAATGGCACCAGAAATGCCCAGAGCCACATAGATCTTGGGGTGCACGGTCTTGCCGGTCTGGCCGACCTGGTGGTCAGCGCTCATCCAGCCTGCATCGGTCACGGCACGGGAAGCGCCCACGACGCCGCCGCCCAGAGCGGCAGCCAGCTGCTCAGCCAGCTCGATGCCCTTGTTGACATCCTTGTTGATGCCACGGCCCACAGAGACGATAACGTCAGCACCGATCAGATCGACCAGCTTCTCAGCGGCCTTCTCGACGCTCAGGACCTCGGTCTTGATGTCATCAGCGGTCAGGCTGAAGGCGGGCTTCACGATCTGGCAGGCATCGGCCTTGGCCTGATCGAAGGGAGCCTTCTTCATGACGCCGGGACGCACGGTGGACATCTGCGGACGGAAGCGGGGGCAGATGATGGTAG
>OQVI01000127.1_pt1 | contig 46621 bp, 31 predicted proteins | sample 1691651 | NCBI WGS metagenome assembly OQVI01 (sample SAMN03418287, study PRJEB22391) | human gut metagenome | biome: human-gut; feature: organic feature; material: feces | host: Homo sapiens | place: Italy | collected 2013-04
TGCGTCGGCATACATGGCGTCGTAGGCTTTTTTTAGCAACCGCCTGGCTATGTCAACTGGCTGCATCCGCGTCAGACACGGCAGGCCGGCCGTCAGCGGCGGCAGAGTCACCGTCAACCACCTGCATGAGGTAGCCGCGTATCGGCATGTCGCTAGGCAGGCTTATCTTCTTGCGCAGACGGTTGCGGCTCTTCTCTACCGACTCCACCTCGCGGAACGTCAACTGGGATATTTCCTTCGACGTAAGCCCCATGTATATGTAGGCGCACAGGCGGCAGTCGTTGGCAGTGAGATTAGGATGCTTCTCCTTCAGCTTAGCGTCGAACAACGGCGACACTTCGTTGAAGTATTTCTTGAAGCCTTCACTCAGACGGCTCGATGTCTGCCGGCGCAATGTCAGCGATATAGTGTTAATACGGTGTCTGATTTCATCGTCGTGCACGTCTCCGGCCAGGCCGGCCAGCTCCTCGCAGATGTTCTCGTGCAGGGCGTCTATCGACGAGAGGTCTATCGAGAACGTAGCCAGCTCGCGGTTCTTGCGGCCTATCTCGGTCTCCATCCTCATCTTCTCGCGCTCGTGCTCCTTCTGCTCGAACAGGTGCAGCTTCTTTTCCTGCTCAAGTATTATGGCGCTCTGCCGCTGCTCGTTCTTGCGCTTCTTTATGCTGACAACCACAAGCACGGACAGCAGCACGGCAACAAGTATCGTGGCAACGGCTATTATGGTGCGGTTGCGCAGCTGTATGTTGGCGAACTCGTACTTCATCTTCAGCTGCATGTTGTCGTTGCGCAGCTGGGCTATGTCGTACCACGTCATGAGTTGGAAGAGCTGCCGTTTCTGGTTGTCGTAGTTTATCGAGTCGTTCAGCTTTATGCTCTCCTGGAGGCATGCCGACGCCCGCGCGTAGTCGCCCAACTGTATGTACAGGCCGGCTATATCCTTGAGGTACTTTCCCTTCATGGCTTCAGACAACCCGGACTTGAGGCTTTCTTCTATCAGCTCCATGCCACTGACGGCCTTAAGCCTGTCGCCCCTGGCTAAATAGAGCTGCACGAAATTGAGCTGCACCATGAGCCTTAACACCGTGGGAGAGCTGTCGCCAAGCAGCTTGTCAGCCATGACAAGGCACTGCTCGGCCTCGGCGTACCTTGCCGTCTCGGTAAGCAGGCTGCCCTTGTTGGTGTAGATGCGCGCCGACAATTCGGCATCGCCTTCAGCCATGTGCAGCGCACTGTCCAGATACGCCATGGCTTCAGTGTGCTTACCCAGGCTCGAATAGACCAACGCTATATTGTTGTACAGCGAGGCATCGACATAACCCAGCTTCTTTATTTTTATTTCAAGCAGGTTGAGCGCCTTGCCGTATTCACCCGTGTCGTAATATAGCTGGGCCTGGTTGGTGTATATCTGCGACAACACATCCCTGAAGCCGTACTTGCGGGCAATGGCCGTACCCTTGTCGAACATCTTGAGGGCCTCGTCGTAAAACCTCAACGCCGTGTAGCCGATACCAGCCGAGTTGGCATACTTGGCCATGATGAAATAGTCGCTACTCGCAGCAGCCGTCTTGCCAAGGTCGTTGAACACCTGCCGGGCAAACAGTATCTCGGCAAGGAACTCGCCACGCTCGGTGAACATCTTGCACATGGGATAATAGCTCGCCGCCAACTGTCCGGGCTTCACGGAGTCGGCGTTGCTCCTGTTTATCTTGTCTATCTCGTTAAGGTAAAACTTCTCGTACGACGTATGCTGGACGTACTCCTTCAGGCACGACGTCCACCTCTCCCTATAATCTTCCTTGCCGCCGCCGGCGCACACCGGCAAGGCCGCAACAACCAACAGCAACGTCAACACCGCCCTCGACAGACGGCAGCACATGCCCGCGCCGCTCCGGCGACCCGCCGGCCCGGCTGATCCCAGCCATGACCTGACGCACAATGTATCAGACGAAATATCCATTAAACGCATAAAGTTAAACCAGTTAATCAAACCAGGCAGCCTGCCATCCGCAAAAATGTTGACACCGGCGTGTAAACCGCAAGCAGCCGGGCGGCCTATTTACACCAAGCCGTACAACACGAAGAACATCACATCAGGCTATGCCGGTATCAAAGGTACGAATTATAAATCAAAAACAAAGACAACGGACGCATGTTTTTTCAAATTCGGCACTCGGCACACTGTATGCACCCTGGGCAGCCAATGCCATGACCCGCAAACGTTTATTCTGCCACCCCTCATGCGGCGGATATTCGTCGCATGAGGAGAATCTACGGCAAAACGCATATTCCTGATGTGACTATTTGAAAGGGATAAAAGCCTGATATAAGCAAAAACTTTAGAATACCAATATAAAAATATGTTAAATGAGCAATAATGCTTGACACTATGAAAAATAAGCACTAATTTTACAAACTGTAAGGGACAGTCATGCGACATGGGTTAAGCCTGCCGTTTCATTCCTTAACCGGTATATGCAAAAACATAATCAATCATAATAAAAAACTTTAATATTATGGAGACAGAAAAAGCTATGCGCATGGAGCACGACCTGCTCGGCACACGTGAAATTCCGGCCGACGCCTTGTACGGCATTCAGACACTGCGCGGCGTTGAGAATTTTTCAATCAGCAAGTTCAAACTCAGCCAGTATCCGCTGTTCATCAACGGTCTGGCATACACAAAGTGGGCCGCTGCCGAGGCAAACCACCAGCTCGGCCTGCTTACCGATGCCCAGTATGAGGGTATCAAGGCTGCCTGCCAGGACATACTGGCCGGCAAATATCACGACCAGTTCCCCGTGGACATGATCCAGGGCGGAGCAGGCACCAGCACCAACATGAACGCCAACGAGGTAATAGCCAACCTGGCACTGATGCACATGGGCTTCAAGCCAGGCGACTACGAGCACTGCTCGTCACACGACCACGTCAACCGCTCACAGTCGACCAACGACGCATATCCTACGGCTATCCACATGGGCCTGTATGCCAGCCATCTCGCCCTCGTACCGCATATCAAGGAGCTTATCGCTGCGTTCCGCAAAAAGTCGGAAGAGTTTGCACACATAGTGAAGATGGGACGCACACAGCTCGAGGACGCCGTGCCGATGACGCTCGGACAGACATTCTCAGGCTTCGCAAGCATACTCGAGGCTGAACTACTGCATCTCGACCAGGCCGCAGCCGACTTCCTCGAGGTCAACATGGGCGCAACGGCCATAGGTACGGGCATCTGCTCCGAGCCGGGCTATGCCGAGAAGTGCGTGAAGGCTCTGGGCGAAATTACCGGCTGGGACATCACCCTCGCCAAAGACCTTGTCGGCGTAACGTCAGACACGTCGTGCATGATAGGCTACATGTCGGCACTGAAACGCATAGCCGTCAAGATGAGCAAGATAAGCAACGACCTGCGCCTGCTGGCCAGCGGTCCGCGCTGCGGTCTTGCAGAAATAAACCTGCCGGCACGCCAGCCCGGCTCGTCAATAATGCCCGGAAAGGTAAATCCCGTCATTCCCGAGGTTGTAAGCCAGGTTGCGTTCAAGATTATCGGCAACGAACTCTGTGTCACCATGGCCGGCGAAGCAGCCCAGATGGAGCTTAACGCCATGGAGCCTGTAATGGCCCAGTGCAGCTTCGAGTCGGTAGACCTTATGGCAAACGCATGCGACACCCTGCGCACGCTCTGCGTTGAAGGCATCACAAGCAACGAGGAGAACTGCCGCCGCGAAGTAAACCGCAGCATAGGCATCGTTACGGCACTCAACCCCTACATCGGTTACGAGCACTCTACGGAGATAGCCAAGAAGGCAATGGAGACGGGCCGCGGCGTTGTAGAGCTGGTACTTGAGGAGGGAATACTTACACAAGAAGACCTCAACGCCATCCTCGACGCCAAGAACATGGTACGCCCTGTCAAGCTTGACATTCATCCCAAGCACTGACACGCAGGCACGTACGCCGCAGACGCACAGCATGCCCTTGCGGCGGAACGGCAAGAATGACAAACATAAAACAACTTTTTCAATATGGCATGTAATCAACCGTGGCGGGCCCCATAACGGCCTGCCACGGTCTTTTTCATCTTCATACTCATCACGGCACCGGCCGTGACGACATGCCGCAACCATGCCAGCGGCATAGTGCCGATACGACGGCGCACTGCCGCCGCACAACCGACAAAAACATCACGCCAGCCAACGCCCTGGCATGATGTGAATTAATTCTGCCGCCGCATTCTTCCGTATATCACTTTTTTGCATTAACTTTGCACTCGAAATATAAACGTTTATAAGAAAATGTCATTAAAATGTGGTATAGTGGGTCTGCCCAACGTGGGCAAGTCCACGCTTTTCAACTGCCTGTCGAGCGCAAAGGCGCAGGCGGCAAACTTCCCCTTCTGCACGATAGAGCCTAACGTAGGCATGATAACCGTACCCGACGAGCGTCTGACCAAGCTGGCCGAGATAGTGCATCCGGGACGCATCGTGCCGGCAACGTGCGAGATTGTAGACATAGCCGGACTTGTAAAAGGCGCCAGCAAGGGCGAGGGACTGGGCAACAAGTTCCTGGGCAACATACGCGAGACCGACGCCATAATACACGTGCTGCGCTGTTTCGACGACGACAACATAACCCACGTTGACGGCACCATTGACCCCGTGCGCGACAAGGAGATAATAGACACCGAGCTGCAGCTCAAGGACCTTGAGACCATAGAGGGCCGCCTGAGCAAGCAGCAGAAGGTGGCAGCCGCCGGCAACAAGGAGGCAAAGGTCGAGGTGGCAGTGCTCGAGGCTTACAAGGAAGTGCTCGAGCAGGGCAAGAACGCCCGCGTGGTCGAGTTTGACAGCAAGGAGGAGCAAGACGCGGCACGCAACCTGTTCCTGCTGACGGCAAAGCCCGTGCTGTACGTGTGCAACGTGGACGAGGCTTCAGCCAAGACAGGCAACGACTACAGCCGCCGCATAGAGCAGATAGCCGCCGAGGAAGGCGCCGAGGCAATGGTGATAGCCGCCAAGACCGAGGAGGACATAGCGTCGCTCGAGACATACGAGGACAAGCAGCTCTTCCTTGACGAGCTGGGACTGGAGGAGAGCGGCGTCAACCGCCTTATCAAGAAGGCTTACGCCCTGCTCAACCTCGAGACGTTCATCACGGCAGGCGAGATGGAGGTCAAGGCGTGGACTTACAAACGCGGCTGGAAGGCTCCGCAGTGCGCCGGCGTGATACACACCGACTTCGAGAAGGGCTTCATTCGCGCCGAAGTGATAAAGTACGACGACTACATAAAATACGGCTCCGAGGCCGCCGTGCGCGAGGCCGGCAGGATGGGCATCGAGGGCAAGGACTACGTTGTGCAGGACGGCGACATAATGCACTTCAGGTTCAACGTCTAAATTTTTAATTCATAATTCACAATTCATAATTGGGTGGATGCCCGTATCAAATTACGACCGCTGACAATGGATTGTGAATTATGAATCTATCAATTCCAAATTATAATTGCAGGCTATGAATTATGAATTGCGAATTATGAATTATGATTTGTGAATTATGAATTAACACCGTGAATTGTGAATTATGAATTCTGAATTATTATACATTCTGTGGAACCCAGACAATATAGCATTCCACATCGGCAGTTTCTCGTTCCACTGGTACTCGCTGTGCTGGCTGTTCGGCCTGCTGTCAGCCTATCTCATAGTGAAGCGCCTGTACAACGAGCAGAAGATAAAGCCGGAGCTGTTCGACCCGCTCTTCGTCTACTGCTTCATCGGCATACTGATAGGCTCGCGCCTGGGCCACTGCCTGTTCTACGAGCCTGACTATTTCCTGTCGTCAGGCCGCCACATAGTTGAGATGCTACTCCCGATACACTTCATGGAAGACGGCTCGTGGAAGTTCATCGGCTACAAGGGACTGGCAAGCCACGGCGGTACGATAGGCCTCATGATAGCCCTGTGGCTATACGTGCGCCGCACAAAGGTGAACATCTGGCGAGTGCTCGACAACGTGGCAATAGCCACACCGACCACGGCCTGCTTCATACGCCTGGGCAACCTTATGAACTCTGAGATTATAGGCAAGGCCACCGACGTGCCATGGGCGTTCATCTTCGAGCGCGTCGACATGGTGCCGCGCCACCCCGGACAGCTCTATGAGGCAATAGCCTACGCCGTGTTCTTCTTCATAGGCTGGTACCTGTACCGCAAACACCCCGAGCGCGTGGGCACGGGCTTCTTCTTCGGACTGTGCATAACGCTCATCTTCACCGCCCGCTTCTTCATCGAGTTCACAAAGGACATACAGGAAGCGTTCGAGGCCTCGATGGCGCTCAACATGGGCCAGCTGCTCAGCATTCCGTTCATCATCCTCGGCGTAGTCTGCATGACTTGCCCCAAACTGATGGCACGGCTCGGTGCCGAGAAGTAATAATGCATGGTACGGCCTAATGCCGGAAATAGAGGAAATAACATACTAAATCAGGGAAATTAGGGGAAATTTACGGAAAATTTCCCCTAATTTCCCTAAATACGACAACCGGCAGAATGCTGGAAAGGCTACGGTTGGAATGTAACTGCAAATGAAAACGGGCGGAGCCTGACGCTGGATGTGCGTCAGGCTCCGCCTGTTTTATTGATAATTGAGGTCATGCGGTCAGTCGTCGAGCATTACCTTTATGCTGCCGCCGCCTATCTTGACAACAGCCACGCCAGCGGTGCTGCCTGGATTGAGCGTAACGCTGCCGCCAACGGCCTTGCCCGACGAGAGCACCATGCCGCCGAGACTGTACAGCGTGGCCTGCTCGCCGTCGGCCAGTCCGCTTATGGTTACGCTGCCGCGGCTGGTGCTTAATACAACGCCGCGCTGCCCGGTCAGACTGATTCCCGAGGTGTTAAGCTCTGCGTCGATAAAGCAGAGAGTTGCCTTGGCAACGTCGCTATTGACGCATCCTGCGGCCGAGGCGTAGACACTGATGACGTATGAGGCTCCAAGAGGTATCCTTCCGTCGGCTGAAAAGCCGTCTTTTACAGCGTCAGAGGCCGTGATTGAATAGTGGTATTCTGCACCTTCGGTTTCGCAGCTGAAAACGAGGCCGTTGTCACCGTAGGTTATCACAGGCGTGGCGCACCTTACAGGGTCTACCACCTCGCCGTCGGCCTCTACAACGTATTTAAACGCGCTCCACGGCTCTGTCGACATGTAGGCGGAGGCAGAGCCCACGGGCACGTGCAGACGGCACTCTGTATAGATATTCTCAAATATGTCAGTATCAGCATCCACTCCGGCCGGAGTGTCCCACTGGCAGGTGACGTCGGTAAGATACGAACAATTGGCGAAACAGCTGCCGCCTATGTAATTCAGGCTGCGGGGCAGCTTGATCGACGTAAGCGAGGTGCAGCGGTAAAAACAGCGGCCGCTTATCATCTCAAGGCCTTCCGGCAATGTTATCGAGGAAAGCGAGGTGCAACTAATGAAACAGTCGGAGCCGAGTGACAATATGCTGCCGGGCAGGTTGACTGAAACAAGGCTTGAACAACTCTCGAAACAGTTGCTGGGAAGCAAAGTTATGCCTTCGGGCAAGGTGACCGACTCAAGACCAGAGCATCTGAAAAAGCATCTGAACCCCATGTCGGTTATACTATTGGGCAGCGTTATCGAAGAAAGGCTTGTGCATTCGGCGAAGCAGAAGTCAGCTAATCTTGTAATGCTTTCGGGCAGGGTGACCGATGCAAGATTGCTACAACGGTAGAAACAGTTTTCGCCAAGCTCCTTGACACCTTCAGGCAGGGCGATTGATTCGAGCGACGTACAACCGTAGAAACATTTTTCCGGCAAGGCGCCGATGCTGCCGCCGAACATCACTGACTTAAGTGCTGAACAGTCGTAAAAGCAATTATTTCCAATAGTGCGGAGACTGCCAGGCAGGACGACTGATTCGAGCGACGTGCAGCCATAAAAACACTGGTAGCCAAGCTCTTCAATGCCCTCGGGCAGGGTGACCGGCGTAAGCGACGTGCAACGGTAGAAGCAGTTGACGCCGAGCGTGGTAATACCCTCGGGCAGGGTGACCGATGCAAGATTTCTACAGTCATAGAAGCACGAATTGCCGAGCGACGTAAGTCCGGCGGGCAGGGTGACCGACTCGAGCCTTGAACATGACTCGAAACAGGCATCGCCCATGACGCTTATGGTGTTGGGCAGCGATATGCTTGTAATTTCATTGTCTTTGAAAGCATTGCTCTGCACGGTGGTAACGGTATAGTCGGTATCGTCGTGTCTTACCGTTTCAGGTATCACGATGTCGCCCGTGAGCCCCGACTGTTGTATGACCGACGCCTTGCCGCCGTCGAGCAGGTATTTAACTCCGTCGATTACGGCTGTCTCCTGTGCCCTGCCGGCCGCGGCAGCCAGCACGAGCAGGCATGTAAGGATAAGTTTTTTCATAGGTAAAATTTTAAAATTCAGATTATGTTTACACGCTACATGTCTTCCCAGCGTTTAGGGAAGCGTTGTTTTCATTTGCAAAAATAGGAAAAAATAATAAAACCTGAAACAAGTTTCATGAAAACAGCGGATAATATGCAGCACCGTCAAAAAACAGGCATCCCTGCGGTAAGCATTACGCTTGGCCGCAGGGATGCCGTAATATGCCTTTATGAACGTCTTGTCACTTAGCCGCGGGTGCTGCCGTCTGGCTGGTTGCCGTGCCGGCAGGAGCAGGCGCAGCGGCCGGTGCCGTTGCTGGAGCCTGTGTCTGGGTGGCAGCCGGAGCGGTTGTAGTCGGTGCAGTGCCTGCTGCCGTCTGCGGCTGTGCTGTCGGTGTAGGCATCTGCGCTGGTGTAGCCGGTGTTGGCTTTACTGCCGACTGTGGTTTCGTATTAGGCAGCTGCACAGGAGCCGGAGGAACTGTAACCGTGCCGGCAGGGCCTGGAGTTACAGGCGTGGCAGAGGTTTCAGTCGTAGTCTGCACAGCAGGAGCTGCTGTTGTTGCAGGAACTGCCGGAGCTGCCGTTCCTGTTGTCTGTACCGCGCTGCTCTTGGTAATCTCAACCTGACCGGCAGCTGTATTGTCCTTAGGCTTGATATAGTTGATCTCAAACGGGAAATAAGACGGCGGACAGCCGTTTTCTATAACGCTCACTACAAGTCTGTTGATGCCCTCCACAGGAGAATACAGACGGCATTTATAGCGTGTTTCTGAGAGTTTTATAAGGTCTACACGTGCCGCCGTAGAGTCCTCAACTACCTGCACAGTCAGCGGATAGTCGTTCTCACCGGCCAGCTTGTCGGCTGTCATGTTGAGGATGAACTCAACTATACCACGCTCAAACTTTATCTCTTCACGGCTCAAATCCATGTTCACGTATTTATAGTGCCATGCCTTAACGGTGAGTTTGCTGTCAGGATAATTTATTCCATCACACGTCATGCTGACCGGATAAGTTATCTCCGTAATATGGTCGGGCAGCGAGTCGGGAATTGTCAGCACACAGTTATACTGTACAAAGTTGCCGGCTGACGTGTTGCGCATCTGCACGGAAGTCTTGTCTACGGTGCATCCGTTGCCGGCAGGAATGTCAAAGCTACATCCGTCGGCCTTTATCTCGGCAGGCAGGTCAAGGCGCACTGTGGTCTCAAACTTCTTGTGTCTGAAGGCTATCGCGTTGCCCTTGTTCATGCTCATGCGGTAGCTTGCATTCTCGTCTATCTCGAGCATGCCCCACTTGCCGTCCTTGCGCACGGCGATGTACTTGCCCACGCTGATGCCTCCGCCCTCGAACTGCGGCGGCAGTATGGTCTTCTGTCCTTGCATAACGGCATACTTGCCGCCCTCGCGCTTCTCGGCTGCAAAGTCGCCCTTGAGCTTCAGCGGGCCTATATGACGGCTGTGGTAGGTGTCGGTGCGTTTGGGATACTTCACGCTTACGAGCCTCATCATCTTGTCGAACCTGAAGAACACCGTGTCCTTCTTAGAGGCTCGCGCCCATACCACGGTAGTGTCGCCCTCCATGTACATCGACTCGCTGAAGTGGCCGTCCACGCGCACCTGGCGCTTCTTCTCGGCCTTGTCGTCAACGAACACGGGGCGCAGCATGCCCAGGCCCTTGTCGTACATGTAGACGCGGCGCTTCACGATGGCAATGCCCAGTCCGTCGTCGTTGAGCGACGACAGGAACGACACCTCGTCGCTTTCGGCTTCGTCCTCCTTGTTGAGCATCAGCTTTATGGGGTTCTTGTCTGTATCGACATAGTAGTAATACGTGCCCTCGAGGTTCTCCATGTCCCGGTACATCGTGCAGCAGGCGTATCCGTTGGTGTAAGGATACATCGTCACGAACGAGCCGAACGGGTCGCCCGAACCGTCAGTGCATATCAGCTTGTGGCGGCCCTGCTTGTCCACGAGCAGGTATCCGTCGCGGAAATACGGGCATCCGTACACCGCCTTGCAGCCCTGCAGCTTGGTGAACGTGCCGTCGGTGGCATAGAAACCGGTTATGTCCGTCGTGCCCTTCTTAAGGACTACTGCAAACCCGTTGCTGAACGGCGCCACGCTGTCTGTCGTAGAGGCAAGCAGCCTGGCATCGGTGCTCCACAATGAAGTAGTGCCGGCCGAGTCGGTCAGGATAACAGGCACGCCTGCAGCAAGGCGTATGCTGTCGTAGCCGGGACGCATGGCCCACTTGGCCATCTGGCCGTATGCAGCATGGCTCGAAACGAGAACGACGACGAGAACGGTCAACGCCATCTTCATGATTCTTGTTTTAGACTTATTTTCCATATTTCAGATTAGTTGATTCTCAGTCAGATAAACATCAGTTTTGCTTAGTTTTTGCACAGGCTGATTAAAAATTGTAAAAGCATGCTTGACATCGCCCTGCAAAGTTAACAATAAAATATAATAAAAAAGAAGTTTTGTGATAAAAACTTGACAAGTTAACACTTGCAAGTTTGGCGGACGGCTATCGTCCGGCATACATGCCGACGGCAGCTTGCGCACAGCATGTTACGAGGGCGCAAACTGCCGGCACGCGTCAGAGCAGCAGCTCCATGTCGACCACGTCGAGCCAGCGTCCGTGCTTGTAGCCCACGCTCCTGAAGAGCGACGCCTGCTCGAAGCCGAGCTTGCGGTGGAAGGCTATGCTGGCCTCGTTCTCGCCCGTTATGCAGGCTATGAGCGCCTTGAAGCCCATGCGGCGGCAGTCGGCCACGAGCCTGTCCATGAGCGCCGTGCCCGTGCCGCGCCCCTTGAAGTCCGGATGCAGGTATATCGTCGTCTCGAGCGTGTTCGAGTATGCGGCACGCTCCTTCCACAGATGGGCGTAGCAATAGCCTGCCACCCTGCCCTCCTCGACGGCCACGTAATAAGGGAAACGCCCTGCAATGCCCTCAACACGGCGGCGCATCTCGTCCTCGCCGAGCGGCTCCGTCTCGAAGCTCTCCACGCCGTTGACGATGTACCAGTTGTAAAGGCTCATTATCTGCGGCACGTCTGTAAGTTCAACCTGTCTGATTGTCATGGCTTTACTGTTATTTTATGGCGATTTGCCCAATCATTTTCATTATCATTCCGCACGCTGTGTCAAGTCCCAGCCGTGCCGTGTTCACCGTAATGTCGTAGTTGTGCGGGTCGCCCCAGCGGAGGCCTGTGTAGTACTCGTAGTGGTTGGCCCTTGCGCGGTTGACACGCCTTATCTCCGACTGCGCCTTGTCTCTGTCGAGGCCGTACTCGTCAGCGCAGCGCTTGACGGCGTCGCGCTCGTCGCTGCAACAGAACACCCTGACCACGTTTACCCTGCCGTCGAGCACGAAGTCGGCACAGCGCCCCACTATGACGCACGCCTCGCGGTCGGCTATCTCCTTTACGGTCTTGCTCTCGGCTACGAACAGCACGTCGTCGTCAGACAGTCCGCGTCCTGCCTGCGTGCCGTAGCCCTGCGTGAGCACGCACTTGAGCCAGAACGACGGTATGGTCTGCTCGTTCTTCATTATGTACTGCTCGTCCATGCCGCTGTTCTTCGCCGCCAGCTTGATGAACTCGCGGTCGTAGACCTTCACGCCGAGCTTTCCGGCAAGCATCTCGCCCAGCTTGTGCCCGCCGCTGCCGAACTCGCGCGCTATCGTCACCACGAGGTGCTCCTGCCGTGCCCGCTCACCCTTGGCTGCGGCGTGCGGAGCACCGAAGCCCAGCAAGCCGTCGAGCATGCGGCACATGGGCGTAAGCGCATGGACTATCGGCCCTACGAGCAGGGCGGCTGCCACGGTGCCCAGGCCTACGCCCTTGATGCCCGACAGGAAGACGAGCGAGAAGGCGCACGCCACGGCCACGTTGGTTATGTCGAAACCCAGCTTGACGTAGCCGAAGTCGCCGTGCATGCGCCGCGCTATCGCCCTGACGAAGAACTCGCCTGCCACCATGGCGACGTCGGCCTTTACCTCGAGGGCTATGCCCAGGGCAAGGATGACGCATCCGGCCAGCACGCTTGCCGCCTGCTGTACGTAGCCCACTGGATTGAGCCACGAGAGCGAAGCCATCGATATGTCTATGAAGGTGCCGAAACAAAGTGTTATCGGTATTTGGAGGAGGAACACGCGCAGGTCTGACTTAAGCTGGTCGCGCGTCATGAAAAACAGTTCGAGCACCATGAAGAGCAGGTTGACTATTATCGTCCACTGCCCCATGGTCAAAGGCGTGAACATGCTCAACACGTAGTTGACGCTCGTTATCGGCGACGTGCCGAGCATGGCCTTGGTTATGAAACAGATGCCGTAGGCATTGATGAATACTGAAATGAAGAATAAGATGTAACGTCGTGTAAGAAATTTTTTACTGTTTGATATTGACATAAATGTTTGATTAATAATATTTTATATAGCTATAACCACCTGCGGGCCATACCGGCGGGCAGGTGGCTGTTCCTGAGAACAAACGTTAAGGGCGGCAAGGCTCACTCCTTGCCGGTGACTATCTTCTTTATTTCGTTGAGCTTGTTGAGCGCCTCCACGGGCGTGAGGTTGTTGATGTCGAGCCCCAGTATCTCGTCGCGCACCTGGCATAGCACGGGGTCGTCCAGCTGGAAGAAGCTCAACTGCATGCCGTCTCGGCTGCTGTTAATCTTCTCAGCCGTAGGCTTGCCAACCGCGCCCACCTGTGCGTTGTCGGCCTCGAGCTGGCGCAGCACAGCCTCGGCACGCTTGACTATGCTCTTGGGCATGCCGGCTATCTGCGCCACGTGTATGCCGAACGAGTGCTCCGAGCCTCCGCGCTCGAGCTTGCGCAGGAACACCACCTTGTTGTCAACCTCGCGCACGCTGACGTTGTAGTTCCTTATGCGCGGGAAGTTCTTCTCCATCTCGTTAAGCTCGTGGTAGTGTGTGGCGAAGAGTGTGCGGGCTGCCGCCTTGGGCTGCTCGTGCAGGTATTCGACTATCGCCCAGGCTATGCTTATGCCGTCGTACGTCGACGTGCCGCGTCCCAGCTCGTCGAAGAGCACCAGCGAGCGCGGCGACACGTTGTTCAGGATGTTGGCGGCCTCGGTCATCTCGACCATGAAGGTAGACTCGCCGAGCGATATGTTGTCCGACGCACCCACACGGGTGAAAATCTTGTCCACCAGACCTATTTTCGCGCTCTCTGCCGGCACGTAGCAGCCTATCTGCGCCATCAGCACTATGAGCGCCGTCTGTCTGAGCAGGGCCGACTTTCCGGCCATGTTGGGACCGGTTATCATCATTATCTGCTGGCGGCGGTCGTCCAGGTAGACGTCGTTGGGCACGTAGCTCTCGCCCACGGGCAGCTGTGTCTCGATTACGGGGTGGCGCCCCTGCTTTATGTCGAGCACTATCTCGTCGGGCTCGATTACGGGGCGTATGTAGCAGTGTGCGGCCGCCGCCTTGGCGAAGCCCAGCAGACAGTCTATCTTGGCTATGAGCACGGCGTCGGCCTGTATGGCCGGTATGTACTCCTGCATGGCCAGCACAAGTTCGTTGAACAGGCGCGTCTCGAGGGCGAGTATCTTGTCCTCGGCGCCGAGTATCTTCTCCTCATACTCCTTCAGCTCCTGCGTTATGTAGCGTTCGGCCTGCGCCAGGGTCTGCTTGCGCACCCAGTCCTGCGGCACCTTGTCCTTGTAGATGTTGCGCACCTCGAGGTAGTAGCCGAAGACGTTGTTGTAGCCCACCTTGAGCGATGCTATGCCCGTGGCCTCGGTCTCGCGCTCCTGTATCTTGAGCAGGTACTCCTTGCCGCCGGTTGATATGCGGCGCAGCTCGTCCAGCTCGGCGTTGACGCCGTCCTTGATTACGCCGCCCTTGCTTACCAGCTGCGGCGAGTCCTCGCGCACCTCGCGGTCTATGCGGTCGACAAGGTTCTCGCAGAGGCTTATGTTGTCGCCTATGCGGCGCAGCTCGTCGTTGCCCGAGGCAAGGCAGGCGGCCTTGACGGGACGGAGCGCCTGCAACGCTGTGCGCAGCTGTACCACTTCGCGCGGCGACACGCGGCCGGCGGCCACCTTGGATATTATGCGCTCGAGGTCGCCCACGCGGTGGAACTGCTCGTCTACCACGTCGCGCAGTTCAGTGTTGCGGAAGAACGAGTCTACCACGTCGAGCCTGTTGCTTATCGCCTTGGCGTCGCGCAGGGGGAAGACCATCCACCGCTTCAGCAGGCGCGCGCCCATCGGCGTCACGGTCTTGTCGATTACGTCGAGCAGCGACGCGCCGTCGTCCTGCATGGGGCGCAGCAGCTCGAGCGAGCGTATGGTGAAGCGGTCGAGGCGCACGTAGCGCTCCTCGTCGATGCGTGCCAGCGAGGTCACGTGGCCTATGTGCGTGTGCTGGGTCATCTCGAGGTACTCGAGCACGGCTCCCGACGCCACTATGCCGCTGTGCAGGTGGTCAACGCCAAAGCCCTTGAGCGTCCTTACGCCGAAGTGCTTGAGCAGCTTCTGCCCGGCGGCTTGCTCGGTGAACACCCAGTCGTCAAGCTCGAAGGTGAAGTACTTGTTGCCGAAATAGCGCTCGAACACTTCGCGCTTGCCTCGCTCGAAGAGCACTTCCTTGGGCGAGAAGTTGACGAGCAGCTTCTCAACGTAGTCGTAAGAGCCCTCGCCCGTGAGGAACTCGCCCGTGGATATGTCGAGGAAGGCCACTCCGCATGCCGTCTTGCCGAAGTTGACGGCTGCCAGGAAGTTGTTCTCCTTGTAGTCGAGCACGTTGTCGGTCATGGCCACGCCGGGCGTCACCAGCTCGGTTATGCCGCGCTTGACGAGTTTCTTTGTCAGCTTGGGGTCTTCCAGCTGGTCGCAGATGGCCACGCGGCGGCCCGCCCTGACGAGCTTGGGCAGGTAGGTGTCGAGCGCGTGGTAGGGAAATCCTGCCATCTCCGTGGGCGCTCCCGTGCTCTGTCCGCCGTTGCTGCGGCGCGTCAGCGTTATGCCGAGTATGCGGCTGGCGTCGACGGCGTCCTGCAGGTATGTCTCGTAGAAGTCGCCGCAGCGGAACAGCAGCAGGGCGTCGGGGTGCTGCGCCTTGAACGAGAAGAACTGCTTCATCATCGGCGTTAGCCCGTTGTCTTTCTTGGCCATAGGTATAGAGAAGAAAAATAAATAGTTTACATAAAGTTGTTTCCAGGTGTCAAAGGTACAAATACGGAGGCGGGGCCGCTGCTGCAGAAAGACAAGCGCGGTGGGCTTGCCGCCGGGCCTCATTACGCCTTATCGCCTTTATTTCATCCTGCAAAATTACCCAAAAACAAGTTCTAAAAAAAATATTTCAGCAGATTTTTCCGACTTGGCGGCGACGTCGGGGCGGCAACGGGGCGGCCGGCTCTCCGGACGCCCCATGGTCAGGGCAGGCGCATGCAGGCTGACTAACACATAATAACACACGTTGTCCCTACTTACAATCTTAACCTTTATAACTTCATAATCTATTGACACTAAACAGCCTGCGCCATGCCTCAGCCCCGTGCCACGCCTTGACGGCGTAAGTTTACGGCTGCAAAGTTAAGCCTAAAGCGGCGTGCCGGCAAAGTGTAATCCCTAAAACAGCATGGGGAAAACCCTATGCCACGGCCGCAGCGACAGCTCCGTCCGCCGTCAGCCCCGGCGCTCCACCAGCCGGTTGAGCGGCCGCTGCGCCTTCATGTCGTAGAGCATGAGGCAGTAGCGGCTGAACATTGACGTCTGCTTGACGCCCTTGCGGTTGCGCGCGTTGTATGCCATGGAGTAGAGGTTCGAGGGCATGGGCATGTGCAGCGCGGCGAAGATGCGCCTGGCTATCAGCCCGAACGGTAGCGGATGGCCCTCGCGGTCGATGAGCGTCTCGGTCATGTAGACCTCGTGGGCAAGGTCGACAAGGTCTATCATGCTGCCCATCCAGTAAAGGTTCTCGTACCGCGAGCGCTCAAGCAGCTCGCAGAAGTGCATGGTCATCTGGTTGCGGGCGTGCTTGCGCTGCTCCTTGGTCAATGTGCTTGAATACTCTGTGACGGCACCGTCGCCTGTGTACATTTCGATAATCATTGTAATCATTTTTTTATTGTTTAGTTATGTTGTTTGCACGGCCGGGCCTGTCGGAAACCTGACCGGCTGCAAAATTACGGCGCAAGCGTGCACAATAAGTTCACAAGCATATATATTTAGCCCCGTTTTTATTAAAAATTGCAAACACAAGGCAAGCCTGCCCCACCCTGCTCAGCCGCCGCGGCGCAACGGCCTGGCACACAGCGCGTTGCAAAAGGCAACCTCCGGGACGGCAAAACATAACCTGCGGCGGCGCAAAAGGCGGCATACGGCGGGCTGAAAGGCCCCTGCCCCGCCCCATGGCGGCAACCGTCTGGCCATCAGCCGGTTATGAAATATCAACGGCCTCACTCATGCTCTATCAATGCCTGGCGCTTGGAAAAACCGCCGCCGCGCCGTACCTTTGCATCCGTAAGACGTCCTACACAAAAACAACAGAGAGTAAACAACCAATTTTCAAAAAACAAACCAACTAAAACAAATTAACAATTATGGCAGTATTTTATAAACTTTACCAGGACAACAGGACAAGTTCTAAATTCAAGGGACAGTGGTACGCCCGCGCCGTCCACACGGGCACGGTAGACATAGACGACCTTGCCGAGGAGATGCAGGCTAACTGCACCGTGAAGCGCGCCGACATCGTGGCGGTGCTGAGCGAGCTGGTGGAGACAATGAAGAAGCACCTCCAGATGTCGCACCGCGTCAAGCTCGACCGCCTCGGCTCGTTCAAGATCGGCATGAGCACCAAGCCCGCGCTGACCGTAGGCGAGTTCACCGCGAGCAACAACGTCAAGTCGGTGCACGTGCTCTTCCAGCCCGAAACGAAAATAGAGAAGGACAAGACCCGCGTGCGCGCCCTGCTCTCGGGATGCAAGGTGCAAGAGCTGCCCAAGAACGCCGTTGACTCCGCCCTCGACGACGTTGAGCCGGGAGTCTGACCCCTACCCTGCCTGCCGGGCGCCAACAGTCCGGCGGGCACCGGCAACCGACAGACTGACACTAACTGAACTGACTGAACGCCTGGCATACAGGCATCTGTAAAAACATTAAAACCAACCTGAAAACTAACTCACATAAAACAAAGACAATGGGAACAAAGGACAAAAACAACATCTCGCTGATTCTGAAAATCGTAATTGCAGTGGCTACCGCCATACTCGGCGCATTCGGAGTGAACGCCGCCATATAACGGCGCCGTAGCCCTACCCTGACGTTCCGCCGGACATGCACCCACCAAGCCATGCTCCGGCGGAATTAACATATACGGCATACAGCAGCATTCTTCACTCTTCACTTTTCTCTTTTCACTTTAATAAGTCCGCCGGATAAGCCACGCCCCACTCCTTGCGCAGGCTGTCCAGCAGACCCATTATCCGCAAGGTTTCAGCGTGCGGCATGTCCTCCGGCTCGATCATTCCCTTACGTATGGCTTCCATTGCCGCATACACCTCGTATTCGTAGCCGGTAATCTGCGGCTGACAGTTGTAAACGCCCGTCTGCCTGTGGTCGGCGTCGTACACCGTTACCGTGTGCGGATTGTTGATGTTGTCGATAACCATATAGCCCTTGTCGCCCGACACAACCCCCATGCGGTCGTTGGCACAGCGTGCCGTGGTCTGCATGACGGCCATTTCACCGCCCGGATAGACGAAAGTCATGCTGTTCTGCAAGTCTACACCAAGCTCGTTCTTCGTGCAGCACGACATGACACGCTCAGGCGCATTTCCAAACAGCATGAACGCAAGGTTGATGGGATAAACGCCCAAGTCGAGCAGCGCGCCGCCGCACAGTTCAGGCTTGCGTATGCGCTCCTTCTGCTCTATCGGATAACCCAGGCTGGCCGTCAGCATGCGTGGCCGGCCTATCAGTCCGCCGCCGTGCGCCATACGTACAATCTCCTTTGAGAAAGGCATGTAGCGTGTCCAGATGGCTTCGGCGAGGAACACCTTGCGCTCACGGGCAAGCGCCACCAACTCTTCAGCCTGCGCCTTGTTGGCGGTAAACGTCTTTTCGCACAGCACGGCCTTGCCGTTAAGCAGGCACCGGCGGGCCTGTTCATAATGATGTGAATGCGGAGTTGCGATGTAAATCAGGTCAACCTGCGGGTCATGTATCAGTTCGTCATAAGAGCCGTAAGCCTTCTCCGCGCCCCATTTGTCCTTAAACTCACGGGCCTTCTCCATGCTGCGCGACGCTATCGCATAAAGACATGCCTCAGGCATACGCCCTACCGTTTCTGCCATCGAGGCCGCTATCTTGCCGGCACCTATAATGCCGACCCTGAATATCTGTTCCATATATCTGTCGTTATCTTAACTTAAATAAAATGAATCGTAAATACCTGTAAATATGGTGATTAACAAAGACTGCCGCGTCTTCATAATACTAAAAAACAAAGAATTGCGGACAATACCGCTGTAACTACCAAAAGCAAAGTTACGGAAAATCTGTGGAATATCAGCCGAATTGCAGCAGATTAACGCAAAAGTATTAGAAGATTGGAATTTATGGAAAAAATCCTCTATCTTTGTAATCATATTTAGAGAAACTCTATACAAGACCTCTTGGAAATAAGAGGCGTTATGCTTTCAGCAAGAATAACGCACTTGTGCGTTCTCCATCACAAAAAGATATACTAATCTTAATAAAGTAACATCATGTTCAAAAAAGAAAAAAACACAGATTCCATGAATTTACAGCACGATAAAGATAAGCAATCTAATAATTGTCAGATAATACTTGCCACAAGACGTTTTTTATTGGCAGCCGGTACCATCGTGTTTACATTCTGTATCAGCACACCATCATTCTCACAATCGACAAATAATGAATCGGCGAAACTCGAACAGAAATACAATGAGATAATATTTAATCTGACTGCATCAGACAAATCTGAAAAAGATTCTCTGGAAGCAAGTAAAAACATGCTAACGCTGGCAGAACAGGGATATAACCCTGCCATGCGTTTTGTCGGCACTTATTATTATAACAAAAAGGTTTTCGACCAATATGAACACTGGTATGTCAAGGCTGCGGAGAACGGCGACTCACTTGCACAGTTTGAATTAGGAAAGAATTACTACGAAGGCACAGGTCTGAGTAAAGACTATGCAAAGGCGGTATTCTGGTATACAAAGGCTGCTGAACTGGGACATGCCAAGGCACAAAACAACTTAGGCATTTGCTATGTGAATGGACAAGGCGTAGAACAAGACTACACAAAAGCGGCACAATGGTATACAAAGGCGGCGGAACAGGGATATGCCAACGCGCAATACAACTTAGCTATTTGCTATGCGAACGGACAAGGCGTAGAGCAAGATTACACAAAAGTGGCAAACTGGTTTGAAAAGGCGGCAGAACAGGGAGATGCCGATGCGCAATACAACTTAGGCGTTTGTTATGCGAACGGACAAGGCGTAGAGCAAGATTACACAAAAGCGGCAAAATGGTATGAAAAAGCGGCGGAACAGGGACTTGCCGATGCGCAATACAACTTAGGCGTTTGCTATTATAACGGACGAGGAGTAGAGCAAGATTACACAAAAGCGGCAAACTGGTATGAAAAAGCAGCGGAACAAGGATATACCGATGCACAAGGCGGCTTAGCCTTGTGCTATGAAAACGGACTAGGCGTGGAGAAAGACTACGCAAAGGCTGTATTCTGGTATGAAAAGGCCGCAAAACAAGGAAATGCCTATGCACAATACATATTAGGTCTTTGCTATGCTTATGGACAAGGTGTAAAGCAAGATTATGCGAAAGCGGCACAATGGTATACAAAGGCGGCGGAACAGGGATATGCCGATGGGCAATGCAACTTAGGTATTTGCTATGCGAATGGACAAGGCGTAAAGCAAGATTACACAAAAGCGGCACAATGGTATACGAAGGCGGCGGAACAGGGATATACCAATGCACAATACAACTTAGGCCTTTGCTATGCAAGTGGACAAGGCGTGAAGCAAGATTACGCAAAGGCTGTATTCTGGCTTGAAAAGGCGGCAGGACAAGGAAATGCCGATGCGCAAGATATGCTACATATACTAAAAAGTATGAAGTAGCAATAAAACCTTATACGGATAAGATTAAAACATGAAAAGGAACTAATGAAATAAAAGAAACTCTCAGACTATGTTCACACAAGATAAAATTAGTGAAACGAGGATTTGTAAAAAAAATCATATTTATTAAAAAATGTTTTGAACTTATCAAATAATTCTGTATATTCGCAAAAACTTAAGATTATTAACCATAAAACCCGTTATTATGAAAAACTGATATTTATAATGTTGGCACTTGTATGCTTTACGGCATGCACCAACGAAGACGAGAATGGCCTGGATAACAATAACGGAACGATGATACCAGGCGAGGAAGAGAGTAGGGCAGTAGAGCTGAACGACACGACGCTGACACTATATCCTGACACAGACAAGGACACCGTGGAAATAGGCGCCGAGAAGGGCTGGTGGATAGAGGAGATAGCGACAGACGAAGCCACCGTGAAGCCGACCGCCGAGGAAAAACAGCTGATGGCTGAAGGAGGAGCATACGACGCCACCTGCGACTGGATCAGCGTGAAACGTGCAGGCAGCGGCATTGAAGTAGCTGTGGGCATGATAGACTGCGCCAAGCGGACATGTAGGTTGACACTTGCAACGGAAGACACAACAGCGACGGTGACCGTTGTGCAAAGTGACTGGATAACAGGAGATTGGGACGACAATATAGGATTGTCGACCAAGAGCGTCACGCTCAACGGGGCAGGAGAGCCTGTAACTATCAAGACCGAAGGGAAAAACTGGTGGATAGCCACAATAAAGGTTGACGGAAAGATACTGTATAACTTCATTGAGGACGGAACAGAAAATAGAAACATGTATCAGACGGGCCTGTTCAACCTGAAGTGCGGATGGCTCAAAGTAAACGTAGAAGACTGGACGCTAAGCATATCTGCCGACATGAACCACGGAGCGGAAAGGACATTCAAAATAACTCTTGAGTCAGGCGACTACTTCGACCATATAGACGGCAATCAGGAAGAACTGCTTACAGGTACAGGCACGCCAATCAACCTGTCACCCACAAGCGTAACCCTGCCGGCAGGCGGCGGCACGCTATACTGCACGACAAACGAAAAGTGTACGAATTGGACGATTCTCGATATTACAATCGATGGAAAAACTTATAAAAGTACATTAAACGAATGGAATGAATGGTCATATACCAGCACGTTCGAGAAGACATGCGAATGGCTCACAGTGAAGCGTGATAACGATAAGCTATACGTAACGGCTGAACCGAACACTACCGGAAAGGAAAGAATATTCACCGTAAGGCTGTTTGCCGACGACATGCATGACGTCCTCAACGGCACCCAGCCCGCCGAATAACCGCACAGCCACGGCACAAACGCCGGCCGCGCAACATCACAACCGCCCGCCCCAAGCCTTCCGTAACAGGGAAGGGCAGGGGCGAGCGGTGATGGATTTACAACATAAAAACCACGACAGGACTTTCAAAACATAATAAAAACCATTATAATTTCGCCCAATCGAAATTTTGCATTATCTTTGCAAGACGGATATAATCCGTATCTGTCTGACTGTAAATTCATGCCCGATAAAAAGCCCGTCGGACACGGAATTTTTTATGTATGATACTCTCATAAATAAAATATGGATTTCGATTTGTTCATCTCTTCACTGCTTGACGATAAAGAAAGGTTGACACCTCAGAAAGAAAGGTTGACACCTCGGAAGGAAAGGTTGACACCTTTTGCAGTGAAGACACAATAATAAGGGATAAATCCCATTTAAAAAGAAACGAACTTGAGCAATTAATAATGGAAAATGCCAAAGAATACGTTTCTTTGGAAGAAATTGCCTCAAGGACCGGAAAGAAAGCCAGTTATCTAAAAAACAAGATAATACCGGAAATGGTTAGGAGCAACAAACTGGAAAGAATGTATAACGATACACCTAACCACCCGGAACAAAAATACAAGACAAAGGAAAAATAAAAACAATAAAATACGAGATGGAATACAACTTCAACGAGATTGAGAAGAAATGGCAGAAGCGGTGGGCCGAGGAAAAGACCTACCACGTAAGCGAAGACGAAAGCAAGCGCAAGTTCTACGTGCTCAACATGTTCCCTTACCCGTCAGGCGCGGGACTGCACGTAGGCCATCCCTTAGGATACATCGCGTCAGACATATACGCACGCTACAAGCGCATGAGCGGCTACAACGTGCTCAACCCGATGGGCTACGACGCCTACGGACTGCCGGCGGAGCAGTACGCCATACAGACGGGACAGCACCCGGCGGTGACCACCGAGCAGAACATCAGCCACTACCGCGAGCAGCTGGACAAGATAGGATTCTCGTTCGACTGGGACAGGGAGGTGCGCACGTGCGACCCTAAATATTACAAGTGGACGCAGTGGGCGTTCCAGAAGATGTTCAACTCGTTCTACTGCAACACCTGCCACAAGGCGCAGCCGATAGAGAAGCTCGTTGAGCACTTCAACCAGAAGGGCACCGAGGGACTCGACGTGGCACAGGGCGAGGAGCTGAGCTTCACGGCCGACGAGTGGCGCGCCATGAGCGAAAAGGAACAGCAGCAGGTGCTGATGAACTACCGCATAGCCTATCTGGGCGAGACGATGGTGAACTGGTGCGCCGGACTGGGCACCGTGCTTGCCAATGACGAGGTGGTGGACGGCGTGAGCGTGCGCGGCGGTTATCCCGTTGTTCAGAAGAAGATGATGCAGTGGTGCCTGCGCGTCAGCGCCTATGCACAGCGTCTGCTCGACGGACTGGACACCGTGGACTGGACTGAGTCGCTTAAGGAGACTCAGCGCAACTGGATAGGACGCTCGGAAGGAACGGAGATGGAGTTTAAGGTAGCCCCCTCTAACTCCCCCAGTGGGGGAGAACAGGTTTCTCCTGAAGATGAAACTTCCATAAAAAAGAAATGGGAGCAGTTTAAGACTGCCAATCCGTTCAACTACGATATTCTGAAAGAACATGCCAAGGAAAACAGGCAGAATCCGACTGACGCTGAAAACGTCTTATGGGAAGCCCTGAGAAACAAACAGCTCGGAGATAAGTTCAGAAGACAACACGTAATAGGCGACTTCATTGCCGACTTCATCTCATTAAGCAGCAAACTCGTAATCGAAGTAGACGGAGAATACCATAACGAGCCGGAGCAAATAGAAGCAGACCGGTTAAGGACCAAATTCCTGAACGAAACAGGTTTCACCGTACTAAGATTTACAAACGAAGAAGTCTTGGGCAATATCGAAGACGTACTGACGAAGATAAAGAAAAACATAACCACAAAAGCAAACCAAAGCTCCCCCACGGGGGGAGTTGAGGGGGCTTTCACCATCTTCACAACTCGTGCCGACACAATATTCGGCGTGACTTTCATGGTGCTTGCACCGGAGAGCGAACTCGTTGAAAAACTGACAACACCCGGACAGAAGGCCGAGGTGGACGCATATATAGAAAGGACAAAGAAGCGCACCGAGCGCGAGCGCATCAGCGACCGCTCCGTCAGCGGCGTATTCTCTGGCTCTTACGCCATCAATCCGTTCACGGGCGAGAACATACCAATCTGGATTTCAGACTACGTGCTGGCAGGATACGGTACGGGAGCCATCATGGCGGTGCCTGCACACGACTCGCGCGACTATGCTTTCGCCAAGCACTTCGGACTGGAGATACGTCCGCTCATCGAGGGCTGCGACGTCAGCGAGGAGAGCTTCGACGCCAAGGAGGGCACCGTATGCAACTCGCCAAAGAGCGGGGTGGAGACCCTCGACGGCTTCTCGCTCAACGGACTGAGCGTGAAGGAGGCAATACAGAAGACCAAGGAGTTCGTAACTTCTCACCACATGGGCCGCGTCAAGGTGAACTACCGCCTGCGCGACGCCATCTTCTCACGCCAGCGCTACTGGGGCGAACCGTTCCCCGTATATTACAAGGACGGAATGCCCTACATGATTCCTGCCGAGTGCCTGCCGCTCGAACTGCCCGAGATAGACCAGTACAAGCCGACCGAGACGGGCGAGCCGCCACTGGGACACGCCAAGATGTGGGCATGGGACACCGAGAAGAACGAGGTGGTAGACAAGAGCCTGGTGGACAACAAGACCGTGTTCCCGCTCGAACTGAACACTATGCCGGGCTTCGCAGGCTCGTCAGCATATTACCTGAGATACATGGACCCGAACGACAACGACGCTCTTGTAAGCAAAAGCGCTGACCAATACTGGCGCAACGTTGACCTCTACGTAGGCGGAACAGAACACGCTACGGGTCACCTTATCTACTCACGCTTCTGGAACAAGTTCCTTTTCGACCTCGGCGTATCGTGCGAGGAAGAGCCGTTCAAGAAGCTCGTAAACCAGGGAATGATACAGGGTCGCTCAAACTTCGTTTACCGTGTAAACTCTGACGACCACACGGCGGCGCCGGTTTTCGTAAGCCACGGGCTGAAAGGTAACTACGACGTAACTCCAATACACGTTGACGTGAACATAGTACACGCCGACGTGCTCGACATCGAAGCCTTCAAGGCATGGCGCCCCGAATATGCTAACGCCGAGTTCCTGCTCGAAGACGGCAAGTACGTATGCGGATGGGCAATCGAGAAGATGTCTAAGTCGATGTTCAACGTTGTCAACCCCGACATGATAGTAGAGAAATACGGAGCCGACACGCTGCGCCTTTACGAGATGTTCCTCGGTCCGGTGGAGCAGAGCAAGCCGTGGGACACCAACGGCATCGACGGCTGCCACCGCTTCCTGAAGAAGTTCTGGGCATTGTTCTGCGACAAGGACGGCATGAAGCAGCTCGACTGCAGCGAGCCTACGGCCGACGAGCTGAAGACCGTACACAAGCTGATAAAAAAGGTTACGGGCGACATTGAGACCTTCAGCTACAACACGTCGGTGGCCGCCTTCATGATATGCGTGGGCGAACTGGCGCAGCTGAAGTGCCGCAACAAGGAGATGCTCTCTACCGTGGTAAGGCTGATAGCACCGTTCGCGCCCCACATAGCCGAGGAGCTGTGGCACATGCTGGGCAACGAGGGCACCGTGTGCGACGCACCGTGGCCTGAGTTCAATGAGAAGTACCTCGTCGAAAGCACCGTGCAGATGACGATATCGTTCAACGGCAAGGCGCGCTTCCAGATGCAGTTCGCCGCCGACGCAGACAACAAGACGATAGAAAGCACCGTGCTCGAAGACGAACGCTCGAAGAAATACATAGGCGACAAGCGCGTGGTGAAGGTCATCATCGTGCCTAAGAAGATAGTAAACATCGTCGTCAAGTAAGATACAGGCAATCACACCGGCTGCCGGCAGCACCACCATACAGGTACACGCCGGCAGCCCAATAATAATCCATACTATGATAAAACAAGCAATAATGAACGAGCTGAAGGACTACGTTAACATAACGCTCGGCCTGATGCTCTACACGTTCGCCTTCACGGTGTTCCTCCTGCCTTACGAGATAGTGACGGGAGGTATCGCGGGAATCGGCGCCGTAGTGTTCTACGCCACGAAGTTCCCCGTTCAGTACACGTTCTTCATAATCAACGCCGTGCTCATCGTGGCCGCGCTGAAGATACTGGGCTGGCGCTTCCTGATGAAGACCATCTACGCCACGTTCATGCTGACGTTCCTGCTCGACGTGGCCCAGAGGGTTGTCATGCAGCCCGACGGCACGTTCTACAAGCTGCTGGGCGACGGCAACGACTTCATGTCGCTCGTCATCGGCTGTATGATGACCGGCACGGCCCTGGCCGTAGTGTTCCTAAACAACGGCTCTACGGGCGGCACCGACATCATAGCGGCCTCGGTCAACAAGTACCGCAACATATCGCTCGGCCGCGTAATCCTGTTAATCGACGTGTGCATCGTGGGCAGCTGTCTGTTCATCGACACGTTCGGTCCCGTACAGTTACGCTGCCAGAAGGTTGTGTTCGGCTTCTGCACCATGTTCATAGAGTGCACCATGCTCGACTACGTGATGAACTGGCAGCGCCAGTCGGTGCAGTTCATGATATTCTCCAAGAAATACCAGGAGATAGCCAACGCCATTGCCAAGACCACCGACCACAGCCTGACGATACTCGACGGCCACGGCTGGTACAGCGGCAAACCGACGAAGGTGGTGTGCCTGCTGGCAAAGAAGCGCGAGAGCGTCACCATATTCCGCCTGATAAAGTCGATAGACCCCAACGCCTTCGTGAGCCAGAGCTCCGTCATAGGAGTGTTCGGCGAAGGCTTCGACCAGATAAAAGTGAAAGTGCCAAAGAAGCTCAAGTCGCAGATCAATCCCGGCGAATGACGCACCACGGCACTGCATACCAGACATTAAACAACTCTATATCAAGACAATGGGAAAGATAGTTTTCGCCACAAACAACAAGAACAAGCTTGCAGAAATACGCGAGATGCTTGAAGGCAGCGGCATAGAGATAGTGTCGCTGGCCGACATAGGCTGCCACGACGACATACCCGAGACGTCTGACACGCTGGAGGGCAACGCCCTGCAGAAGGCAAGATACATACACGAAAAGTACAAGATGAGCTGCTTCGCCGACGACACCGGCCTCGAAGTCGACGCACTCGGCGGCGCTCCGGGCGTCTACTCGGCACGCTACGCCGGCGGCGAGGGACACGACAGCGAGGCCAACATGACCAAACTGCTGGCCAACCTCGAGGACAAGGCAGACCGACGGGCACGCTTCCGCACCGTAGTCGCACTGATACTCGACGAGGAGCAGGGCCGTGAAGAGCTGTTCGAAGGCATCGTCACCGGCGAGATAATACGCGAGAGAAGGGGAGGGGAGGGCTTCGGCTACGACCCCGTATTCCGCCCCGACGGCTACGACCGCACCTTCGCCGAGCTGGGACACGAGGTTAAGAACAAGATTTCGCACCGCGCCAAGGCCGTGGCAAAGCTCGTAGACTATCTTAAGAGACTGCCGCAAGACTGACCGCCGCGGCCGTGCCGCCATACGTAAAATACATAACAACAATGACTTATGCCTAACATGTTTGCCAATATCCGCCCAATGTTCAAGAAATTCGCCGCCGCGCTGGCTTTGGCGGCAGCCTTAACGCCGGCCGCCGCACAGGACTACGACGCCGGCCGCTGGCGCCTGTACCTGAGCTACAACGACATAACGGAAATAGAGCCGACGGGCAAGGACGTGTTCGTGCTGGCCTCGGGCAGCGTATACTCGTACAACCCCGACGACTACACCGTGACGACATACGACAAGACCGACGTGCTAAGCGACATCGGCATAAGCCACATAGCATGGTCGAAAGACGCCAAAAGGCTCGTCATAGCCTACGACAACTCAAACATCGACCTGCTGTCAAGGGACGGCGCCGTGACCAACGTGCCCGACCTGTACATGAAGGAGAGCACGCTCGACAAGACCATCAACAGCATTTACATATACGGGCGCTTCGCCTACCTGTCCACCGGCTTCGGCATAGTGAAGCTAAACGCCGCCGACGGCAGCATAGCCGAGAGCTACACGCTGGGCTTCGCCGTAGACTACTGCTACATCGAGGGCAACACCATCCACGCCGCTTCGAAGACCGAGGGGACATACAGCTGCACGCTCGACAAGAACCTCATCGACAAGAACAACTGGACGAGGACGGGCGAATACGAGGCACGCAGCACAGACCGCACGAACGTTAAGGACACGTCGAAGAACTACTGGTGGACGAAGACCGAAGACGGACACCTTACCTACTACACCACCGACGCCGACGGCAACCGCACTTACCTGACCGAAGGCGTGAGCCCCGACGGGCCAGCATCAAACTACTTCTACCGCCTGTTCATCAACGACGGCAAGCTCTACGGCGTGTCGGGCATCTGGTCGCAGGAGTTAAACGCCCAACGGCCGGGCGAGGTGCACGTATGGGACGGCGAGAAGTGGGACGAGTTCGAGAAGCCCGACGACCTGGCTGCCAACCACTACTACCAGGACCCGCTCTGCCTGGCCTTCGACCCGATGAAGCCGGGACACGTCATGATGGGGTCAAAGAACGGAATGTTCGAATTCCAGGACTACAAGTACGTGGGCAACTACAACATATACAACAGCGGCCTTGAGTCGCCATTCAACACTTACAACTACACTCTGGTAACCTCTGTCCTGTACAATGGCGGCGACCTGTGGGTGCTCAATCCGCTGACTGAAAACTCGATAAAGAAATATACTCAGCAGACGGGCGAATGGGCTTCGTTCTCCAACCAGAAACTCAGCGATAATGCACGTTACGAACTGTCAAACCTTTTCATCAGCCCCTCAAACGGCATGATGTGGTTCACCAACAACTATTACTACGAAACGCGGCTCTACGCCTACGATTACGTGAAAGACTCGCTTGTAAGCTACGGCCCGAGATACGTCAACCAGTACGGCACGCAGGTGTATCCGCACTACCTGTCGTGCGCCGCCGAGGACAAGAAGGGCAACGTGTGGATAGGCACCGACGTAGGCCCCATATACCTGTCGGCCGAAAGCATACGCAGCGGTTCCGACATATTCACCCAGTACGCCGTGCCGCGCAACGACGGCACCAACTACGCCGACTACCTGCTGGCCAACATCGACATACGCGCCATAGCCGTGGACGGCGGCAACCGCAAATGGATAGGCACCAACAACAACGGCCTTTTCCTCATCAGCGACGACTGCAACACGCAGGTTTACCACTTTACAACCGAAAACTCTCCGCTGCCGTCAGACATCGTGCAGGGCTTGGCCATCGACGGCACCACGGGCGAGGTGTTCATAGCCACCAACAAGGGGCTGTGTTCGTTCCGCAGCGACGCCACTGAGCCAAGCACCGAGATCAAGAAAGAGAACGTGTACGCATACCCCAACCCCGTTAAGCCCGGCTACACCGGACCCATAACCATAGTTGGACTTACGCTCAACGCCGACATCAAGATAGTGACGGCCAACGGCACGCTCGTAAACCAGGGCACCAGCACCGGCGGCTCGTACACATGGGACGGATGCGACCTTAACGGCAAGCGCGTTGCCAGCGGAGTCTACATGGTGGAGACGGCTACGTCAACAGGCGACAAGGGTACGGTGTGCAAGATAGCTGTGGTAAACTGACAAGGCTTGAACTCCTAACACACCTGCAATGCTTCGTCAAGACATATTCTCGCGCGACAACACGCTATGGGCGCAGGGCCTGTCGATACTCGGCATTATGCTCATGCACTATGTCATGCAGCTCGACAGCTACCCGCGCGTGCTCAACATCATCGGCAGCATAGGCGTGGCCGCCTTCCTCTTCACGTCGGGCTTCGGCATCAACGAGAGCTACAAGCACAACGGGCTCGACGGCTTCTGGCGCAAGAGGGTGCTGCGCGTCATCCTGCCGTGCTGGATAGTATTCCTTTTCCGCCTGCCCTTTGCAGACTCGTTCGACCCTGTAACACAACTGCTTAACTTCCTCTTCATCGACTCCGACCTGTGGTATGTCGATTTCATAATCCGCTGGTACATAGTATATTGGGCTGCGCGCAGGTTTGCGCCGCGCCACACTGGCAAGATACTCGCCGCCTTCAGCCTCGCCTGCCTGTTCATGGAGCAGCTCATGGCCGAGCAGGCGTTCTCGTTCGTGGCAGGCTACATGGCATCGGCACACTACGACAAGGTAAGAAGCTGGGACAGGCGCAAGGTGGCGCTCGTCACGGCCTGCGCCTTCGCCTACGGCACGCTGTTCATCATTGTCAAAGAACTGCCCGCCGTAAGGCAATACATAGGCACCCTGCCGTTCAACATCATACTGCTCAACATCAAGCTGCCGCTGGCAGCCACCGTGCTGGCCGCGCCCTTCCTGCTGCCGGGACTGAAGAGGCTCACGCTGATAACATGGTTGGGCAAGGTGAGCTACGAGGCCTACATAGTGCATTTCAACTTCATGCCCTGCATCACCGGACCCGCCTCGATAGCGGGCTTCACGGCAGGCTCGCTCGCCGTCAGCGCGGTGTTCAACAAGTTCAATGACAGTTTGAGGGACAAAAGGCGGCTTATTGTGACGCTGTCTGCCGTCTTTTACATCGCAATATGCTACATATTGGCGTGCAAGTATTCCATGCGCGCAACTGAGCATTTCGGCTACGCCTGCATACCCTACGCCACGGTGCTTGCGGTGGTGTTCCTGCTGTTCACAAGCGACAGGCTGCGTTACCGCCTGCGGTGGCCCAAGGCGTCGTTATGGATAGTCCTGACGCTGCTGGCAGCCGCCATGCTGGCCGTGCAGTACCACTTCGACCCGATGGAAAACAAGGTAGACCGCTGGTCGGCAATAGCCAATCCGCTCACGGCGCTGTTCAACGGCGATTTCCCATACCTTGCCAAGACACACCTGGGCGGCAACTCGTCGCCCTTCCCTGTGTGGCTTGCGCTGCACATACCATTCTGGGCGCTGGGCAATGTCGGCCTGTCCGAAATATTCACCGCGATACTTTTCCTGTACAGCGTAAAGGCGGCCTACGGCAACGGCGCCGCACTGAAGGCTGCCGTGCTGCTCGGGCTTAGCGTCAACCTGTGGTACGAGACTGCCGTAAGGAGCGACCTCATATCCAACTTCCTGCTGCTTGCGGCGTTCATCAACATGCTTGTGGTGAAGCGCACCGGCTTCTACCGCCGTCCCTACCTGCTATCGGCCGTGGCAGCCCTGTGGCTCTCCACGAGGCTCAGCACTGCCTTCCCGCTCTTCATAATGTTCTTCCCCGACTGGCTTAGATTGTCAACCGGCAGGAAGGTTGCCACGCTGCTCATGGTCATTGCGGTGTTCTGCCTTACGTTCCTGCCGCTCGCCGTGTGGGACTGGGACAGCCTTTTCTACGCCGAAAACAATCCTTTCTCGCTGCAGGGACGGCAGGGTAGGCCTGCCGACACGGTGGTGATGCTGCTCGTGGCAGTGCTCATGGCGCTAAAATGGCGTGGCAATACCGGCCGCCTCATGCTTTATTCGGCAGCCATTCTGATACTTGTGCCCGTACTTGCATACGGACACAACATGTACGTCTATGACAACTGGACAGACGTGTTCAACTCTGCTTACGACATAACCTACCTCAACGCGGCGCTGCCTTTCTGCATAACGCTCGTAGCGGCATGGCGCACAGGCCTGATGCAAGCAAAGAATCCCAATTTATAGAGTTTGAAAACAAAGAGCGACGGACGGTCGCCCTTGAGGTTGCGCAGCTCTGCACGGCCGAACAGCCCGTGCCACAGGCGCACAAGCCACAGCAAGCGTAACCTGCCTAACTTATTCACAGCAGCGAGCAGGGGCGAATACTCGCCAAGCTCGCCTGCAAAATCCTTCAGCGTGCGCATGGCTTCCTCTATCTTGCGGAGGTAAGCCTCGTTGCTCTCGAAACACGTGTAAGCCACCGGATTGTCGATGTGCCTCACCACGATGCCCTTCTCCCTGAACGTCTTTCCCAGCATCACGTCCTCGTATCCGTAGCCCTTTATGCGCTCGTCGTAAGGCACGCGACCGAGCACCGTGCGGTGGTAGAAGAAATTTGTGGTGCGGAAAGAAATGTACGGAAACCTGTTCCTGACCTCGGCCGAATGGTTTTTCTCCTCGAACTTCTCGTAACGGAAGCGCAGGTTCTCGCGGTACAGCCGCGAGGAGTCAGCCCCGCCGTCAACCATCACGCCGCCGCATACGGCCTCGCCGGGCTGCGCTCCGCTCTCAAGGTAGCGCCTTATGAAGTCGGCGTAAACGATGCTCAGGCGCGCGTCGACCATCAGATGCCACTCATACCTGCCCTTTGAGGCCATGTTGTTGCGCATGGCGGCGCGGCAGTCGTGGTGGCGGTCCATCACGTAGCGGCAGTGCGGTATGGCATCTATCTCCTTGTTACAGGCTATCACGGCCTCGTTGGTCGAGCCGTCGTCCACGGCCAGTATCTCGTATTCAAGTCCGTCTACCGCCTCGGCCTGCGCCTGGAGCACCCTCACCAGCGCCGTGGCGTTGTCGTTATAGACGGGTATGAGTATCGACAGTTCGTTAATCATTCGGTTTCGCATAGGTTGTTATTATAACAAGGCTTCCATGTCAGGGTTGTGCCGGCAGGCAGCCAAACGGCCGCATTCATTCCGGCAAACTTTGCAAATATACGTAAAAAGGCAGAATAAATGGTAAAATTTGGATATAAAACTATTTATTCTTAAATTTGCAATTATGAAACTCAGCATAATCGTACCCGTTTACAAGACCGAAAAGACGCTCGAAAGATGTGTGCGGAGCATACTGTCGCAGGACTTCGGCGACTTCGAGTTGCTGCTCGTCGACGACGGTTCGCCCGACAGCGGCGGAGCCTTGGCAGACAGCATGGCGCACAAAGACTCGAGGATAAAGGTATTCCACAAGGAGAACGGCGGACTGTCTGACGCACGCAACTACGGCCTTGACCGTTGCCGGGGCGAATACATCACGTTTGCCGACAGCGACGACGAGCTGGCTCCCGGCACGCTCGGCAAGCTGATGGGCATAATTGACAGCAACCCTGGGTACGACATGCTGGAATATCCCGTGCTGGAACGCCCCGGACGGCCAGACGAACATCTCTTCGACCCGGGCGACAAGGTGTACGGCAGCGCACTCGACTGGCTCGCCGCCTTCGGACTTGAACACAGCTGGGCTTGGAACAAGATATACAAACGGCACATGTTCGACGGCGTGCGCTTCCCGAAAGGGAGACTCTACGAAGACGTGCCCACGCTTGCCATGCTGCTGGAGAAGAGTCCCGTGATAGCCACAACCTCGCAGGGCATGTACCTCTACCACTGGAACGACGCAGGCATTGTGGCTACTTCGGCAGGCGACGGCAGGATGGCGGCACTGCTCGAGGCGCAGGTCGGACTCGTCAAAACCCTCGGCATAGACACACGGCAGAAGCGCTGGCACAGGCTCTACCTCGACATGTTCACCATACAGCTGCACGTCTACCGCGCCACGGGCAGGATAATGCTGCACAGCCAGAGAATAACAATAAGGAAATACAACAGCCTGAACGACTGCGTCAAGGCACTCATGCTCGACACGCTCGGCCTAAAACTGTCGTGCAGACTGTTCAAACTATTAGCCAAACCATGAAAATAGCCTACGTAATCGAAGACTTCAGCATAAAGGGTGGCGCCGAACGGATACTGTCGAGAAAGGCCAACCTGCTCGACTCTACCTACGGGCACGAGGTCACCATAATATCAATATACCACGACGAACGGCCGCAGAGCTATCCGCTGAACAAGAACGTAAGGCTGGTGTCGCTCGACGTAGGCTTCACCGACAACGGCGGCAACGTGGTAAGAAGGACTCTCAACAGGACGAAAACCCTGCTGACAGCACTAAGGAGGTTCAACAAGGTGGTAAGCGGGATACAGCCCGACGTAATCTTCTTCACCATGATAATAGGCGCGCTATTGCTGCCGCTGTGCAGGACGAAGGCACGGCGCGTCTACGAGTCGCACGTGGCAAGACCGTTCACGCCTTACCAACGGCTCTTCACGCTCATGGAGCGCAGGGCCGACGCAGTGGTCTGCCTTACCCGCGACGACGCCCGCAACTACACCAAGGCCAAGGAAACGGTGGTGATACCCAACTTCATAGACTACGAAACGCCCCCTGCCGTAAAGGACTATTCGGTAAAAAAAGCCATAGCCGTAGGCAGGCTCGAAAGCCAGAAAGGCTTTGACATACTGATAAACTGCTGGAAAGAAGCCGCCGCCGCCCATCCCGGATGGACGCTCGACATCTACGGCGAAGGCTCGCTCAGGCAGCAGCTGCAACGGCAGATAGACAGCTGCGGACTGCAAGGCAGCGTAAGGCTGCAAGGACGCTGCGACGACATGACGGCGGCATACGCCAGCCACAGCCTGCACCTGATGACGTCGAGGTACGAGGGGCAGCCCATGACGCTCATAGAGGCGCAGGCTTGCGGACTGCCGTCTGTGGTGACCGACTTCAACTACGGAGCCAAGGACATCATAAACAACGGCTATAACGGCCTCATTGTGCCGCAGGGCGACACCGCCGCATACGCCCGGGCACTGTCAAGGATGATGGCCGACGAGGCCCTCAGGGCGTCGTGCGGTGCCAACGCACGGCTTACGGCAAAGCGCTTCGCCCCTGCCGAGATAATGGAAAAGTGGCAGCAGCTTGTCAACAGGCTGTGCGCCGGGCGGTAAGCCGCATTGCACTGCATTCGCCGCACCGCATGTGAATGCTGTGTAATGATTTTTCATTTTCAGCTACAAAACCGCTCCTTTATTTTACTACTGGGCTGTGATAGCGGCCAGTCGGTTACGTCATGATTATAATTTACGCGTTTATGCTTGCCTTTTGTTACCAACTTACCTATTTCTTTGTTAATTAATTTAAATATAAATATTCGTTATTTAATTAATGAAAATATATTGAACTTAATAGACAAGATTATTGACATTTTATATATATTTGGAGTCAGATAAACGCTTTATTAAATTTTAATTAATTCAACTATGAAAAAAACTTTACTTTTATTTTGTTTGGGACTTACTGTTCAGAGCATTTCAGCAGCTGAAGTCAATCCGTTCCAGAACGATGTAAACAAGGTTGCTGCCGTTTCAGACGGTACTATGTGGAAAGACCTTGCAGCCGAGAGTTTCGATGGTGGCGACGGTACGGCTGAATCTCCTTACCTCATAAAGACTGCCGAGCAGCTGGCTAAGGTTGCCAAGGATGTTTACGATGGCGACACTGATTATGCCGACACGTATTTCAAGATAACAGCCGACATCGACCTTGACGGCCACGACTGGTATCCGATTGGATATAACTATTCGACAGGCGAGGAACTGGTAAACAACTACTTCAGAGGTAAGTTTGACGGATGCGGCCATAAGATTACCAACCTTACAGTTCCGCAGATGGCTGAATACAGATCATCAGGTCTGTTCGGAAGTACTGAGGAAGGATTTGAGCTGAGAAACCTTACCATTGAGAGTGGCGACATCACCGGCGAGATGGTTGTAGGAGCGTTTGTAGGCTCAAACAACGGTATCGTTGAGAACTGTGTAAACAAGGCTAAGGTGTCATGCTTCTTCTATTATGTAGGCGGTATCGTAGGCTCTAATTACCGACAGGGCACCGTTAAGCACTGCACAAACTACGGATACATACTTGCCGGAAACGAAAGCGCAAACGGCATGTCGGCTGGTGGAGTAGTCGGCTCAAACTACAACATGGTCGAAGAGTGTGCCAACTACGGCAATGTTGAGACCATGACAACAGGCGCAGGCGGCATCGTTGAAATGATGGAAGGCGGCACCGTACGCAACTGCTTCAACAGGGGCGCAATAAAGGGTCCCGAGCGTCTTGGCGGCATCATAGGCGAAGCTCTCGGCCGTGGCGGCAACTGCGAGGTTTACAACTGCTACAACGCAGGCACAATCAACGCCGATGCAATATATGCAGGCGCAATACTGGGCCTCGGCATGTTCATCAGCTCAAACAAGCTCACCATCAAGGACGTGTACAACAACTCTGACATCTTCTCAGGTTCATCTTGGGGCTCAGTTGCCGACTTCATGGGCAACTTCGACCTGACCGAGGCTACTTTCATGACTACTGACGAGATGAAGGCTGACGACTTCGTGACCAAGCTAAACAGCCTGAGCGGTTCTGAAGAAACCGTCTGGATGGCCGACACCAAGAACATCAACGACGGCTACCCGATACTGGGCTACATGGAGAACATAAACACAGGCATCACAAGCCCGGCGGCAGGCAAGGACTTCAACGTTTACGCTGCTGAAGGCGCCATCGTGGTAGAAGGTGCAGAAGGCGAGCCCATGCAGGTTTACACCGTAGGCGGACAGATGGTTTACAGCGGCAAGGCTGCCAGCGTAAGCTCGAAGGCCGGACTCTACGTAGTACGCGTAGGCAACAAGGCTTACAAGGTTGTCGTTAAATAACCTTATAATACAAGATAAACAAATAAAAGGAAACAGTGTAAGGCGGCTTGCCTTACACTGTTTTTATTTATAACTGCACGACGGTCTGCTGAACCGACAGGGCAGGTAGAGTGCCTTACCGTTACCTGCCGCCCAGCAGCTGCTCGTACATCGCCACATACTTTGCCGCCACCTTGCGGTAGTCGTGATGCTTCCTTACAAACTCCATGCTCTGGCGCGACAGCCGCTCAACGTTGCCCTCTGTCAGCAGGGCGCGCTCCAGGCATGCCACATTCTCCTCGAAACTCTTCACCGGGCTTACGTTAATTATCGGCCTTAGCTCCTTTTCGCCTATGAATCGGTAGAAGTCTTCCTCGCCGCCGCCTATCACCACTGTGCCGCGCGCCATTGCCGCCAGCGAGTTCATCGACGGCGTGTAGCTGTACAGCTGGTCCACCTGCACGTCGGCACGTTCGAGCATGGCGCAGTATTCATCGTAGGGCACGTCCTCTACGTACATTATCTCGAGCCGTCCGGGGTGCCTGCGCGCCACTTCCTCTACCATCCGCGCTATCTTGCGCGCGCCTTTCAGGTAGTCGCGCCTTGCCTGGATGCCCACCAGCACGCTTATCTTGCCTCCGGTGCCCTTTACGCGCGCTACGCCGGGCTGGTGCATCGGCAGTGGCAGGTAGTGCAGCCTGCCGCGGTAAGGCTCCATGTCGTAAGCCAGGTAATACTCGTACAGGCAGGCGGCAAAGGCGTCGGCGCACGCCACGGCCTTGTCGAAGCACGCCACGCACTCGGGCAGACGCTGCTCGGCCTGGCGCTCCCTGTTCTCCTCAATGTTGCGCGCCTCGCCCTGCCAGTACATGTCCGAATACGCCGGCACGCCCTCAAGCTGGCGCTCCAGCACGAGCGGGTCGTCGCCGTAGCAGCCCTTTACGAGGCGGCGGTTGTGGCGCTTCAGGTAGCTTATGAGCATCTTGTTCCAGCCCATCTTCAGCGGCACGAACTGGTAGTTGTGTATCTGCACTATGTCGTTGCCGCCCAACCGGCGTATGTTGCGCAGTATGGTCCACACCACCTTCAGTCCGCCCAACTTGCCCCAGCGCATGTCGCGCCGCAGGTCTATGTCGCGCGGACAGCCGCGGTGGGCGTTGCCGTCTGACATCAGCACAACGTCGTGGCCCAATGCTGCCAGACCGTCTCTCAATGTTGAATGGGCGTAGCTCGCCTCGCCTATAAGAAGAATCCTCATCCGATAATCTTGTTACAATAGCCTTGCAAAACCGGTGACGGCAATATTTACCGCCTGTTTCACACGTACCTGCATTACGTGTAGGCAAATATACTTATAAAACTACTGAATAGCCTTAAATCCATTATGAAATAACCCTATTTTTTGTATTTTTGCACGAATGGAAAGAAATATTAAACCAATAAAGTCATGAGAACAACTAATTTGATAAAGGCGGCCGTTATCGCCATTTTTACATTACCTGTGGCCGTACATGCCCAGACCGCACCGCAAGCGCCTAAGCAATGCCTTGCCCCCAATACGCCCGTGGGCACGCCACGGGGCATCCATCCGGGCAGGGTGGCGTGGAGCCACGCTCCGGGCGCGGCAACGTGGGACGGAAGCAAGACGTCGGCATGGTTTGACGACTCTTGCAACGACTACGCCCTGTGCCGGTGGCTCGTTGCCACAACGCTGCGCAACCTGACGGGCGAGAAGTCGGAAAAGAGGGCATGGCGCGCCGTGTTCACCTACTTCAACACGCAAAGGGGCAAGCAGGGCAAAAGCTACGGCAAAGGGGAGAAGATAGCCATAAAGGTAAACAACAACAACACGTACTCGCACGAAGACAGCAGGGAGATAAACGCATCGCCGCAAATGCTGCTCGCCCTGCTCGAAAGCCTTGTCGAGGAGGCGGGCGTGCCGCAGCAGTGCATCACCGTGGCCGAACCGAGCCGCTTCATCACCGACTACCTCTACAACAAGTGCCACAGCCGCTACCCGGGCATAAGGTTTGTCGACAATAGCGGCGGCGACGGCCGCATGAAGGCTGAATACAGTGAAGGCGCAATACGCTTCTCAAAGGACAACGGCCGCCTTGCACGCGGATTGGCAACGGCGTTCACCGAGGCCGACTATGTAATAAACATGGCGCTGCTTAAAGGCCACGTGGGGCAGGGCGTAACACTGTGCGGCAAGAACTGGTACGGATGCACGAGCATCAATGCCGACTGGCGCAAGAACGCGCACAACAACTTCGACCAGAACCGCGACGGCACGCCTAAATACATGACTTTCGTAGACTTCATGGGGCACAAAGACCTTGGCGGCAAAACTCTGCTTTGGCTCATCGACGGACTCTACGGCTGCAAGAACGTAGGCGGCGAACCGGGACCGCTGTGGACCATGGAACCCTTCAACGGACAGTGGCCGTGCTCGCTCATAGGCAGCCTTGACCCGGTGGCCATTGACATGGTTGGCATTGACCTGCTTACAAGCCAATTCCCCGACATGCCCGACGCCGACTACTCCGACATGTACCTCATTGAAGCCGCACAGGCCGGCAACGCCCCATCGGGCACGGCATACGACCCCGAAGGCGACGGCACGCCGCTCAAGTCGCTGGGTGTGGCCGAACACTGGAACAACGCCACCGACCGGCAGTACAGCCGTAACCTCGGCAAGGAAGAAGGCATAGAGCTCGTGTACGAAAGGAAAAAGTGACGGCCGGGCAACAAACGCGATAAAGGCAATTATTTAACGCAATAAAACAATATAAATAACATGAAAGCAAACAGAACAGCCAAGTATCTCGCCGTCTGCGCAGCAGCAGCCTTGACGGCTTCGTGTGGAAGCAGTGCAATAACAGGCGAATGGACAGAACCCGTGCCCGGCATGGACAACATGGTGCAGGGCATCAGAATTGAAAAGGGCGGCAATGCCTCGTCGGTTAACATGTCGACGCTGAAATACGAAAAGTGGCATAAGGCAGGACGCAGCCTCGTGCTCTCGGGCAAGAGCATAGGCAACGGGCAGACAATAGCCTTCACCGACACGTTCGCCATTGACAAACTGACAAGCGACAGCCTCGTACTAACCAAGGGTTCGTACACAATACGCTACAAAAAGAATAAATAGCAATTACGCTACTTGCATATCTGTGCCGCACCGTCGGCAATGCACTAATCTGCAAAATGTTAAGCAAAGTCTCATGCGACTATCTGCTTAAATACCAGGCAAGGCTTCATGCACGCTATCTGAAACGTACATGAAGCCTTGCTTTTTTCATTAATCCGCCACGGCCGCTTGCACCGCAGGGCTTAAAACCAAGAGTTATTGAAGAGCAAATTCTCTTTTAATTTGCACAATCATTCGGATTCTTCACTCTTCGTTCTTCACTCTTAACTTAATTCAAGCATTCTCTTTATCGGCTTAACGGCATCCGCGGCTATTGCAGGGTCGACGTCAACCTCAGGCCAGCCATGCTTCAGAGTGTTGTAGAGCTTCAGCAGCGTGTTCATCTTCATATACTCGCACACGTTGCACGCACCGCCCTCGGCAGGCGGCACCGGTATGAACTCCGTCCCCGGACAGCGCTTGCGCATCTCGTGCAAAATTCCGGCCTCTGTCGCCACGATATACACCCCGTCGGGATGTTCCTCGGCATACTTCAGCATCACCGCCGTAGAGCCCTTAACGTCGGCCAGAGCCAGCACGTCGGCAGTGCACTCCAAGTGCGCCATCACAACAGCCTCAGGCCGCTCGGCCTTCAGCCTGCGTATCGCCCCGGCAGAGAAGCGCCCGTGCACATGGCATCCGCCCTGCCACAGCAGCATCCGCCTGCCCGTAACAGCGTTTACATAGTCGCCCAAGTGGCGGTCGGGACCGAAGATTATCTTCTCGTCCTCCGGCAGCTGGCGTATTATGCGCTCCGCGTTGCCGCTCGTTACGACGATGTCCGTCAGCGCCTTCACCGCCGCCGTGGTGTTCACATAGCTCACCACCGTGTAGCCCACATGCTCCTGCTTGAACTTCCTCAGCTCCTCCGCTCCGCACGAGTCGGCAAGCGAGCAGCCCGCGTTAAGGTCGGGACACAGCACCGTCTTGTCAGGGCACAGCAGCTTGCACGTCTCAGCCATGAAGTGCACGCCGCACATCACCACCACCTTGGCCTCCGTCTGCGCCGCCTTGCGCGCCAGCGCCAGCGAGTCGCCAATGAAGTCGGCAACGTCCTGCACCGCGCCGTCCGTATAATAGTGCGCCATTATAACGGCGTCCTTCTCCTTGCACATTCTGCGTATCTCGGCAGCGAGGTCGACCCCCGCCGGAGCAGGCTCGTCAATGAAGCCCTTGCCCCTCCATTCGTCTTTCACCATAAGTCTTTACATTTTTAATTATCATCCAGCCCCGACGCCGGCTCCTGTCGTCAGCCAAAGGCAGCCGCAAACCGGCAGGGGAAAAAATCACGTCCCAAAGTTTTCAACGCCTTTTTATAATTATCCGTTTTTTTCCTTTCCTTAAAAAAAAGAATGATTTCTTATGATGTGCCGTGGATTAGTGCAAAACTTTCCGTCAAAATCCTTTGATAATAAGTTATAAACACCTGCGGCACCGTTGTCAACACCCTTAAATAACATCTTCAGCCTGACAGTCAGCCATTAACGTAAGTTATCAACAACACCGGCGTAGACTGCAAAATTAATAAGTTTATATTTTTTTCCGTCATGAAACTGTTGAAAACTTGATAATTTTCCCTTAACAACCCTGTTGATATCCACCTGCACAACCCACCTCCGCCTGCCCCCGTTGAAAACCCCAAGTTTGTAAACACACTTATCCACACCTTTTTCCACACTTATCCACACACTTTCCACAGCCGCACAGAACACTACCTCCCGCCATCCCAAAGGCCACCTTCCACCTTGCAATATGCCACCTTTTACAAGGCAAAAGCTTATGTTTTGGAAAGTGATTGGCGGTATATTATAATTAATTTTTAAAATGCTTTGTTGATAATTCTTTTAATATTATGTTTGTTCGCATATTTTACGTAATTTTGTAAAAGAGAAAGTTTATCTTTAAAAAGAAAATATTAAAGTAACGGGATGGAGCTTATTGACAATATTAAGAACACATTGAAAGATGATTTAATTAAGGAAATAAGCAGTGGCAGTAAGATTTCTATTGCTGCTTCTTGTTTCTCTATATATGCCTTTGAAGAACTGAAAACCCAGCTTAAAAACATAAAAGAATTGCGCTTTATTTTTACATCTCCTACATTTGTTACTGAAAAAGTCAATAAGCAAAAGCGCGAGTTTTACATTCCACGCCTTAACCGTGAACGTAATCTTTATGGTTCAGAGTTTGAGATAAAGCTGCGCAATGAACTTTCACAGAAAGCCATAGCCCGCGAGTGTGCCGAATGGATACGCCAGAAAGTCTGTTTTAAGTCAAACAGCACGGGCGAGAAAATGATGGGTTTTGCCACTGTCGACGATAAGGCTTATATGCCGATAACTGGATTTACTACTGTTGAATTGGGATGCGACCGAGGCGACAACGCTTATACGATGATAAACAAATTCGAGGCACCGTTTGCCCAACAGTATTTATCCCTTTTCGACCAGGTATGGAACGATAATTCAAAGATGCAGGTAGTTACAGATAAAGTATTAGACAATATAACAAACGCGTATAACGAAAATGCGCCAGACTTTATCTACTTTGTAGCCCTGGACAACATATTCCGTGAATTTCTTGACGACCTTTCGGAAGACGAACTGCCAAACGAAGCTACGGGTTTTAAGGACAGTCAGATATGGAATAAACTTTATAGTTTTCAGAAAGAGGCATGTATAGGCATAATTAATAAGCTTAATAAGTATAATGGCTGTATTCTTGCCGATAGCGTAGGTCTTGGCAAGACATTCACGGCACTTGCCGTAATAAAGTATTATGAGTGTCGCAACAGGAATGTGCTGGTGCTTTGCCCTAAGAAGCTCAACGACAACTGGATTACATATAAAAGCAATTACCTAAACAATCCTATTGCGAAAGACCGTCTGAATTATGATGTATTCTTCCACAGCGACCTTTCACGCAAAGGAGGTAAGACTAACGGACATGATTTGGCATACATAAACTGGGGCAATTATGATTTGGTAGTAATTGATGAGAGTCATAATTTCCGTAATGGAGGCAAGATAACTACTGACGAGAACGACGAGAACCCGCGTGAGAACCGCTATCTGCAACTTATGAACCGTGTTATCCGTTCTGGAGTGAAGACTAAGGTGCTTATGCTGTCGGCCACTCCTGTAAACAACCGCTTCAATGATTTGAAAAACCAGATACAACTTGCTTATGAGGGTGAAAGTAAGAAAATAGACGAGCTGCTTAACACGACGTCAAGTATTGACGATATTTTCAGGCAGGCACAAAAGGAATATAACGTCTGGGCTAAACTTCCGCCTGAGAAACGTACGACCGACGAACTGCTTAAACGCCTTAGCTTTGACTTCTTTGAAGTGTTGGACAGCGTAACCATTGCCCGCAGTCGAAGGCATATCGAAAAGTATTATGATACGGAAGACATAGGAAAATTTCCTGAAAGACTTGCACCTATATCAAGGCGGCCCGACCTTACCGACCTCGATTCGGCAATCAACTATAATGAGATTTTCGAAACTATAAGCAATCTTAATCTTGCTATCTATACTCCTTCCGACTTCCTTTTGGCAAGCAGTGTAGGGAAGTATATCGATGCCGACGGCGACGACAATTATTTTGCAGGGCAAGGTATGGCCGGACGAGAAAAAGGTATACGCAGGCTTATGAGCATAAACCTGCTTAAACGCCTTGAAAGTTCGGTCAATTCGTTCAGGCTTACATTGCAGCGCATAAAGACGCTCATATCCTCAACCCTCGACAAACTCGACAATATAGGAGATGGGGAAGACTTTTCAATCGAAACGGAAGATATATCAAGCAACCTTGATTACGACGATTTGGAGTCGGATATGTTCATCGGCGGAAAGAAAGGAAAGATTGCCCTGAAAGACCTTGACTATATAGCATGGCGCAAATATCTGGAGAAAGATTTGGAAAGCCTTAATCTTTTGCTCCTTATGCTTGAAGACATAACTCCCGAGCACGACAGCAAGGTGCAACAGCTTATTGCCGACTTGCGCCACAAGTTTGCCAATCCTATAAACGAAGGAAACAAGAAAGTCTTAATATTCACAGCCTTTTCCGACACTGCTGAATATCTTTATAATTGCCTTGCACAGCCTATAAAGGAAAAATACGGACTTAACACGGCTATCGTTACGGGCGACATTGAGGCACGCAGTACACTGAAACTGCCACAACGCGAGAAGCTTGACTTCAACAAGGTACTTACACTTTTCTCACCTATATCCAAAGATAAAGAGACAATATTTCCACACATCCACGATGAGATAGACGTGCTGATAGCCACCGACTGTATCAGCGAGGGACAGAACCTTCAAGACTGCGACTATCTTATCAATTACGACATACACTGGAACCCTGTCCGCATAATCCAGCGTTTCGGCCGTATCGACCGTATAGGCTCGCGCAACAAAGTGATACAGCTCGTCAATTATTGGCCTAACGTGACGCTCGACGACTATATCGACCTTAAAGGACGTGTGGAAGCACGTATGAAGGTGTCAGTACTGACAAGCACAGGCGACGACAATCCTATATCGCCTGAAGAGAAAGGCGACCTTGAATACCGCCGTGAGCAGCTAAAACGCCTGCAAACCGAAGTTGTGGATATTGAGGAAATGAACACTGGAGTAAGCATAATGGACTTAGGCCTTAACGAGTTCCGGCTCGACTTGCTGTCTTATATAAAGGACAATCCTGACATAGAACACTCGCCTTTCGGACTTCATGCTGTCGTACCGGCTACTGACGAGAATCCGCCTGGAGTTGTATATGTGCTTAAAAACCGCAACAACTCTGTCAACATTGACCACAAAAACCGCCTGCATCCGTTCTATATGGTCTACATATCAGAACAGAAAGATATTATAATAAATCATCTTTCGCCAAAAGAGCTGCTCGACCGTATGCGCCACATGTGTAAGGGAAAAGACACTCCCGACATGGATGTCTGCCGTGTGTTCAACCGCCTTACACGCGACGGTAAGAACATGAGCCAGTATTCAGATTTGCTTAACGATGCCATTTCTTCTATAATGCACGTAAAGGAAGAAAGCGACATAGACAGTTTTCTCAGCGGTGTTGAGGGTTCGCTCTTTACTGAAGAAATAAGCGGACTCGATGATTTTGAATTGATTTGTTTCCTCGTTATAAAATAACGTTATATGTTCGGTCTGCCAACATCAACAGAATGTAAGAAGCAGTTGCCAAAGAAGGCAATCTTTGCTAAGTTTGATTTGAAGCCGTCGCAGCGCGACGCTTTCGATGCCGATATTGCACGTATCGACATTGTTGGCGTGGTTTCAGCTGCCACAGTTCCTGCATTAGGCGAAGGGCAACAGACGAAAGAATTTTATGTGCTTGCCGTTCAGATGAAGCGTAAGGATTATGATTCTAAGAATATAATCTTACTTACAAGACTTATTCATCAGAAAATGGTTTTTGCCCTGCAATATGACGGACAGATACAGTTTGCGGTGTACTATACAAGGCTTGTTTCGTCTGAATGGAAGCCTGCCGAAAATGCTTCTTTAACATTGGAAGGTATAAATATCGACACCGTTTGGGAAAACATCGTGAAGAGCATAGGTCAAATTGACGTTGAAGAAGGAAATACCCTTGCCGAACAGATTGAGACAAACCAGCAACGTACAAAGCTGCTTGCACAGATTGAAACGCTTGAACGTAAAATGGCAAACGAAAAGCAACCGCGACGGAAACGTGAGTATTTTGAACAGATAAGGAAATTAAAAGAACAGTTGTAATGGAAAAAATATATTTACCAAAATCGTGTAAAAAAATTCTTCGGAAAATACATAATAATGAATATGATAGAATTCCAGTACAAGATACAGCTGATTTGTTGTTTTTAGAACATAATGGACTTGTCAGAGTTGTATGGTGTGAATTTGGTTATGCCGTTATTGCAAATCTTACAGAAAAAGGTATTATATATCTGCATATTAATCCAAAACTTAAAAATCCTTCTATTTTTGAAGATAAAAAATTTTGGATTAATACAGCAATTTCAGTAGCAGCGTTGGTTGTTGCAATCATTGCATTATTTAATAATTAAATGATAAATATGGAAAAGCTAAAAATGGAGAGTTTTGATACAATAAGCTCAAATATAAATAAGATAGCGCAGTTGTTTCCTAACTGTGTGACAGAACGAAAGGGAAAGGACGGCAAGACAGAGCTTGCTATTGATTTTGAGAAACTGCAAGCAGAATTGTCTGATGATATTATCGGCGAAGGTGAAGAGCGTTATCAGTTTACGTGGCCTGACAAGCGTGCTGCAAACCGTTTGGCTAATACGCCTACTACAATGACTCTCCGCCCGTGCCGTGAGGACAGTGTTGATTTTGACAACACACAGAATATTTACATAGAAGGCGACAACCTCGATGTGCTCAAAGTATTGCGTGAGACTTATCTCGGTAAGGTAAAAATGATATATATCGACCCGCCATATAACACAGGCAACGACTTTGTCTATAATGATGATTTTGCTAATGGAAAAGATAAATTTGAACAGGCAAGCGGATTCTTCGATGAAGAGGGCAACCAAACTATAGACCCGATGCAGCGCAATACTGAAAGTAACGGCCGATTTCATACGGATTGGCTTAATATGATGTATCCGCGTTTGAAAGTGGCAAGAGATTTGCTAACAGATGATGGAGTTATATTTATTTCGATAGATGAACATGAAATTGGTAATTTGATAAGACTTGGTTGTGAAATTTTTGGCGAGATTAATCACATTGGAGAAATAGTTGTGAAAAGCAATCCTCGAGGTTCAATGTCAGTTGCCGAAGTAGCAAGTTTACATGAATATCTAG
>OQVI01000236.1_pt1 | contig 36409 bp, 33 predicted proteins | sample 1691651 | NCBI WGS metagenome assembly OQVI01 (sample SAMN03418287, study PRJEB22391) | human gut metagenome | biome: human-gut; feature: organic feature; material: feces | host: Homo sapiens | place: Italy | collected 2013-04
TGGCGGTTTTGGGGCACAACGCTCTGAGACTTTTAGTAGGGTTGCGGAATTGAGGCTTCTCACTTCTCGTCGATGTTCAAGCAGCAGACCGGCCACAGCCCGCTCGGCTACTTCAACTTGCTGAAAATCAATCTGGCGTGCCGCCTGCTGGCATCCACCGGGATGAAGGTCAACCAGATATGCCATAAGGTCGGCATTGAAGACTGCTACTATTTCTCACGCCTTTTTGCCAAGACCATGGGCATGTCGCCCAAGCAATACAGGCACGAAAGGCAAGGCTGACGCGCCCGCCGGCGCCCGGCGGCTACCTTGCCCCGGCCTCCCTCAGGGCCTTCGCAAGCTCGGCAGCCTGGCCGGGCCTGGGCACCAAGCCACCTACCACATTGCCCTCGCGGTCTATTATTAGATATGTGGGGAAAGCATCCACCGAAAGATAGCTCTCGATGGCGGCCTGCTGGTCGGGCGGAAGGTTGAAGCTGACAGAGCCAGGGGCATCAAGCCCGAACCGCGAGACGAGCTCTCGGTACAGCTCGCCGTTGGTATTGTTGGCCAGATACATGAAAACCACACCCTCGGAGCGCAGCTTGTCGCGCAGGGCCTGCGCATGTTTCATCTCTGCAAGGCACGGTGCGCACCACCCTCCCCACAGGTCCAAGTATACAACCTTGCCGCGATAAGGCCGCAGAAGTTTCTCAAACAACAGCCTCCCCTTGGCTTTCAACGAGTCGACAACAACCTGCCCTGCCCCCGACGCCGGGCATTGGGTTGCCTGTGTGAGATTGTTTTCCAGCACGAAACGCAACGGGGCATATACCTTCCTGAACGACGTGGCCGCCCACGATGGCGGAAACGCAGACGCCTCATAGTCGGCCGCAAACCCGGCAACCACCCGGCGGCAAAGCGCCGGCACGCCATTGGTCGCGGCCAACCCGGCGGACAGCTCCCCCGACCTGTCGGCGGTGAGCTCGCTCCACGCCTTGTAAGTGCATTCAAAGGCATAGCAAAAGCGGCCGTAAGCCTCAAGGCAGCGCCTGGTTGCAGCCGAGATGCCCGGCCGGACGGCGCAAATAGAATCGATGAACAGCCGGCTCTTTGCCCAAGAGCGGCCGAAAGCAGCCAAGGCAGAGTCGAGACCGTCGGTCTGCATCGGGAAAGTAAGCCTGTAAACAGAGGTTGCCCCTGCTGCCATCAGTTCGTTGTTCACCCTCGATTGGCTGCCCATGAAATAGGCACGCCCGTCGATGTCGTCGACGTAAAGCAGCGCGGTGTCGCCCGGACTGCAGTAGGCCATGACCGAAGCGATGGGCCGGTTCACAGTGTCGGCCCTGCTCAAAAGGCGCAGGCAGGCCGGTCTTCGGGTGGCGTGGCGCACAACGACGCGGCCCAGCGAATCGACATGGGGATGAAGCAAGACGCTTCCGGGCATCGAGTCGTCAACAAGTTCAAGGTAGTCGTAATACTGACGGCGGCTGCGGCTCACCAAAACGAAGGTGGCGGTATCCGTGCGCTGCAGGGGCGCCAACGCCATGGTGTCGGCCGAAGGCGATGGATATGGCGGCACAAACGGCCCGGAAAACTCGGTCACGGCATGGCTCTGCCCGCCGACTGCAACCCTGCCGCGCCCCAACGACACGCCTACCTGACGGTTGGCCGAAGTAAGCCGATAGCCGCCGCCCGCCTCTTTGTCGCAACGCCATAGGCAATCATCGTAGACGGCACGGTCGCCAATCAATCCAATAATCCACTCGCCGGTAGCGACGTCGCGCAAGAAAACTCCGGCGGAACCGGCCTGAGCCAACGACGCGGAGGGCGTGGCCAACACTGCCAGCAAGGCAAGCAAAACCATCGAACGACTCATATAGACAACTATTTTATACGATGAACATTTTCAACATTCCACCCGTCATTAAGCCACGCCTGTGGAAACGCTGCGCAAAACGGGCCATGACGGCCTGCAAAACGGCCCTTACGGCAATGCGGAAAGGCCCGTTCGGCAGCACAAAACGACGTGTTTGGCAAGCCGCTGGCTGTCAGATAGTTATGGAAATTGGCAAATGCGGCATAATTTTTTTACAAAAGCAATGCCGCCCAATCACTCACGCCTGCGCGCCATAAGCCCGGTGCCGGGCGGCTGCGGGGCAGACTGCAGTCACTTGCGGGCCGCGCGCTCACGCAAGCGGCGCTTCACCTCGCGGCGCCGGCGGATGTAGTCGAGCCTGTCGAGTGCATGGCGGCGCGACTGTATTATCTGGTGACGGTACACCAGGCAGGCCAGCAGGAAGTAGGCAGCAGCCTGCACCCACAAGGCCCTATACTCGAAGGCCACGTCGTAAAGCGACGCCCCGAGGGTGTTGACACGCACGTAAGCCCTGATGCCGAAGGTTGAAGGAAACAGCCACGAGAAGCATTCCCAATACCACGGCATGTTGCTCTGCGGCCAAGACACGCCCGAGAGAAACAGCAACGGCACGGAAGCGAAGACCACCAGCAGCATTACGTTCTCACGGTAGCGCACCATGCACGACACGGCCATGCCGAAAAAGATGCTCGCAAATATATATGGCAGCATTATGGCGAGCAGCACCGAGGGCTCGGCCAGCACAACGAAATGGAACAGGCGGGGCACTATCATCGACAGGTAGGAGCCCAGCACGGCGTAAATCATGAAATAACACATGGCCTTGCCCATGACAATGCGGAACATTCCCTGGTAGCTGCGGCTGAAGGGAATAAGGTCTTGGTAACGATTGCGCTCGCGGGCGGTGCCGGCCGACAGGCCTATGCCCAGCACAAGCGTCTGCTGCAGTATGAGCATGAGCACCGCCGGCAGTATGAACGAGCCGTAACCGCCCGACGGATTGAACATTGGCACGGGCGTCACGGCCATCGGGCTCGTGGTGACAAGGTCTTCTCGGTCGGTCGTGTTGCCCGCCACCTTCACCTGCAACTGGCTGTTCATGTCGAGGGCAACGCTCATGGCCGTCTGGTAAACGGCCTTGTAAGTGAGCATGAGGCTCATGTCGCAGTATACGCTGACGGCCGTCTGCTCCATGTGGTTGAGCCGCGTCGAGAAATCAGACGGCAGGTAATAAATGCCTTTCACCTCCTGACGGCTGAGCAGCGCGCGGGCCTCGTCCATGTCGGATGCGTAGCACAGCACCCGCACATCGGGCGAAGCGTCGCAATGGCGCACGAACTCACGGCTCATGGCCGTGCGCGAGTTGTCGACAACGGCCACCGGCACATCGCGCACTACCTCATTGTTGTATATCCAGGAGTAAAGCAACGGATAGAGCAAGGGCACGAGGATGAAAAATATAAGCACACCTTCGTCGCGGACGGTCTGCCTCATCTCTTCCGCCCAAATGCGGCAGGCGTCGACCACTCCGCCGCGTATCTTGTTTATGATTCCGTCTTCTCTCATCACGTCAAGGAATATATACGTATGTAAGCATGGCGTTGCGTATCTTGCGCAACACCATTATCGGCAACAAGGCAAAGGCTACCAACGCCGCTATGTGGAACCATGCGTCGAGCATTTCGTAACCGTTGAACACCGTAATCTGGTAAACCATGAAGTAATGGCGCAACGGGAAGAGCCACGAAAGAGACTCCAAGGCGGAGTCCATGCCCATCACCGGAAATGCCGAACCGGCCATCGAGAAGCTCAGCACGGCCCAAAGCGAGCACACACTCATCGACATACGCAACGATGGCATGAGCCCGAAGGCGAATATTCCGAACCCTTGCGACGACAAGACCGTGGCCAACCCGAGCATGGCTATGCGCATGGTGCCACCCGGATGGGGAAAGCCGAGCACCCCGAAGACATAGTACATGTATCCGTAGACTATGGCGAGGAATATCAGTGTCTGCGGCAGCATCTTGCCGGCAAGCGCCACCACGATGTTGCCGTCGGCCATCGAAAGCCACTGGCGTGAACGCTTGAACTTAAGCTCTGTGCCCAATGAATATGCCGTTATGAGGAAGATGAACAGCATGATGACGCCGGGCACGAGCACGGTGCTGAGGTATATGTTATAGTTTGTCCACGGATTGGATATCTGGTGTAGGTCGATTACTATGGGCTGGAGGAACGACTGTATCTGTGCGGGGGGCACACCCTTGGCCTGGAGCGTTGCCATGCCCACCGAAGCGGAGCCGAGCGTGGTTATGGTGGTAAGGTCGCGGTAGAGCAAAGTGCCCGCCGCGTAGTAGGCCATGTTGTAGTAAAACGACACTGTTGGGCGCCGCTGGGCCAGCAACTTGTCGGAAGTGCCTTCGGGAATGTACAGGAATGCGTATATCTCACCTGCCTGGACGGCCTTGCGAGCATCGCGCACTGTGGGATAGACGGCCACTACATGGCTGGTCTGGAAGGCGTCGAGCCGGCGCACAAGCTGCCGGCTTAGCGACGAATGGTCGTGGTCTACCACACCGACAGGCATGTCGGTGGGCTGCCCCTCCTGCATCATGGATGTGAAAAAAAACATCACCAGAAGCGGGAACACAACCATGCAAAACCAGTAGATGGGGTTTTTGCGCAGTATGCAACATTCGCGCCACGCTATACGCGCGACTTGGCTGAGACACTCTTTTAACCGCACCGGCTTATATCATTTTTCTTTTACTACCAACGACATGCCCGGACGAAGCCCTTCAACCTGCCCAACCGGACGCGCCTTGACCTCGAATGTCTTCAAGTCAAACTGCCCGTTGGCCTTTGTCGCCTTCCATACGGCATAGCTTCCCTCGTCCTTCATATAATACACTTTCATGCTTATGTCCTTGCCGAACGCCGGCACATAGGCATTGAAAGTCTTGCCGACGGCAAGCCCGCTCAACTGGTCTTCACGCACATTGAACGTGCCCCACATGTCGGTCATTACCGATATCGACATTATCGGGGCGCCCGTGCCGACGAGCTCGCCCACCTTCGGGTAGATCTCGCTGACCTCACCGTCCATCTGTGCCACCTGGACGGTCTCGTTGATATATGAGCTCACCTCGGCCACCGCGCCCTTGGCACGGTTCACCTGGGCGGCTGCGGCCATCTTTTCTTCGCGCCGCGCACCGTTGCGGGCCATGTCATACTGGCTCTGGGCGGCCTTTACCTGGGCCTCCATGGCCTTGAAATTGGCAAAGGCCTCGTCGCGCTTCTGCTCTGTCATGACCCCTTCGTCGTACAGACGCTGCACCCGCCCGTATGACTTGCGGGCGATGTCGAGGCCAGCCTTGGCCTGCTGCAACACCTGGAAGGCTCCCCTCACCTGCTCGGCGCGGGCGCCGCTGCGCGCCATCTCGTCCATGGCGGCAGCCGCATCCTCGGCACTGCGAGCCTGGGCAAGCTTGGCCTGCACGTCGGGCGCGTCGAGAATGGCCAGCGTGTCGCCCTTCCTGACATAGTCGCCCTCCTTTACCCGAAGCTCGAGGATGCGCCCCGGCACCTTGCTCGACACCCGGTATTCTGTCACTTCCACCTGCCCCTGTATGAGCTCCGGCTCACGCCCGAGGGCAAAAAAGCCTATCAAGGCAACCACTACGACCACTGCCGCAAACCCGGCGACGGCAAGCAGGATGTTGTTATGTTGTGATTTTGCTGACATAATCAATCGTCTAATGTTCCAAGGGCCTTCTTCAGGTTGACTTGGCTTAGTTTAACTTCTATTTCTGCGTCTATCTTTTGCGACTGCGCCTTGAGCCAGGCGGTCTGTGCCTCCATCACCGTTGTGCTCTGAATCACACCTTCGCGGAAGCCCAGGTTGGCGCTGCGCAGGTTTTCCTCGGCCTGTTCGGCACTGGCCTTGGCCATGGTCAGCTTCTTGCCGGCTTCCGAAAGCTTGAACGAACTCTGGCTTACTTGCAACTCGACTCCCTCGCGCGCCTCTGCCAACTCGAGGTTGGCCATGGCTGTGGCGCCCTTTGCGGCCCTCACCTTATAGGCCACATCGCCCCAGTTCCAGATGGGCACGCGCACCAATACGCCTACGCTCCAAACGCCCCCGAACTTGTTTTGAAACCCGTTGAACACGTTGGGGTTGCTGAACGAATACCCTCCGATGAGCGCAACCTGAGGCAGGTTGCCTGCCTTGAGCAGGTTTGTGGCCTGCTTGCTTATGTCGACGGCGTTCTGGAGCATCTGCAGTTCGGGCCTGTTGTTAACCGCGTCTGAATGGCTTCCGTACACCGTAGCGTCGGCTGTGGGCAGACTGCTGGAGTCTTCGTCGGCCAAGGCGATGTCGGTATCGAGCGGCAAGCCACATATCTGGCATAGCAACATCCGTGCCAGCACGAGCCCGTCGTTGACCTGAGTCAGCGACATCTCGGCTTCGTTGAGCCTCACCTTCACGCTGAGGCCCTCGGAGCGGGTGGCCACCCCTTCGCGTATCATCTTCTGAACGTCGCTGTCGAGCCGGCCCACCAACTTCAGGTAGCTCTCTGCCAGGCGCTTCTTGTTCTTCAGAGATACTATGGTCCAATAGGCATTGTCAACGTCGAAGAGCGTCTGCTGGCGCTTGGCGTCGATGCCGTTGGCCGCCATCTGCTCGCCGAGGCGGGCCATCTTGTTCATGGCCACGATGCTCCCGCCCATGAATATCGGCTGTGTGACCATGACCGAGCCGGCGAATATGTTGCGGGTATCGGTGCGGAAGGCGTCAACCACCTTCTGCCCTTCGGCGTTGAGTGCCGACGCCAGGCCGGTCACTTGGGCCCCGATGTTGCCCAGGGCCTGGTCGGTGGTGGTGCCAAACACCTTCAGCGCCTCGTCGAGAGCTGCCTTCTGGGCATCGGTGAGCCCCTCGCCAAATCCCTGGAGCGAGCCCGCCAGCCCCGAGGTGGCCGTGGTGCCTATCCCCGAAAGAGCCCCCTTCTGCCTGTCGTTGAGTATTGACAGCTCCCTGCTGTTGTACATGTAGCTGCCCACCGCGCTGACGTGCGGCAGGTACTTCGTGCGGGCCGACTTCCTCATGTTGGTGGCCACATCGCGCTGAAGCTCCGAGACAGCCAGCTGCTTGTTGTTGCGCAATGCCATGGCCCGGCAACTGTCGAGGCTCAGCACATGCGTTGCGGCTGACGACGGCACCGCCACTGACAACAGCAAGAGCCAAACGATACCTTTCATAATGACTGGAAATTAAAAACGTTTACTTGCTGAACGTAAAGCTCCGCGAGCCTATCATGTTGCCATCGGCAAAGACGCTGACGGTGTAAGTGCCCTTGCTCAAGAACTCCTCAACCGCCCTGTACATGGTGACCGGGGTCTCCTCGCCGGTGTACTCCACGCTTTTCTTCATAGAGCACTCTATGTCGCGGTTCTCGTATGCAAACGTACCGCCCCCACCGAGCACGTCGCCGGTGGGCGTGGTTATGCGGACGTAGAACGTGCGCACGCCGTTGGTGGCTGTGACGTTGCGCGTGATGCGGAACGACACCTCTATAGACTTGCAGTCCTTTATGCGTTTCACGGCCTTGCCGTTTTTCTTCTTGGCTATCATGTTGATACCCGTGGCATCGAGCTGGGCGGCAATGGCCACCTTCTCCGACAGCGAAGCCTTCTCGCTGCTAAGCCCGGCTATCTGGCGAGTGGCCTCGTTATACTGGCCCTTTACGCGGCTGTTCTCCTCCCTGAGGTTCTGGTTGAGGCGGTTGAGCGAGTCAATCTCAAGCACGTAGCTGCGCAACACGGCACGCACCGTGGCCAGTTCCTTCTTGAGACGTGCTATCTCGCGGGCATCGGTACTCTTCACCTGGCGGAGCTCCTCGAGCAGCCTTTGCGTCTTGAGTTGCTCTTGAGTGAGCTGCGCGACTATCGAATCGTTGTTTATTTGCGTCTTCATCTCGCTATACTGGCGGGCGAATTGCTCATACTCATTCTCCATTTCCTTCTTGTCAAGGTCTGCCAGTTCCTGCATGTCCTTGTTCACCTGACGCTGATGGGTCAGCCCAATTGCAAGATATGTAACGCCACCCAATAGCAAAACGATAACCACGATGAGTGGTATCAACAATTTCTTGTTCATATACTTATTTACTTTTAAACAGATGCAAAGTTAAAGTTTTAGAACGAAACGGCAAAAGAAAAGGGCGCGGCATTGAGCAAACGGAAGCAAATTTAAGATTATTACGGAAAAAAAGAACAAAATTAGCACACCCACGGAGATGCGGGGCTGCACCATGAGGAAAGCCTCTGCCTACAGCCGCGGCAACGGGAAGGCGACGCTGCACGTGGCGGCCGGATGTGGTGCCGGTGCACTTTGGCACTGTCGGATTTCCTTACACGCATTGTCATAAGGCACGTTTGGCATTGCAACATGGCCCGTTTCGCACCATGGAAACGGCCGTTCGGCACACCCGCAACGGCCGTTTCGGAATGCAAAACGGCAGGTGTGGTGCAACCATCTGGGCCACAATATGTTACAAATCGAAAACCACAAGCAAGCCAACCGTAAACTGTTTTTACATTGCCGACAAAAAAATCCGGCATAAAAAGACGGCGTTATGAAAATAAATATGTAAATTTGCAAAATAAACAATACTGATATGAACAAGCAAAGCCTCATATACCGAATATATGACTTGTATGCCGACGGGTTCCGAAACATGACGATTGGCAAGACGCTTTGGACGGTGATACTGATAAAACTGTTTGTCATCTTCGCCGTGCTCAAGGTGTTCTTCTTCCCCGACTTCCTCAAGACGAAGACTGAGAAGGGCGGCGAAGCCGACTTCGTGGCAACCGAAATGATAACCAGGGGCGCCGGCCCTGAAGCATCGCGATAACCAGACATAACCCCAAAAAACAAAACAATATGACAAACATCCTTATGAATGTAGATGCAGCGGCCATCGACTGGGCAAGGGCGCAGTTCGCACTGACAGCCATCTACCACTGGCTCTTCGTGCCACTCACGCTGGGCCTGGCCGTCATCATGGGCATCATGGAGACGTGCTACTACCGCACGCGCAGTGCTTTCTGGCGCGACACGGCCCGCTTCTGGCAGCGGCTGTTCGGCGTAAACTTCGCAATGGGCGTCGCAACGGGCATAATACTTGAATTCGAGTTCGGAACCAACTGGAGCAACTACTCATGGTTCGTGGGCGACATCTTCGGCGCGCCGCTGGCCATCGAGGGCATCGTGGCTTTCTTCATGGAGTCGACCTTCGTGGCAGTGATGTTCTTCGGGTGGAAGAAAGTGTCCGCCGGGTTCCACCTGGCAGCCACATGGCTCACGGGCATCGGGGCCACACTGTCGGCCTGGTGGATACTGGTGGCCAACTCATGGATGCAATACCCCGTGGGCTGCACGTTCAACCCTGACACCATGCGCAACGAAATGACCTCGTTTGTCGACGTGGCCCTGTCGCCGATGGCCGTCGACAAGTTCTGCCACACGGTGACATCGGCATGGATCATAGGCGCCCTGTTCACCGTGGCCGTAAGCTGCTATTACCTCATGCGCCGCCGCCACCAGGCCATGGCAATCGAGAGCATAAAGATAGGCGGCATCGTTGGCCTCGTGGCATCGCTGCTGGCTGCATTCACTGGCGACGGCTCGGCATACAGCGTGGCCAAGACACAGCCAATGAAACTGGCTGCCATGGAGGCCCTCTACGACGGCGGGCAGAGCCAGAGCCTAACGGCCATAGCGCTCATCAACCCCTTCGCACAGCCCGACTATGCCGCTGGCGGCGAACCGCCGATGCGCATCGGCATACCCAAGATGCTATCGTTACTGGCCACACGCGACGCCGACGGATTCGTGCCTGGCGTCAACGACCTGCTGAATGGCGGATACACGCTGCCCAACGGCGAGACGGCGCTCTCGGTAGACGAGAAGATAAGGCAAGGACAGGCAGCCATACTGGGCCTGAAAGAGTATCGCGAACTGAAGGCCAAGGAACGGGCCGACGGCCTGACCACAGCCGAAGCCCAGCGCCGCGACGAGCTGAGCAAAGACCTGCAGGCAAACATGAGATACTTCGGTTACGGCTACCTGAAGGACAAGTCGGAGGCCGTGCCCTTCATACCTGTGTGCTTCTATGCCTTCAGGATAATGGTAGGACTCGGCATGCTGTTCATCCTGTTCTTCGCCGTGGTGCTGTTCTTCGCCTACCGCAAGGACTTGACCCGCACGCGATGGATTCACTTGGCCGGACTGGCACTGCTGCCCCTGGGCTACATAGCCAGCGAATCGGGATGGATAGTGGCCGAAATGGGCCGCCAGCCATGGGCCATCCAGGACATGATGCCGACATGGGTGGGCGTCAGCGACATTGGATCGGCAAACGTGATGGTGACGTTCTTCATCTTCCTCGCCCTCTTTACAACACTGCTGGCCGTTGAAATCAACATCCTGTGCAAGCAAATCAAGAAGGGGCCGGAGACGAGCGAAGGGTGACGCAAGCCGGGCATAAGCCAGCGGCAACGGCCTGCGGCATGGCTGAACTGCCGGCCAACGGCAAGCCGGGGCGCCCTTAAGGCACACTCATGTTTACAGGAGAAAAAGCAAGGCACATAGCCATTAATGAATCACTAATTATGAATTGAACATCATGTCATACGAATTTTTGCAACAATACTGGTGGTTCCTCGTCTCATTGCTTGGGGCCATACTCGTCTTCCTGCTCTTTGTGCAGGGCGGCAACTCACTGCTTTTCTCTGTCGGACAGACCGACGAAGAACGCCGCATGCTGGTCAACTCGACCGGACGGAAGTGGGAGTTCACATTCACGACGCTCGTAACATTCGGCGGAGCGTTCTTCGCATCGTTCCCGCTGTTCTACAGCACCAGCTTCGGCGGGGCCTACTGGCTGTGGATGATAATACTCTTCTCGTTTGTGCTGCAGGCAGTCAGCTATGAGTTTCAAAACAAACTGGGCAACTTTCTCAGCACACGCACCTTCCAGTGGTTCCTGGTCATCAACGGCATTGTGGGCCCGCTGCTGCTCGGAGGAGCCGTGGCAACATTCTTCAACGGCTCAAACTTCATTGTGGAGAAAAACAACCTGGTGACCGGCCCGACTCCAATCATCAGCAGCTGGGCCAACGCCAGCCACGGACTCGACGCCCTGCTCGACCCGTGGAACCTGGTATTGGCCTTCGCGGTGTTCTTCCTCGCCCGCGTGCTCGGGCTGCTTTACTTCATCAACAATGTCAACGACGAGGCCATACGCTCGCGCTCGCGCCGCCAGCTCGTCACAGCCAGCGCCCCGTTTGTGCTGCTCTTCGTTGCTTTCCTGCTGCGCACGCTGCTCAAGAGCGGCTTCGCGGCCGACCCGGCAACAGGGGTCATATCGATGGAACCGATGAAGTACCTCAACAACCTCGTCACGATGTGGTACGTGGCCGCCGCCCTCGTGGTGGGCATCGTGCTCGTCCTCGTCGGCATAGTGCGCACAATAGTGTCCAAGACATACATCAAAGGCATCTGGCCGACGGGCATCGGCGTCGTGATAACGGTCTGCTCGCTGCTGCTCTGCGCTGGATGGAACGACACGGCCTACTATCCGTCGACGGCCGACCTGCAGAGTTCGCTCACCATTGCAAACTCGTGCAGCAGTGAGTTCACACTCCGCACCATGGCGATAGTGAGCATCTTCATACCATTCGTGCTCGCATACATATTCTATGCTTGGCATTCCATCGACAAAAAGAAAATAGACAAGAAGGAGATAGCCCAAGACGAAGCTTATTGAACGACATCGGCAGCCGCGCAGGACACACACCAAGCGGCTGCCGATGCCTTTTTGTATACACCTGACACTTGCACGTTCGGAATATTATTAGTAACTTTGCAGCCAGCAAAATCCCAACACACATGACACCGAAAGAATCAAGAAACGAACGATTGGCACAACACCTGATACGCCATCTGGAGCGCCGCAACATGTCAGCATACTATTGCCCGACCGCAAAAGAGGCCGTATCAAAGGTCGTTGAATTGATACCAGACGGCAGCAGCGTCACCTGGGGTGGCTCAATGACGCTGCGCGACATGGGGATACCGGCCGCGCTGCACGCCAGGAACAGCCTTGACGTCATGGACCGCGACCTGGCCGCAAGCCGTGACGAAGCCCAAGAGATATACCGTAAGGCCTTCACCGCCGACTACTACCTGTCAAGCGCCAACGCCATAAGCGAAGATGGGGTCATCGTAAACATCGATGGCACCGGCAACAGAGTGGCCGCCATCACGTTCGGGCCTAAGCACGTGATATTCGTAATCGGCCTGAACAAAGTGGCACAGACAGCCGAAGACGCACTGGCAAGGGCAAGGTCGACGGCCTCGCCCATCAATGCAGCACGCTTTGACATAAAGACCCCGTGCCACACAGACGGGGTTTGCCACAACTGCAACTCGCCCGAATGCGTCTGCAACCACATACATTTCCTGCGCAACTCGCCCGGCAAGCGCCACACAGTCATACTCGTAGGCGAAAGCTGGGGCTACTGACGCAACGCCGACAGGCGCCAACCACAGCGGTCTTCCATCCAAACCAAGACCGCAAACAGCCATGACCACCATTTACCAGGCGGCTTCCTGACATGCCGGAAGGCTCGAAGCGCAGCACAGCCAAGCCGGCAGTGCCTTACAATGGCAATGCCACCGGGCCCGGCCCGCGCCCACAGCGCCATGCGGCACGAACGCCATCGGCAGCCAAGACGCCATGGCCCATCATCTAACACACCACATCCAACATTACGACAATGATTGTTTGCATAGCCGAGAAACCAAGCGTGGCCAAGGACATTGCCCGAATCCTCGGGGCAACGACAGGCCACGAAGGATACATGGAGGGCAATGGCTACCAGGTGACATGGACTTTCGGCCACCTGTGCACGCTCAAGGAACCTAACGACTACACCCCCCTGTGGAAGCACTGGAGCCTCAGCGCCCTGCCAATGATACCGAAACGCTTCGGCATCAAGCTGATAGACGACCAGCGAATACAACGGCAGTTCGCCGTGATTGAGCGCCTGATGCAGGCTGCCGACGGCATCATCAACTGCGGGGATGCCGGCCAGGAGGGTGAGTTGATACAGAGATGGGTGATGCAGAAAGCCAAGGCCACGTGCCCTGTCAAGCGCCTTTGGATCTCATCCATGACAGATGAGGCCATAACCGAGGGCTTCAGGTCGCTCAAAGACCAATCCGACTACCAGCCACTCTACCTCGCCGGGCTGAGCAGAGCCATCGGCGACTGGATTCTCGGCATGAATGCAACACGCCTCTACACGCTCAAGTATGGCCAGAACCGCCAGGTGCTGAGCATCGGACGGGTGCAAACCCCCACTCTCGCGCTCATAGTCAACAGACAAAAAGAGATAGAGAACTTCAAGCCCGAGCCTTATTGGATACTGTCTACCACCTACAGGGAGACGGTGTTCAGCGCAACCAAGGGCAAGTTCACGGTGAAAGAAGAAGGCGAACAGTTTCTGGCCACAATAACAGGAAAGCCTTTCACCGTGACCGACGTACAGAAAAAGAACGGCACCGAAGCCCCTCCCCACCTCTACGACCTAACGTCTTTGCAGGTAGACTGCAACAAAAAGTTCGGCATGAGCGCCGAACTGACCCTCAACACAATACAATCTCTCTACGAAAAGAAGCTGACAACATACCCCCGTGTGGACACTCAGTACCTCAGCGACGACATATATCCGAAATGTGCGGCCACGCTATCGGGACTGAGGGGCTACGAGACGCTAACCCGGCCGCTGGCAGGCAAGCCGCTGAAAAAGTCGAAGAAAGTGTTCGACTCATCCAAGGTGACAGACCACCATGCCATCATTCCCACGGGCGTGGCGGCGCTCAACCTCACCGACATGGAGCGCCACGTCTACGACCTTGTGGCGAGACGCTTCATAAGCGTGTTCTACCCGGACTGCAAGTTCGCCACGACCACCGTCATGGGCAAGGTCGAAGACATCGAGTTCAAGGCCACCGGCAAGACCATACTCGACGAAGGGTGGCGCAGCGTATATGCCAAGGATGTGCAAGCGGGCAGCGACGACGACGCAAAAGCCGACGACGAGGAGCGCACCCTGCCGCAGTTTGTTGCCGGCGAGAGCGGCCCTCACACGCCGAGCCTGGCCGAAAAGTGGACCACACCGCCCAAATTCTACACCGAGGCGACACTGCTACGGGCAATGGAGACGGCAGGCAAGTTCGTTGAAGACGAGGAACTGCGGGCCGCCTTGAAAGAAAACGGCATCGGAAGGCCGTCGTCGCGAGCCGGGATAATAGAGACACTGTTCAAGAGGCACTACATAAAGCGCGAACGAAAAAACCTCATTGCCACGCCAACAGGTGTGGAACTGATTGACACGATAAAGGAAGAGCTGCTCAAAAGTTGCGAACTCACGGGCATCTGGGAGAAGAAACTGCGCGACATCGAGCACAAGAAATATGACGCGGGGCAGTTCATCGAGGAGCTGAAACAGCAGATTGGCAGCATCGTCAACGATGTGCTCTCTGACAACAGCAACCGCCGAGTGAGCGTAATGACAGACGAAGACATGAAGAAAAAGATGGCCCCGAAGGTGGCCCAGGCGCCGAAGCCCAAGGCGCCCGCCCCACAGAAGAAAGCCACAACGGGCCTCAAGCCCGACGACAACATCATCGGACGCCCCTGCCCAACGTGCGGAAAAGGCACGATAATAAAAGGGAAAACAGCCTACGGGTGCAGCCGATGGAGAGAGGGGTGCACCTTCAGGCTGCCGTTCGCGGCCAAGCCTCCTGCCCAACAATGACCTAAGCAACCAACAGCCCCGTCTGTCACAATGCGTCAGACGGGGCTGTTTCGTTGCTCCGCAATCCGTTTTTGCCGCCCCCAAAAGCCCATTTCGCCACATCATTATAATAATAAGCCGCGATTTGCGTTATTATAATGACATGCGATACACATCGACCATAGCATCAATCATTGTCGTGGCCACACTCCTTGTGGGGTGTGGCGCAGACTCACACATGAAGAAAGGCGACAAGTTTTTCGCGCTTGGCGAATACTACGACGCCGCAAACCAATACAAGAAAGCATATTCTGCCACCGCACCGAAGGAGAGGGCAACCCGCGGACAGCGCGCACTGAAGCTCGCCGAGTGCTACCGGCGCATCAACTACACGCAAAGAGCAATAGCAGCATACAACAATGCCATACGCTACAACCAAGCCGACAGCATGACGCACCTGAGGCTGGCGCAACAGCAAATGAAGGCGGGCAGCTACAAGGAAGCGGCAAAAAACTTCCAGGCCGCGCTCGACAGCCTGCCCGGCAACAGGCTCGCCGCCAACGGACTGAAAGCTGCGCGCATGGCACCCGAATGGAAAGAGCAAGGCTCGCAGTACACAGTGAAGCGCGAAAACTTCTTCAACTCGCGCCGCGCCGACTACTCGCCGATGCTGGCGGGCGACAACAACGACCAGCTGTACTTCACATCGACGCGCACCGAGGTGAAAGGCGACGAACTGAGCGGCATCACCGGCACGAAGAACGGCGACATTTTCGTGTCGACCAAAGACGAGAACGGCAAGTGGACCAAGCCGCAAGACATAGACACCGAGCTGAACTCGGAGTTTGACGAAGGCGCATGCTCATTCAGCCCCGACGGCAAGACGATGTACCTGACGCAGTGCACCACCGACCCGCAATACCCGCGATACGCCACGATATGCACGTCGACGCGCTCCGACGCGTCGTGGGGCAAGTCGACCACGCTCGAACTGACCAAAGACACGCTGTCGAGCTACGCCCACCCGGCCGTGTCGCCCGACGGCGAATGGCTCTACTTCACGAGCGACATGCCCGGAGGAATGGGCGGACTCGACATCTGGCGCGTCAGGCTGACGGCCGCCGGAGTGGGCGGGGTGGAAAACCTGGGCGAGCCGATAAACACAGAGGGCGACGAGATGTTCCCGACATTCAGGCCAAACGGCGACCTCTACTTCTCGTCCGACGGGCATCCCGGCATGGGAGGCCTCGACATCTTCATAGCCAAGCCCGACTCCGTGGGGGGCACGTGGCACATTGAGCACCCGGGATACCCGCTCAACTCGCAGGGCGACGACTTCGGCATGACCTTCGAGGGTCTGCACAACCGGGGATACTTCTCGTCGAACCGAGGCGACGCCAAGGGCTGGGACCACATCTACAGTTTCGTCAATCCCGAGATAATACAGACGGTGAAAGGATGGGTTTACGAGCAGGAAGGCTACGAACTGCCGCAAGCCGTGGTCTACATGGTGGGCAACGACGGCACCAACCTGAAGCTCAGCGTCAAGGGCGACGGCTCGTTCACGCAAGAGATACGCCCGGGAGTAGACTACGTATTGCTCGGCACATGCAAGGGATTCCTAAACCACAAGGAGCAGTTGAGGGTTGAACCGGTGACCGAGTCGACCGAGTATGTGCTCCAGTTCCCGCTGGCCTCAATCACCGCCCCGGTGCTGATAGACAACATATTCTACGACTTCGACAAGGCCACGCTGCGGCCCGAGTCGACCAAAGCGCTCGACGAACTGATAAAACTGCTCAACGAGAACCCCAACGTCACCATAGAGCTGAGCGCACACTGCGACTACCGCGGTGCCGTGGAATACAACAAGGTGCTGTCGCAGAAGCGTGCCGAGAGCGTGGTAAACTACCTGGTGGAGCACGGCATAGCCGCCGACAGGCTCTCGCCTGTGGGCTACGGCAAGGAGAAACCGAAGACCATAAGGAAGAAACTGACCGAGACGTACACCTTCCTGAAGGAGGGCGACGTGCTGACCGAAGACTTCATAAAGAAGCTGAAGCCCGAGGAGCAGGAGATATGCAACCAGCTCAACCGCCGCACGGAGTTCATCGTGCTGCGCACCACCTACGGCATGTTCGACGAAAAAGGCAACCTGAAGAACCCGCCAAAGCCCAAACCGGCCGAAAACCAGGCCCCGGCCGAGCCGGAATGGACGCCGTGGTGATAATCCCCGGGAAGCCAATCACTTACCAAAACAGGCCGTTTTGCAATGCAAAACGGCCTGTTTTGATGCCCCAAACGGCCTGTTTCTGGCAGCAAAACATGCCATTCCACAAATCACCAGCAATCACATGACAACCGAAAGACAGACCGTTAGCCATTTTTAACGAGGCAGACAGCAACTCAAAAAGATTTTTTCGTACCTTTGCATGACCGTAGGCAAATTTACACAAGCCACACCCCAACATCCCATGAACCTCGGACAAGTCTACACAAAACCATCCGTAGCCCACTACATGGTGGACCTTCTCACCCTGCCCAGCGGCGCAAGGGTGCTCGACCCGTGCTTCGGCCACGGCGCGTTCTTGGACGCACTGGCAGCCAAAGGCATCTACACCATCGATGGAATAGAGATAGACGCCGGGAGCTATGCCGCGTGCCTTGGCCGCTTATCAAGCGTGTGCCACCTGTACAACGCCGATTTCCTAGCTTCAGACACCGACGGCAAGTATGATGGAGTTGTGATGAACCCGCCCTATGTGCGCCATGAGGAGATTGACCTGTTGGCCAATCCTTACGGCATAAGCAAGGAAACGCTCAGGAACAGGGGCGGAACGGAACTCGACGCAAAGGCCAACCTCTACATGTATTTCACCATCCGAGCCCTTCGCGCGCTCAAAGACGGAGGCCAACTGGTAGTTATCTTCCCCAACAGTTGGGAAAGAAGCCGCGCTGGAGAGCCGTTCAGAAAGGCCATGTCTGCCATGGGCTGCATAGAAGAGCATGTCACCGTATGCGGCAACCCGTTTGAAGGGGAGCCCCTTGTCGACGTAGAGATACTCAAGATTCGCTGCGGCGGCCGCCCGACAGCCACCAACCACAAGGTCATAACCATAGACGGCGACTCACTTACGGAAAGCCGCCGTGACGGCACGGCGACCGTTGAATTCGCCAACTGCGTCAGGCTGTCATCACTGGCCAACGTGCGCCGTGGCCGGACTACAGGCTGCAACCGCCTGTTCATCAATCCTCCGGTCAAGACAAGCGTGTGCGACATGCTGTCAAGCCCTAAAAATGTTGACGGCTTCAGCACAAGCACAGCTCGCACAGACAGATACCTGATGATTACAAACCCGGACGAACCGCTGACAAGCGAGGTTGAGACATACCTGCGACAATGGGCTGCCCGAATAGTGAAAGACAAGCGGCCAAAGTCTATCTGCAACCGCATCAACAGCTCTGCCACATGGTATCTGACGCCAAAGACGGCCGCAGGCGACATCATTTTCCCCTACATCATACGCCGGTCCATACGCTTTATTTGGAATGACAGACGGCTGCCGACACGCGACAACTTCTATTCCATACGGTCGTCCCACCCCACCGCACTGCTCATGGCACTGCTCAACAACCACTACGTGTGGTTCCAGCTGGAGCAATGTGGCAAGACCTACGGCAACGGTGTACTGAAAGTGCAGAAGTACGACGTGGACAACCTGATGGTGGTAAGCCCTGAACGCATATCCGCCACCGACAAGTCGACACTCACCGAGCTTGCCGGCAGGCTCGCATCAACCGCAGCCACATCACTGATAAGCCGCATAACAGACGTACTATCCAAGTATTACGCCATCGATGGCATAAAGACAATGTTTGAAAATGCAAGAAACAAGCGAATCGGCAGCCACTCATAGATACAAGGTGGTGAGCCTCTTCTCTGGCGGCGGCGGCCTTGACCTCGGCTTCAAGCAGGCTGGGTACGACATCGTGTGGGCCATCGACAACGCCAGCGACGCCGTGGAGACATACCGTAAGAACATTGGAGACCACATAGTCTGCGCCGACATCAACACCATTTCCCCCGACGGCATACCGCAATGCGACATAATCATAGGCGGCCCACCATGCCAATCGTTCTCGCTTGCGGGCAACAGGAACGCAGAAGATGCACGCGGACAGCTCGTATGGACATACCTTGAAATCATCAATGCCAAACGCCCCAAGCTCTTCCTTTTTGAAAATGTGCCTGGAATACTGTCTGCAAAGAACGGCAAAAAGGAAAAGATAATAGACCTGCTCATTGACAAGTTCGCCTCCATAGGCTACACAATATCATTCAAGACAGTCAATGCCGCCGAATATGGAGTGCCACAACTGCGGCGGCGGGCCATACTAATTGGCTCGCGCAAAGGCAAGGTGGAGTTTCCGAAACCCACCCACAATGCCGACGGCAGCGGCGGACTGCAACGCTTCGTCAGCGTCAGTGAAGCCATAGGCGACCTGCCCTTGCCCACAAAAGGGTCAGCAACAGACCACGAACCGCCTGTGATGAGCGAGCTCGACCGCTACATCGTGGCCCACGTGAAGCCCGGGGGAAACTACATGGACATACCTCCTGAGGTGCCTTCGGAGCGCATCCGCCGCCTGCAACGAGACGGTGGGCACACCACATGCTACGGACGCATGCACCCCGACCGCCCGGCATACACCATCAACACATACTTCAACAGGCCCAACGTGGGCTGCAACATACACTACAGCCAGGACCGCCTCATCACTGTACGCGAGGCGCTGCGCCTCCAAAGCTTCCCCGACAGCTACCACATCGTGGCAAAGAGCAAGCACGCGAGAAACCTGATAGTGGGCAATGCCGTTCCACCAAGACTGGCATACGTACTGGCCGAAAACCTGAAACATTACCTATACTGACACTGCCATGGCCATAAAATACAGCGACAGGGAAGTGGAGCGCTTCCATCCGATATGCCAACAGAGCTTGCAGATGGCTCTGTCACTTACCGGCAAGGCCGACACTTACCGCATAGAGCACCACAAAAACGCAGGCGGACTGGAGATGGACTTCGCCATAACGAACCGCAACAGCGGCAAGGTAATGTGTGTCGTCGAGGTCAAGCGCACACCGTCGGCCGTCAAGAGCTCGCGTTACCAATACCAGGCCATGTCACACATACAGCAGCTCCCGCCCACACAGATAGAGCGCCCTTACTATGTCATAACCAACATTGAGTGCTCATGTATGTTCAAATATGACGCATCAAGGCCCAATGTGCACCAACAGATGCTGACGCCGGGCCTGGTCGACAACGTTAAGTTCATGGCCGTAGAGGATGACAGGGAACTGACAAGGCTCACGGCAGAGCATTTCGCCAAGCTCCTGACAACCGCCTTCAACGACAGCGGCAGGTATCTAGGCGGTTTTGACGCCATTGTCGCCATGCTGGCCGACGCCGCCCTTCACGACAGCGACAGCTGGCCCGGCCTTGTTGCACGGTTTGCCTATGAATACATACGCGGCGCAATGGACGGCGTAAAACGCGACACCGGGCTATGCGACATACGGCAATACGACCAGAACACCGCCGCCTTGGGCAGAGCCATGGCGCACATCGACTTCGCGGGGATATTTGCTGCAGGGCAATGCGGCCATCCACCAAAGCTCAGACCGGGCACACTGGCAGACGCATACGCCCTCGGCAGGGCCAACATAGACGCCGACGAGATTGTGTCGGCCGTCCACCAGATTGTGTCAGAAGGCTTTGAAGGCGACGGCGAGGTGCCTACCGACATCGAACTGGGCCGGCTCATGACCGTGGTCGCACGCCATTTCATGCCCGAACTGCACGGAAAAGCCTGCGACCCGGCGGCAGGCAGCGGCAACCTCCTGTCGTGCCTGTGCGATGTTTACCCTGGCATCGGCCCCTCGCAGATAAAGGCCAACGACAAGAAACCCGCATTGCTGCAACTTCTTACGCTCCGCCTGGGACTGAAGTTCCCTATGCTCATAACCCCCGACAACGCCCCGTCGGTGTCGGCCTGCAGCATTGATACACTGCCATGCAGTTACTTCAGCGATGTCTGCCTGATAATGCTAAACCCACCAATGGTGGCTTCAATATCATGCGGAGGCGAAAGGCGGCAGCTATATGACAGGATAAGGGCATTTGGCAAGGAGCCCGTCACCGACGCGGGGCAGCCTCCGCTCGAGTCGGCTTTCATGGAACTAATCAACACAATGGCCGTAGACGGCACCGTGACCGTAGCCCTATTGCCACGCACACATCTCACGGCACAAGGCCCTGCGGCAGTTGCCTTACGGCGGTTTTTGCTCAATGACTTTGGGCTTTCGCTGATATTCAACTACCCTGGCATCGGTCTCTTTGAGAATGTGACCAAGGACACGGTGATGGTTGTGGGCATAAAAGGGGCCCGACCGGCACCAATAACCCTGATGTACACCATGGACACGGTGGCAGACACCGACCTTGCCGCCGTTGCCGAAATGCTTAACAGCGACTGCGACGAGCGTTGCGGAGGCCTAGAGTGCCTGCACAAAAGCCGTGAAGAGATGGAAGCCGACATCCACACGGGCTGGAATACCAACGACTCGCTGGCCATCGAGATTGCCGGGTTTGCCGGACGCAACCTCGACCACCACCCCGCCATAACCAGCCTAAACCGGCTTGGGGCTAACATATACAGAGGGAAGGTGGGCAACAAAGGACTCAGCGACATGCTGTTCCTCTCGCCCGACAGAGAGCCATACCGCTCACTGAAGCCACAATACGCCGCACTGTTGCCTTGGGGAATGAGGAATGCAAAATCAGACTGCGCCGAATTGACTGAAGGCGACAGCCTATTCCTTGATGCCCGCATACTCCCTCACAGCATAGTAAGCGGAATCATAGACAGACATATAAGTTCGGCACCACGACAGGGGCGGCAGCGCCGCGACTACAAGTCGCGCGAGGCAGTGGAAGAAATACTGTACGAAGAAGCCCAAAACTCATGCCGCGAAAACTCGGTGTTGCTGCCAAGAGACCTGAGGCGATACGGCCGCGTGTACCGATGCGCCCATGAAATGTATGTGTCCACCAACTTCTTCGTCATCGAGGGGCTCGGTGAGGTGGAGTCAAGGCTGCTGGCCTCGTGGATGACTACGGTGTTCTTCCAACTCAGCTGTGAGCTGTTTGGCAAGAACCAAGAGGGAACGCGCAAGATGGAACGGGGCGAACTGTTCAGGACCCACATACCAAATATGGACAAGATAGGCTCCAATGCCAAGGAGACCATAGCAGCCGCATGGCCTCCGCCGGGCTTCATTGATCTACAGAAGCCAGAAGTACAGACTACAGACGAGCTATGGGCCAAAACATTGTTTGGCAAACATTGGAATAAAATGCTGGCAGAAGCCTCTGATTTGCTTCTTCGCAAAGCTACACTCAGAAACAAATAAGCGGCTCTATGCGCCATAGGCAACTAACATACGGGATGAGACAGGAAAGCGAAGTCTACCAGCACCATAACCAATTGAGTAACAATCACTTACCAAAACAGGCCGTTTTGCATTGCAAAACGGCCTGTTCCATGCTGCAAAACGGCAGGTTTTGCAAACCAATGAAACCGACACCAATATTCAGCGAGACCGTCGACGCAAGGCGTCACCACCACGAGCGCTCCCTGTCCATCACCTCTTTGATTAGCAAGGCCATCACCACAGCCATGGCAACAAGCAGGTGTGCCACGTGGTGCCATTGCAAATCGGCCGCCATTATCGTGCGCACGGCTCCGGCAAGCCACACGGCCGCCTCGTGCCAGACACGGAAACCGACAGCCATCACCACTCCCAATGCCAGGCAGAAAGCCGTCCACAGGCGGGCCTTCAGCAGCGTGCGGTCGGGCAGGCTGCGCATCACCCTGCGGCTGAAGCCCCCGTCGGCAATCTCCGTGCGGGCCGCCTCGCTGAAGAATTTCTCTAAAAGCTTATCGTCATTATTTGTCATATCCATTCTGTCTTAAATAATCCGCCAGCCTGTCCTTTCCCCTCTTAAGGTGCGACTTCACCGTGTTGGCCGGCATGCCGGTGATGCTTGCAATCTTGTCTACGGTCTGCCCGTCAATCAGTTGCAGCGTAACGCAAGCCCTCTCGGCCGGTTTCAGCCGGGCCAGGGCCTCATACACATCCATCCCCAACGCCCCGTCGGGCTCGATGCCGCGGGCAGCCATGGCGGCACAACCGTCGATGTCGGCCGTCGGCCTGTGCGTCCTGCCATAGTCGTAGAGCACGCGCCACGCTATCCTGAACAGCCAGGTAGAGAACGAAGACATGCCCCTGAAGCCCGATATGCCCACATACGCCTTGACAAACGTGTCTTGCGCCAGGTCGTCGCTGAGCTGGCTGTCGCCCAGCGTCTGGCTCAGGAAGAAACGGCGGAGCCTCGACTGGTATTTGCAGACAAGGGCGTCGAAAGCCTTCTTGTCGTGCATCACAGCCACACGGGCCACAAGGTATGTGTCATTGGGCTGCAGGCTCATGGTCAGTTGTCTTGCGTTGAGTTCATGTCTCCGTCGCTGCAGTCACGCCCTTTCTTCGATGCCGACGTGCGGGCTATCACCATCTGCCCCACGCCATAGAAGGTGAGGAGGACAGCCAAGCCTATGCCAAGGTCAAAATTCATTATCCCGAACAGGCAGCACAGGCCAAGCCCAACCGACACATTCTTTATTCCATTGCGCCAAACAAGCTCGGCCGGCTCCAGACCCTCACGCACTATGCCGCCGGGTATGGGCTGCCCCTTTTCCATGGCCATCTCGGCAAGCCTCACTTTCTGCTTGCGTATCTTGTAGATGAAATAAAACAGCAGGCCGAGAATGACGGCGGGGGCCAGCACAAAGAGCAGCAGCAGTATGGAGAACACTCCGAACAAGTCGGTACTGCTTTCAATCATGTCGCGCAAAGCGCTGTCGAAGCTGTCGGAATCCATGTTCACGCTGTAGGTGGCTTGCTGCGGCACATAGTCCGAGTCGGCTGCCGTAGTGTCCGAATAGGCCTCAATGCCGGTGGTGTCGCCTGCCTGCGTGACGCTTACCTTCACATGCTGCGCCACGGCGGACGGTTGCGCCGAGACTGCATTGCCGCACAAAGTGTATGCGGCCATTGCCAATGCTATGAGATACTTCTTCATATATCGTATTTTGTTGTATGTTACATCGGTTTGACGCATCGCCACCCCCGGAAGTTGCAAAGATGCGATTTTTTTTCTAATTTTGCATCCGCAAACAAGCAAACAATGACTCTGCCCGACACATTTACGCAATATACTCGAAGCCTTATGGGCGACGAGCTCTACGGAAAGCTGCTGCGGGGGCTCGCCGACGAGCCTCCTGTGAGCATACGCATCAACAGGGCCAAGTGCCACGCAAGCCCCGAGGGAGCCCGGCCTGTGGGCTGGTGCACCGACGGATGGTATCTGCAGGGCAGGCCCGCCTTCACGTTCGATCCCCTGCTCCATGCCGGCTGGTATTACGTACAGGAGGCGTCGTCGATGTTCCTGCACCACGTGATAAGCCAACATGTGGCCGATGCCTCGCTGATGCTCGACCTTTGCGCTGCCCCGGGCGGCAAGTCGACGGCCGCCCTCGGCGCGTTGCCCGACGGAAGCGTGCTGTTTTGCAACGAACCTGTGCGCCAACGGGCCCAGATTCTGGCCGAGAACATTCAGAAATGGGGGCGCCCCGAGGTAGTGGTCACCAACAGCATGCCTGCCGACTATGCCCGCTCGGGGCTGGAGTTCGACGTGGTGCTGTGCGATGTGCCATGCTCCGGCGAAGGCATGTTCCGCAAAGACGAGGGCGCCATAGGCGAGTGGAGCCCGCAAAACGTGGATCGTTGCGCCGCCCTGCAACGCCAGATAGTGGCCGACGCATGGCAGTGCCTGCGCCCGGGCGGCCTGCTGATATACTCTACATGCACGTTCAACGCCAAGGAAAACGAGCAGAACGTGGCGTGGATATGCTCCAGTCTCGGGGCCGAACTGCTGCCGGTGTCCACCGATGCGGCCTGGGCCATCACTGGGGCGCTGTCCGATTGCCTGGCAGGGCCGGTCTACCGGTTCATCCCGGGCGTCACCACGGGCGAAGGACTCTTCATGGCCGTGATGCGCAAACGGGGCGAAAGGCTGTCTGCCGCCGCGCCGCCGCGCCGCAGGCAAAACCGTCAGGGCGCCCGCAACCGGGCGGCGGAGTACACCGGATGGATAGAAAAGCCGGAGGATTTCGACTTCTTCACGCCGGCCGACAGCATAGTCGCCATACCCAAGCGCATGGCCGCCCACTATGAGACGGCGGCGCGCACGCTGCGCATTGTGCATGCCGGGGTGACCATAGGCACCATAAAGGGCAGAGACATCATCCCGGCACAGTCGCTCGCCCTGTCTGTCGCACTGCGGCCCGGGGCGTTCACGCGCGCCGAACTGCCATACAGCCAGGCCATAGCCTACCTCCGAAAGGAACAGCTGCAACTGCCAGAGGGCACGCCACGGGGCTTCACGCTCGTTACCTACAGCGGCGCGCCGCTGGGATTCGCCAAAAACATTGGCCCAAGGGCTAACAACCTGTACCCGCAGGAGTGGCGGATAAAAAGCTCGCACGCGCCCGGCGACGACTCGCGACCGGCCGTGATATGCACCGGCATGATGAATGACGGGTGCCGGGAATAATCATTTTAGCAATACAAACAGAAATGAAACAATACTTAGAACTGCTCAACCGCATCCTCAACGAAGGCACGCGCAAGAGCGACCGCACCGGCACCGGAACGCTGAGTGTGTTCGGCCACCAGATGAGATTCGACATGGAAGAGGGCTTCCCGCTGCTCACTACAAAGAAACTGCACCTCAAGTCAATCATCTACGAACTGCTTTGGTTCCTGCGCGGCGACACAAACGTGAAATACCTCCACGACCATGGGGTGAGAATATGGGACGAATGGGCCGACGAAAACGGCGAACTCGGCCCCATCTACGGCCATGAATGGCGCTCGTGGCCCGACTACCAGGGGGGCACGATAGACCAGATAGCCAACGTTGTCGACCAAATCAGGCGCACGCCCGACTCTCGCCGCATGATAGTGAGCGCATGGAACGTGGCCGAAGTAGACAGCATGGCCCTTCCTCCCTGCCATACCATGTTCCAATTCTACGTGGCCGAAGGGCGACTGAGCCTGCAACTGTACCAGCGTTCGGCCGACACCTTCCTCGGAGTTCCGTTCAACATCGCCTCATACGCGCTGCTGCTGCAGATGATGGCGCAAGTGACGGGACTGCAACCGGGCGAGTTTATCCACACCACGGGCGACACACACCTCTACATTAACCACCTCGACCAGGCACGGCTCCAGCTTACCCGCACCCCGCGCAAGCTGCCACGGATGGCAATCAACCCCGATGTCAAAAGCATATTCGACTTCACTTACGAAGACTTCCGCCTCGAAGGCTATGACCCATGGCCGCATATAAAGGCCGAAGTGTCGGTATAACGCAACACAACCTGAACTGAAATGAGAATAAACATCATTGCCGCCGTGGCCCGAAACAGGGCCATAGGCAAAGACAACAAGCTGATTTACTGGCTTCCCAACGACCTAAAGAGGTTTAAGGCGCTGACAACCGGGCACACCATAATAATGGGGCGCAACACTTATATGTCGCTTCCGAAGGGGGCGTTGCCCAACCGGCGCAACGTGGTGCTGAGCCGAACGGTGAGCAATCTGCCCGGATGCGACTGCTATGCGTCGCTTGCCGAGGCCCTGGCCCACTGCCAGCCAGACGAAGACCTGTACGTAATAGGTGGCGCAAGTGTCTACGGGCAAGCCATGGAAATGGCCGACCGCCTATGCCTTACCGAGGTCGACGACTGCCCGGAAGGGGCCGATGCCTTCTTCCCAGAATACGAAGGGTGGCATGAAGTGGCACGCGAAGAACACAAGGCCGACGAGAAGCATGCGTTCAACTATGCTTTCGTTGACTATGAAAGAAATGCAAACAAATGACAAAAAGGTTTTGGCAATGTCTTGAAAACCGCCTGCACAGGTAGCCAAAAGCTAAAAATCCATAGATTAAAAAGTGCAGGTTAAACCGCCAAGTACAGCATACGTCATAATTAAAAAAACTGTTTGATTATGATGAGACACATAGCTTACATTGCATTGGCGGCACTATTGTGCTTCAGCACAGCGTCATGCATAACACGGCCGCCCCACCGTTACCATTACTCAATGGATGAAGGGCGTCACCACCACAGGCATCACAAGAAGCCCAAACCACCAAAGAAGCCCGGAAGACCAAAGCCGCCGGGAAAGCCAACGCCCCCTCCGCCACCGCCACACCACCGCCGGTGAAAGGCCAACGGGGCCACAGGCAAAGGCAGAAAGCATGAATCCAACGGCCACGGATGCCGCGGCCATGGCGCAGCAAAGCCAAGCCACGACCGTAGCCCGCAGCCAACGAAACAAGGAAAACCCCGTTTGCGGCATTGAGTGAAGGCATCCGCCATAACAAGACGAAGCCGACGGCAATGCAGCAAACGGGGTTCTGTGGTGCCAATACACCGCTGCCGACGCATCAACAGACTGACGCCGGCATGCTGTGTCAGATATTTCGGTCCATCATATCATCCTGGTCAATGACAGGAATGTCAACTATCGGCAGCTGGCGGTCTATCGACGTGTTGAACGAAATGATTGTCTCACTGCGTGAAAGGCCCAGCGGCTGCAACTTGTCGTGGATGATGTTGAGCAGATGATGGTTGTTGAAAGCGTATATTTTAATAAACAAGTCAAAGTCACCGGTGGTATAGTGGCATTCCACTACCTCCGGAATCTTCCTCAACTCTTCCACCACGGAATCGAACTTTTCCGGGTTTTTGAGGTTAAGACCTATGTAAGCACATGTTTCGTAACCTATTTTCTCAGGGTCGATGACAAAGTGCGAGCCCTTGAGAATGCCCAGGTTAGTCAACTTCTGTATACGCTGATGGATGGCGGCGCCGCTTACATTGCATGCGCGAGCCACCTCGAGGAACGGTATCCTTGCGTCTCCAGCGATGAGACGAAGAATCTGTTTGTCCAGTTTATCCAATCTTTGATATGCCATTATCTATTTCTTTTGTGGCACAAAAATACAATAAAAATTCGACATATCAAACAAAACTATAAGTAAAAATATAAGAATCGCTATGAAATATCAGTGTTTTTCGTCGGTATTGGCTGAATAAACCACTTTCAGGGCGTGCGCCGAACGCAAGGCTCGCTTTACGTCTTCAATTACGCCCATGGGCGTATCGCGGTCTGCCATTATGCTGACGGTCATGTTGGCTGCGTCTTCCGGGGCCATGCGTGAGCGCTCCTTGGCTATGTACTCGGCTATATCGTCGATGTCGCCGTACTTGTCGTTGAGCTGAATGCGCATCGGCGAACCATCCGAATGCCCCTGTCCCTTCACCGGGCGGCCTATGTAGATGTATGTAGTGGCCGACTTCTTGGCCAGCCTCACCAGTTCTGTACCTTGCGGTGTACGGTATTCCACCTTCAGTTGTGCCTGGCGGATATGCGTCACTATCATGAAAAAGAACAAGACGGTGAATATCAAGTCGGGCAGCGATGCCGTATTGAGCCCCGGCACCTCGTGGTGTGACGTGCGGAAACGGCTCATTTGCCACCTCCTTCCACCTCGAGGTCGCCCTCCGACAGCCGCAATGGATAGTATTCGCACACGGCTTGCTGCTCCTCGTCGTTGCATTCGGCATACGGATGGCCAAAGCGGCGCGTCGCCAAGCGGTCGCGCAGCGCGTTGTAAGCAGCCATCACGGCCTGCTGAACAGCGAAATAAGCATTGTAGGTCGACGCCCGGTCGGCCTTGATGAATATCTGATGGTTGGCTGTGACAGCGCAACGCCCAAGCAGAGGGATGTCGCGCCACACCTTTTCGGGCAGGTCTTTGCTGTCGCTTTCGTTGTCGACGAACTCCATGACCTTGGCCTTCAGCCCGTCGGCGCTCACCTCCTTGCCGTTGCAGGTGATGCGGTCGGCACCGTCCAATGCCACCAGCAGCACATTGCGCCGCTTGACCTCGGCCACAGACTGCTCTTTTTCCTGCGGCATGGGCGGCAGTTGCTGAGTGATGCCCCTGTCGGTCTCCATCGACGTGGTGACAAGAAAGAAGGTCAGCAACATGAACGATATGTCGGCTGTCGACGTGGTGTTCAGTTCCGGAACACGGTGAGTCTTTTTCCTTTCCCTAAGCATGGCCACCTCCTATCGGTCTTTCCTGTTCATCCGCCGGTTAAGCCCCGACACACCGTATGCAACCACTGCCACGGCCACCAGGCCGAGCACTATCGACGTATTGATGAACATGTCGGTGAGCTTGAGCCATCCGGCCTCGGCAAACCACTTGCCGTTGACCCTCACCGGCTCCGCCGAGCCCATGGCAAACGTAACTCCCAAGGTGGCCACGAGCAGCAAGGCAACTCCCAGTGATATGCGTCCGGCTGGCACGCCGTGGGTCTCATAGCGGCTGCCCCCGTGCACTGTTATGCCCCTGACCATTGCGACCACGGCCACGGCTACGGCCACGCCACACAGCACATAGGTGTAGACCAGGAGCACGTCGGTGAGCAACGGGGCGTTGAAATTGGTGTCGGCCACGTATGGCATGTCGTAGCCCACGAGGAAGAATGCGCCGAACACCAGCGCAGACAAGGCTATGAGCAGGGCCAGGACACGGCCCGACACCCTGTCGGCCGACAGCCCCTTATGCCTTCTTTTCACCGTCTTGCCCATTGCCAGCCAGCTTATACTTCATTATTGTGTCCAGAAGGGTAATCGAAGACTCCTCCATCTGCGACGTGATATGCTCTATCTTCGACAATATGTAGTTGTAAAATATCTGAAGGATAAGCGCAACTATGATGCCGAAGATGGTTGTCAGGAGGGCCACCTTCATGCCTGCGGCCACGATGGTGGCGTTGATGTCGCCCGCAAGGCGTATCTGCTCGAAAGCCATCACCATGCCGATGACGGTGCCAAGGAACCCGAGCGACGGCGCCATCGAGATGAACAGCGTTATCCACGAGCAGCCTTGCTCGAGGTTGGCGGCCTGCACCGACCCGTAAGAAACTATCGACCGCTCGATGTTGTCTATCGACTCGCTGATGCGCGTAAGGCCCTGGTAGCAGATGGAAGCCACGGGGCCGCGCGTGGCGCGGCACAGGTCTTTGGCCCCCTCGATGTCGCCGGCCTCGACACGCCCGCCGACATCCTCCATGAAACGCTTGGCATTGATTTCCGAGAGCGTCAGGTAGATGATGCGCTCTATGCAAAAGGCAAGGCCAATGACAAGGGCAAGGGCCACCAGCGACATAAACCCGGCACTGCCTTCGATAAACTTCACCTTAAGCTCCTTGTGCAGCCCTCCGCCCTCTTCGGGCACGACCTCCTCCACATCGGCGTCGGCCAACGCGGAGTCGCTGACCAACTCTGCTGCCGACGAGTCGCTGACAACAGCCGATGCCGGTGCTCCGGCAGCAATAGCGGCAGTGTCTTTATTGGGGGTAACCTGCGCCATAGCCACCGGGCTATAAGCAATCAGGGCACTAATTGCGCACAAGGCAATTAACTTCTTCATAAGCGTGGAAGAACGAATTAGTATTGTTCAGCGGAGAGAGGGGGATTCGAACCCCCGTGACGCTTTTGGCGTCTACACGCTTTCCAGGCGTGCCTCTTAAGCCACTCGAGCACCTCTCCTTGCGTTTTGCGGTGCAAATTTAAGCCATTTATGTCTATTTCCCGCAACGCGCACAGCCCTTTTATGTTTCTTTAACCAATGATTTCGCGTCAAGGGGGCCGAAGATACGGCGCACCGTGGCGTTGGTTGCTTCGGCAAGCTCATCTTCCGAAACGCCATAACACTCTGCAGCCTTGGCCAATACGTAGCTCACATAGGCGCTCTCGTTGCGCTTTCCGCGCATGGGCACGGGCGCCATGTATGGTGAGTCGGTCTCGAGCACTATGCGGTCGATGGGCACGTGGGGCAATACCTCGGGCAGGTGCGACTTCTTGAACGTCAGCACGCCGCCTATGCCGAGGGCAAAGCGCTCGAAGCGCAACAGCTCGGCGGCCTCGCGCTCGTTGCCCGTGAAGCAATGGAACACGCCTCCAGGCAGGTCGGCCTCATATCGGCGGAGCATGGCCACCATCTCGTTCTGGGCCTTGCGGCAATGAATCATTAGCGGCAAGCGTGTCTCTACCGACCATCTCACTTGCTCTTCGAAAGCCTCGAGTTGCTCTTTCTCAAACTCACGGCTCCAATAATAGTCGAGTCCCACCTCGCCAATGGCCACGAATCGGGGCGAGAGCTGCCGGCGAAGGCTGGCCAGCACCTCCCTGTAACCGCCATTCACCTCCTCGGGGTGGAGCCCTATCATTGGATGGGCAAAGCCTGGATAGCGGTCGCACGTGGCAAGGACGGTGCCCACCGAGGGCAGGTCGATGGCCGGTATGAGCACATGCGATACACCCGCAGCGCGGGCGCGGCCTACCACTTCGTCGCGGTCGGCGTCGAACTCGGCACCGTCAAGATGGGCGTGTGTGTCTATGAAATGCATAAAAAATATTCTTTTAAAATGATGTTTCAATATTAACGGCATGGCTGCATGCCGCCCGCACGGTGGCAATGCGGCTACGGGAGCGCGGCCGGGGCGGCCGGGCTGCAACCGTTGCCTGCGGTCACGTAAACCGCCGGCATCCTTTGTATGTAACGATATTTCGCATTTGGGCGAGCGAAAATGCACATCTGCATAAACGCCTGTGCCCCAGCCACTTGCCCACCAATGCCATTCGGCCGTGCAAAACGGCCTACATTGCGGCGCCAAACGGCCCGTATGGGGTTGCCAAATGGCCCGAATCGCGCGCCCGGACGGCCCCCGTGGCGCCGCCACGCCTGCATTGTAATCATTTGTTCAGCCACATGCAGCCATGGCAAGCAGCCGATGCCGGCATGCCTCCGCCCTGAGTATGCATCAATACAGATGGGGTTCCTTCCGACGGTAATAGTAAACCACTCCCAGCTTGCGGCACTCGGCATAACGCACTTCGGGCGGCTCGGAGGCGAAATAGGCCTCGATCTGGTTCCACAAGTCGAGCAGCACGGCGTCGACCTCGGGCCTGAGCCGCTGCACGGCGGCCAACGCTGCAGCCGTATGCCGCTGCCGCAGCCGCTGCTCGTTGTAGGCATCGCGGAATATGTCGATGTGTGTTGCCACCTTGCCAATGGTCGGGTTGTATATGGGCAGCCCTCCGCCACGCAGCCGCTCGCGCTCGCCGTCGACCACCTTCTGCCCCCACTCCAGCAAGCTCTCGGCCGACTTCAGGCTTGGCACGGCCGCGTCGCTCTCGGCAAAACCGTAGAGTTGCTTGTAGCGCGGCTTTATCTCGCCCCGCTCCATGGCCAGGAACAGCACCTGGATGAAATGGCTCAGAAACATGGCGGCGTTGCGCTGCAGTTTCTCCATCTGCCCCGTCTTGCGCTTCTGTGCCATCATGCACACCCTGTACTGCTCGCAAGCGGTGAGCAGTCTGTCGTATGCAGGGCGGCAGCGATTGAGCACCTGCCAGTCGACAATGCGGTTTCTAACCGTGTAAATGTCGTTGCAGTCGAGCACGGTCTTCAGTGCCTTGAGCCTTGCGGCGTCGGTCTTTGGCAATCTTCTGTAGGGCATTGGACTATCTGTTTGTTTGTTGTTGGCTGTAAGAATGAGTGTCGGGCATGGCTGCCGGAGCCACGTCAGGCAGCGGCCATGGCCACGGCCGGCTTTCGCCTGCCACGTCCATGGCCCCCAAACGGCGTCACGCCTGTGGCGACGGATTGGGGTCAGACCTCGCGGTGCATCATTTCCTGGGCGAAACGCCGCAGCTGTTCCTTGCGCGCATCGTCCACTCCGACGGCTGCAAGGTATTCGCTGGCACGGTCGAAATACTGGTTTATGCGTGCCTCGCACAGGCCCCTGATGCCCAGTTCGTCGTAAATCCTGGTCACGGCGGCCACCTTTTCGGCCCTGTCAAAATCGACGGCGGTAATCCAGCGCATCAGTTCCGAGCGCTGCGACGGCCCGGCCAGCTGGTAGGCATTGATGAGCATGTATGTCTTCTTGTTCGACACAATGTCGCCGCCGATGGCCTTGCCGAACACAGCGGGGTCGCCGTAGACGTCGAGCAGGTCGTCTTGCAGCTGGAAGGCCAGCCCTATCTGCTCGCCAAACTGATAAAGGCGGTCGGCGTCGGCTGCCGGCGCATCGGCAAGTATGGCGCCTGTCTTCATGGCACAGGCCAGCAGCACGCTCGTCTTCAGGCGTATCATCTCTATATACTCGGCCTCGGTCACATCGGTGCGCCGCTCGAAGTCCATGTCATACTGCTGCCCCTCGCCTATCTCCAGGGCCGTCTCCGTAAACAGGTCGAGCACGGGCTTCAGCTTCGAGGGGGCGCACTGGGCCATGCGCTGGTATGCCAGCACAAGCATGGAGTCGCCCGAGAGAATGGCCGTGTTGGCATCCCACTTGCGGTGAACGGTGGGCATGCCCCTGCGTACGTCGGCGTTGTCCATCAGGTCATCGTGCAAAAGGGTGTAGTTGTGGTATGTCTCCAACGCACAAGCCTGCATGAGTATGCTCTCCGGATTGTCTTTGTAGAGATTGTACGACAGGAGCATCAGCACCGGGCGGATGCGCTTGCCACCTATGGAAAGTACATACTTGATAGGAGCGTAGATGCTCTCCGGCTTGCGGTCATAGCTCAGGTTAGCGATGAAGTCGTTAACCTTGCTGAGCAGTTCGTTTGATGTAAACATATCTTTTCGTTTTTTTTGATTTCACTAACGATGGCGGCACGATGGCTGCACAATCGGCCAAGGCTGCCGCACGGGCCTCGGCGCACCACGCCAAGCCTGCACCCGCATGCCGCCGGGCTGACGGGGCGCTGCCGCCTACAGCTTGAACACTACCGGGATGCACACCATCGTGCGGCAGGGCCTGTCGTTCTGCATGCCGGCAGTCCATTTCGGCATGGTGTTCATCACCCTCATGGCCTCGCGGTCAAGGTATGGATGGGCCGGCTGCACCACCTTGAGACCGGTGATGGAGCCGTCGCGCTCAACCACGAACTGCACTACCACGCGCCCTTCTATCTTCTGCCGCTCGGCAGCAAGGGGATAACGCAGGTTGCGCGTGAGCCATTTCATAAACTCGACGGCACCGCCCGGAAACTGGGGCAGGCTCTCTACGACGCGGAAGTCGAGCGGCTTGTCGTCCATAAGTTCCGACGGCGGCGACGTGGGGTCGTCTACGCTGGGCTTCGGCTCGTCGCTTATCGGCACCATGGCGTGGTCTGACTGCACAGCCATGGCTATCTCGGCAAGGGTCTCGCTGTCGCGCATGGCCTTGTCGTTGTCCACCAACCGGGTCTTTGTCGGGGCCTCGTGGTGAACCTCTGTGGGCTGCACCACACGCAGGGTGGTGTGCGGAAGCATCATAGGCACCAACCCGTCGTCTTTCTCGGGCAGGTCGTCGAGCATGTCTTCGTCGGCCTCTTCGGGTGCCGGCCCACTCTCATTATACTCAAAGACAACAAAAAAGACAGCCAAGATAAATATCAGTCCGAGCAGGAACCACGTCATCCTGCCCGACTCTAAATCGGCCGCCTTTGTCTTCTTTATCTCCATCTACAGTATAATATTCGCCGTTGTTTCACGTTATAAAACAGTGGCGCCATCATTTGCAGCTACAAAAATAGCTCAGATATTTGAAAAAAGGCGTAACTTTGCCGACAAAATCGTTTAAAGAAATGAAAAAAGTTGTTTTTGCATTGCTTTGCATTACCATTGCAACAGGAACGCAAGCGCAGGAAAGCCAAACGGATTACAACTTCCTGCGGCTGCCGGTAAGCGCGCACGTGGCTGCCCTCGGTGGCGACAACATAACGATAGTGGAAGACGACCCAACCCTTATTTTCCACAACCCGGCGCTGATTACGGCTGTGACCGACATGTCGATAAACCTCAACTACATGACTTACATGGAGGGAAGCAACACGGCCAGCGCATCGTTTACAAGGGCATGGCGCGAGCGAGGCACATGGGCCGTCACCGCACAGTACATGGACTACGGCAAGATGAGGGAGGTGACGGCCGACAACATCGAGACGGGCACATTCTCGGCAAAGGACATCGCGCTGGGCGGAGCGTTCGCCTACATATTCAACGACAGGCTGGCCGGAGGCGTATCGGGCAAGTTCATCACCTCAAGCATCGCCGGATACAACTCGCTCGCCGTGGGAGTGGACCTCGGAATCAATTACTACGACGAGGACAAGGGGCTGTCGCTGTCGGCCGTGGCACGCAACCTCGGCGGGCAGATCAAGGCATACAACGATGACTTCGAGAAGATACCGTTCGACCTGCAGGCCGGCATCAGCAAGCAACTGGGCAAGGCCCCGCTACGGCTTTCGGCCACCATGACAAGGCTGAACGACTGGCACGGCGATTTCGCGAGCCACTTCGTGGTGGGCGTCGACGTGCTCCTTTCGAGCAGCATCTACGTCGCCGGGGGCTACAACTTCCGCAGAGCGGACGAGATGAGCATCGATGACGCGGAGGGAAGCAGCAGCCACGGGGCAGGGTTCTCGTTCGGGGCAGGCCTCCAACTGGAGCGTTTCAAGCTGAATGTGGCCTACGGCAAGTACCACGTCTCAACCGCGTCACTAAACTTCAACGCCACTTATACACTTTAATTTATGAAGAAGATTACAATCGCCATCGACGGATTTTCGTCTTGCGGAAAGAGTACGATGGCCAAAGACTTGGCCCGCGAGGTGGGTTACGTATACGTAGACACCGGCGCAATGTACCGTGCCGTGACGCTGTATGCGCTCGAAAACAACATGTTCTTGCCCGATGGGAGCATCGACGCCGATGCCCTGAGGCGCAAGATGGGCGACATCGGCATCTCATTCAGGCTGAATGAGGACACGGGGCGGCCCGACACATACCTCAACGGTGAAAGGGTGGAAGACAAAATCCGCTCGATGGAAGTGTCAGACCATGTAAGCCCGGTGGCCGCCCTGCCCTTTGTGCGGTCGGCCATGGTGGCCCTGCAGCAGGCAATGGGCCGCGACAAGGGAGTGGTAATGGACGGGCGCGACATCGGAACAACCGTATTCCCCGACGCAGAGCTGAAGATTTACGTCACCGCCTCGGCCGAAGTGAGGGCCCAAAGGCGCTTCGACGAGCTGAAATCGAAAGGCATGGACGCCGATTTCGACGACATTCTGCGCAACGTAAAGGAGCGCGACTACATCGATTCGCACCGCGATGTGTCGCCATTGCGCAAGGCCGACGACGCCATAGAGCTTGACAACAGCCACATGACGATAGCCGAGCAGAAGCAATGGCTGCTGGAGCGCTTCCGCGAGGCGTGCCAGAAGCAGGCCGATTAAGCAAAAAGCGTAACGCCGGGCCACCCTCACGGCCTGCAGGCATGGGGCAATCCGGCATGAAACATGCACACAGAAGTGGTTCAGCCGGGTGCACATCAAGGCCGGTGAGA
>OQVI01000248.1_pt1 | contig 35865 bp, 31 predicted proteins | sample 1691651 | NCBI WGS metagenome assembly OQVI01 (sample SAMN03418287, study PRJEB22391) | human gut metagenome | biome: human-gut; feature: organic feature; material: feces | host: Homo sapiens | place: Italy | collected 2013-04
CCCCAGCACCGCCCAGCCCGGTGCGCTGGACCCCACCTTAAAGAGTGTGGAGCGGCTGGCCAACGCCAACGGCTTTGACAGCTGGATCATGTTCAACGTATATCCCCAGCGCGCCACCGACCCCAACGACATGGACCGGGTGCCGGACCGCGCCCTCTGCGACGAAAACCTGCGCTGGCTGCGGGCCGTTCTGGCCGAGACCGAGCCCACCATGTGGGCCGCATGGGGCACCCTGATCGAAAAGCGGGACTACCTGCCCGGCCTGATGCGGGAGATGGTGGCCCTGACAAGGGAGCGGGACATCCCGTGGGTCACCTTTGGCAAGCGGAGCAAAAAAGGCCATCCCCATCACCCGCTCTACCTGCGCAAAGATTCCACACCTGAGCCGTTTGACGTTGAAAACTATCTGGACACCTGTTTTTGAGGGAGGGATACCATGACCCCGGAACGCTACCAGGCCCTGCTGCGCTGGCTGGAGGCCCGCCCCGCTCTGAAAAAGCTGGTGATCGCCCTGAACCGCTGGCTGCCTGCCGTGCCCTTTGCCTGCTATCCTTTGCTGCTGGTGCTGCTGAATGTGCGGTGGTTCCGGCTGCTCTCCGCAAACCGCGCCGCCGCTCTGGATTTTATGCAGCTCATCGCCCGGGCAGTCTTTGTGCCGGCCTTCGTCTTTCTGGGCGGCACGCTCCTGCGGGCCAGGCTGAATTTTCCCCGCCCGTATGAGCAGCCCGGCTTCACGCCGCTGGTGCCCAAGGAGACCCACGGCAAGTCCTTCCCCTCCCGCCACGCCTTGAGCGCCGCCGTGCTGGCCGCTGTGTGGTGCTACTTCTACCCCGCCGCCGGGGCCTGCATGGTGGTGGTGGCCCTGCTCATCTGCGCCCTGCGGGTGCTTGCCGGGGCGCACTATGTCCGGGATGTGGCCGCCGGTGCTCTGCTCGGTTTTGCCCTTGGGGCCGCCGGAATGTGGCTGCTGTGACCCCAAAATGCCCCCTGCGCCGGAAAATCCAAAAAAATTTGAAATTCCGCTTGACAGAAGCCTATGCGTATGGTATTATACTTCTCGCAGCGTGTGCCGAACGCACACTGCCGCCAGATAAGTACCCCATGGGATAACAACGTGCGCCCGTAGCTCAGGTGGATAGAGCAACTGCCTTCTAAGCAGTGGGCCGGGGGTTCGAGTCCCTTCGGGCGCATCTATGTGGTGCCCATAGCGTAGTCGGTTAACGCGCCAGATTGTGGATCTGGAGACCGTGGGTTCGAGTCCCACTGGGCACCCCACCAAAAATCCGCTGTTGCTTTGCAACGGCGGATTTTTTCTTTGGTGGGGTGTCCAGTGGGACGAGAACAGGGCGGCGGTGCGTAGCACCGTAAGCAATCAGCCCAGTGGGCTGTTGCTTAGCCCGCGGGTCCCAACCATTCGGAACGTCTACCGGGGTCCCGCTCTCTTTGGTGGGGTGCCCAGTTGGCTTGAACCCAAAATCACAGATACAGCAGCGGAGGCGTCCATCATCTGATGGACGCCTCCGCTTTTTCTCTTACTGGTTCATCTGCTGCAGGATCTTTGCGATCTCGCTGGTGGTGTAGCCCTCTTTCTGCAGGGCATTGGCAATGGACGTGTCACTCTTGCCACGGCTGCGCAGCAGTGCCGCCGTAAAGGGCACCACGCTGCTGCCCTTCAGCGCATTCGTTCCCGCGGTGCCGCCGGTCGTTCCCGCAGCGCTCCCCGATGCCTTGCCGCTGCCGCTGCTTTTTGCGGCCGCATTGCCCGCCGCACGGCTGGCTTTGGCCTGCGCATTGGACTGCTTGAGCGCCCACTCGCCCTTGGCAATGTTCAGCTTTTCCGAGGTAACGCTGTTGTTGAAGGCCTGCTGCTTCAGCGCATCCTGATAGGCGCGCTCGCTGGCTTCATTCTCATAGCGCTGCTGGGTCAGACTGTCCTGCCGCTGCTTTTCCTGCATCTGCTGGTTCCATGCCGTGTCGGCACGGTCGGCCTCGTAGGCGCGGGTGCCAGACACGATGTTGTACCCGGTGTTCAGCAGGCTGCCCGCCAGCGAGCCGATGCCGGTGGTGCCGCTGATGGCCAGCTGGATCGCATCCCCGATGACCCCCAGCACGGTCATGATGCCGTTGAAGGTCTGCTGGCGGCGGCTGGCCTGTGCCTGTTCCTGCGCAGTATAGTAGCCGTGCAGGGTGTCCAGACGGCTCAGATAGTCCTGATACTGCCCGTAATCCTGCGCGTAGGCGTTGTTGTAGTCCTCCCCTTTCTGCTGCAGCTGGGTGTAGTAATCTGAGAGCTGCCGGTCGTACTGCTTCTGCGCACTCTGTTCCTGGGCGTTCAGCTGGTCCAGCCGCGATACCAGCTCATCGCCGCCGCTGGTGTAGGTGTCCAGTGCCAGACTGTACAGGCTGGGGATGGCCTCGTTCAGCGCACCGATCTGCTGCTGGTAGGCCTGTTGTGCCGCACTGGCCGCATAGCTGGAGCCGTAACCGCCGGTCAGGGCTGCCGCCTGTGCAGCGGCATCGGCACTGGCGTTGTGGGCGTTCTGGGTGTACTGCTGGGCGTACTGCCGGTACAGCGGGTCCTGCGTATAGCTGTAGGCAAAATTCTCCCGTGCCAGCAGACGGTCCAGCACCTCATTGATGCGGTCCTGGTAGCTGCTCTGGTACGCCTCCGGGCGCTTGTCCTGCCACTCCTTCAGCGCGTTTGCGGCGTTGGTCACGCTCTGGCCGGGGCGGTAACCGGCCCCTGCCATGGCCTCTTCCACCTGCTGTCGGTTTTCCAGGCCGCTGGTGTCATAGCCGCTCTGCGCCTCCGGCGCTGCCAGCTCTTCCTCTTTCTTTTTGGTCGCCATGCTCTTCTCCTTTCTTTTACAACGAATTCAACCGGGTGCGCAGCTCCTCCGACAGATTTTCCACGTCCAGATTGGTCAGTACATACTGCAGCTGTTCCTGCATCTGGTACAGGTAGCTGCGCAGCGCTCTTGCGTCCTCCGGGTCCATGTTTTCGCTCAACTTCGGCAGACCCAGCCGGTTCAGACCGTTCACACTTGCCATGTTGCTTCCTCCTGTTCTTCCACAAGGCCGCCTTTGGCCGCGGCCAGATTCTTCGCCAGACTGCGCAGGGTGATCTGCCCTTTGCCCCGCAGGCGCAGCCGCAGGGTGCTGTGCCGCCGGGGCACCAGCGGCAGGTCATAGCTGCGGCGGGCCTCCCGGGCGGTCAGGCTTGCCACTGTCTCCCATGGGCCGCCGTCGTAGCTCAGCGCTACCTCCACCGTGCTGGCACAGGCCGCGTCCAGCCGCAGCGTCAGCCGCGACAGATACCGCTGTTCCGCCCCGTCCTGCCCGATGTCACCGGTCACCAGCTCAAACGACACCTGCTGTTCCACACCTTCGGTGCTCTGCCAGTCGCTCTCCCGGCTGGGATCCGCCGCCCACAGGGCCTGCCCGTCCCACAGATACAGCTGGCCGCCGGTGCTGGCCATGTCGCAGGAGCATACATCCTCTTCGTGCCAGAGCCCGCGTTCGGTGTCATACACCAGCAACCGGGTCTGCCCCTGGGTCCCGGCCGTGCGGGAGATGTGCAGATAATACCGGCCGTCCAGCGCACCGCCCACAGCGCTCTGCACATTAGCCAGACGGCTGGCGTCCAACACCGCCGACACCTTGGTGGGGATGCTGCCGTCCCACGCCATGACCCCATCCGGCGAGAGATAATACAGCGTCTCGTTCAGCACGCACAGGCTGCGGGCCGCATTCTTGGCCACGCCCCGGCAGCGCAGGGAGGTGAGCTGAAAATCCGAGGGCTTTGTGCCGCACAGCTTGTGCAGGGTGTTCTCCTTGAAGAACAACGCATAGCCCATGCAGGTGGCCGCGCCGGTAAAGGCTCCGTCGCTGCCCACCGTCACCGCATAGCTGTCCGCCGCAATGCCCCGATAGGAAAACCAGTTGGTGGGGTCGCCCAGCTTGCAGGCGTAGATCACATTTTCCCGGCTGCTGCAGCCCCACACCCGGTTGTCGCATTCGGTCACGAAGTCCAGGTCCGGCACCCGGCGTTCCAGCTGCACAGTCTGTTCCGCCGCGATGCTGCGGGTCTGGCTGCCGTCCAGGCTGGTCCACTGGGCCGCATCGGTCCCCTGCACCAGTGTGCCGTAAAAATAGTCACCCGCCGGGTCGGCACGCACGCACAGGCTGTTCTCCGTGACGGCATACACCACGCAGTCCCCGTCCAGTGCTTCCCACTGTCCGGCCTGCTTTGCCGCCGTGCCCTGCACGGTCACCGTGTCCCACTGGCAAAATTTTTCCTGCGCACCGGCCGCCGTGATGCGGCAATAGTCCAGCGGCAGCGCCGTCCAGTTGCCGGACGCCGCGCTGTACACTTCCAATGTTCCATCGTACCGCCAGGGGTGCTCTTCGTCCTCCACCTTCAGGAAGATCTGCCCGTCCGCCGGGCTTTCCGGCTCTTCCCGGCCCACGCCTGTGGGCGTGTAGGTCCTGCCCTCCGCATCACAGGGAGCAAACTCCACGCTCTGGCCCTCCGCTTTCCAGCAGGCTCCCAGCGCCGAAACGCTGCCGTCTGCCGTATCAAAGGCGACCTTGTCCGGAAAGATCAAAATTTTCGTGCCAAGACCCACCAGCGCCTTTTTGCTGTCGGCCACCGCATCGGTGCAGGTCACGGTCTCCCCGCCGTCGTCCGGAGTGTACACCAGGTCTTTCCCGCAGACGGTCAGCAGCCCGTTCAGGTGGTACATCCCATTCAGGCCGGTGAGGGTCCGCAGCTTCCGGCGGGGCTTGCGGGTGCTCAGCGCCGGGAAATCCCGGGACGAAAAATTGATCCCCGCACTGTACTCTGCCTCGGAGCAGCCGTAGCCCTCGTTCAGGCCCCCGAAGGCCCGCAGCAGGGTGCGGCTGTTCTGGACTCTGGTCCGGTTCGCCAGAACCATCTTATCCCTCCTTTCACCACTGCCAGCGGGTGCAGGCCCGCGGCGGATAGGTCCGGCGCAGCCAGGCCGCAAGCTCTGCCAGAATGCCATTGTACTGTGCCTGCTCCCCGGCGTAACGGTCGGTCTCGCCCAGGGCGGCATCGGTCATGGCGCACAGGTAATGCGGGTACAGGGCATCAAAGGGGGCTGGGGCCAACAGCACATCCTCGTCCTGCAGGCCATCGTCCCAGGCCCGGTCCGCCCCCACGGTGTCAAAAGCATCCGTATCACTGGCCTTGAAAAAGCGTTCCCGCAGCATGCCGTCTGCTTCCCGCAGCCACTCCTGCCGGGTGTGCACGGACACACGGCTGCCGGGCCGCAGTTCCTCGGCGCGTTCCAGCGCCTGTCCTACTGTCATCGTTCCACGCTCCTTTTCAAAAAAGCCCGGCGGGGCATCTCCCTGCCGGGCTCCGGTCCTGTTGCTTACTGTGCCGCGTTCTCCGCTGCCGCAATGCGGGCAGCGGTGCGCTCGTCCTGCATCTGGCTGTGTTCCAGCACCTCCGCCACTTCGGGCGGCACCTCCACTTCCACACCGCGGCGGATCTTGTAGTTCACGCCGTTCACGCTGACGAACAGGTCGCCCTTATAGCGGCTGTTGTCCTTGAACAGCCGGATGCGCACGTTCTTTTCTGTCATCCTGCACACCTCCTCAGTTTGCGGCGGCGTTGGCCGAGTAGCTGGACACGCTCTCGATGCGCACCATGTACTGCTCCACCAGACGTTCGGCAGCACGCATGCCCTTCCAGCCCACCGAAGCGCGCTGGTTCAGCGGGTCGTCGCCGTAGCCCAGCTGCTTGACGATATGCTCCAGGCCGCCGCCCTCCAGCTCGGTCACACCGTAGGCATGGGCACCCAGCACCAGGGTACCGAACACCGCCAAGCCGGTGGGGCAGGTCTCATCCTTCCAGATCTTGGCCTCGCTGGTCTCGATGAAGCGGATGTTGCCCAGCTTGCCGATCTCGCCGCGGAACATGGTGTCCGGGTCGGCGTACTTATGTACCTCAATGAACTCCTTGCAGGTCTTGAGGTCGTAGGCCGCATAGGGGTGGATGATGGCAATATAGCTGTCGCCGATGGGGTCGGCGTTCATGGCACCCAGCTGGGCCGCTGCCTGGAAGAACAGCTTGGGGGTCAGGGTACAGCTCTTGTCCAGCGTCTTGCGGCTGGTCACGGCGGTCTCGGTGCCGTCGGCGGCCTGCTTGGGTGCATAGATCACATTGGTGCCGCCGGCCAGCACATCGCGGGTGATGCTGTCCATGGTGCGGCCCGCCTGGCTTGCCAGAACGCGGGTGGCCTGCACCACGTTGTTGTCAATGGCGGTCATCTGCAGCACGTCGGTCAGCGGGGTCCAGCCGCCGTACTGGTGCAGGTCGCTGGTGATGGTGGTCACGTTCAGGGCCTGACCGTTGGGGGTCACGCCCTCGGTCAGGGGCGTGGTGGCCTTGGGCAGGCTGTCGTACTTGCGGAACTCGATGGTCTTGCCGCCGTTCTGGGGCACCGGGTAGTAATCCGCGAACTGGTCATGCACCAGACGCGGCTCTGCCTGGTCGATGAGACGCTTCTCATAGAAGGTCTTCATCTCCTTGGACATGGTGGCCGTGGTGTTCTGCAGGTTGTCGGCAAACAGCTGGATGTTGAAGTTCATCATACGTTTTTCCTTTCTCTTGTCGGGTTTACAGTTCGATCTGAGCACCGTGCAGCACACGGCGCTCCAAAGCTTCGCGCTGGGCGCGGGTCATGCTGGCCACATCCGGGTGCACCGTGGCCGCACCACCGGGGCGGATGCCGTTTTCTGCGGGGCGGGCGGCCCGCTGCTGGATGCGCTGCACCACGCCCTGCTCCACGGCCTGTGCCGCACGGTGCAGGCTCTCGTCGTAGTGGGCCAGACGGTAGGCGTCCCGCATCCGCATGCCGGGCAGCTGCATCAGGCGGCGCATCTCCGGGTTCTTCAGCTCCTCCTGGAGCCTGAACTCCGGCTGGCTGCGGCGCAGGTCGGCTTCCTCAGCCGCCCAGCGGGCATGCAGCTCCCGCACCGCGTTTCGGGCCTGCAGCGGCAGGGGCGGCACCGCCGGGCGGGGCAGCTCCGGCTGGGGCGTCTCCGGTTCGGTCGGCTCCGGAGCCGGTTTTGCTTCCGGCACCGGCTGCGCAGTTTTCTCCCCCGGTTCCATCGTCCCGGAGGCAACGGCCTGCCGGGCCTGTGCCGGGCTCAGGGCCGGGGCCGCAGGCGCTGCCTCTTCTGCAAACATCTGCAGGTCCATCATGCTCTGTTCGCCCCGGCGGCTCACATCCGCAAAGCGGATATTGTCCGGGTAGCGCTCGGCCAGCAGGGTGAACCCCGCCTTGGCCAGCTCAAAGGCCCCCTGCACCCATGCGGCACAGGGTGCGTCGGCCTGCACGGCCAGACGCGGCCCGTCCGGTTCCTCCCAGGCGTCGGCATGGGCATTTTCTTCCCCGGCCAGCAGGTACACCAGTGCCTGCATTAGGGTGCTTGCCCCGGCGCACACGATGTCCTGCCCGGCAGGGGCAAAGCCTGCATGTCCGGCAGCCTCCAGTCGGCAGCTCAGGCCCTCGGGGCCATCCAGCTCGCTGTAACATACTTTCATCATTCTTGTTTCACCTCCTTACAGTTTCACGTTCATGGCGCGGGCCGCAGCGGCCACCGGCAGACTGCCGGGCAGCACCGCACCACCGGTGCCGGTCTGTGGCGGGACCGCCTGCTGCAGCTGCACCAGCTTCTGGGCCAGTGTGCCGTTCTGCCGCACCCGCTGGCGCACCTTCTCGATGCCCTCAAAGTCCATCATTTCCAGCGCCGCCAAGGCCGCGTCGGCATTGGCGGGGTCGAAAAAGCCCAGCTGATAGCACTCCTTTGCCGTCTCGTTCTGGCTCAGGCGGCTGAAGGTGCTCTTCTTGGCCGCGCTGACCACGATGTCAAAAATGGGCTCCCGGCAGCCCAGCTCCACGCCGCCCACCTCGCGCACCGGCTGCGGGCGCAGGGCTGCCGCCGAGAAGGGCAAAAACTGGTTCTCACCGCTGGGCCCCACGATGCGGAAGATGCGCTGTTCATCATAGAACTGCCGCATCAGCTCGATCATCAGGTAGCACTGGCGGGAGAAGGCCCGGTAGGCGCTCTTGAGCATATCACGGCTCAGTTTGCTTCCGGCTTCCTGCAGGGCCGCAATGGCACTGGCTGCCGTCACACCGCCGGTGGTGCCGCCCTGGGTCATGTCGCGGTTGCCGCTGATCTCCTTCAGTTCCTCGATGCGGCTCTGACGGTAGCTCAGACTGCTGCCCTGCAGACCGGCCGTCTGCAGCGGGCGGAAGCTGTCGTCGTTCAGACGGCCCACCACATGCACGATGTCCCGGCTCAGGTCGGCCAGCTCTTCTTCGTTGACCCCGGCGGTGTCGCTGAGCACATAGCGCTGCCGGGCCGACAGCAGCACGTTCTCGTCCATGGCATGGTTCATCTGGTCGATGGCGGTCTGGCAATCCTTCATCACGTCGATGTAGCCAAAACCCGCCGGGCTGTCCTCTTCCATGAACAGCGGATCGAATACGAAGGGGTACTGCCCGTGGTCGTACAGGCCCCGCTGTGCCAGTGCCGGGTCGTTCTGGCTGGCGTACAGCACCACCCCGTTGCAGAACTTGCAGTAGTGCAGCACCATGCGGCCGCTTTCGTCCGGGCGCTTATAGTACCAGTCCACCACCACACTGCGGGAAGCGGTGTCCGCGCCGTCCTCGTGGATATAGCGGGGCACATCCAGCACCCCGGCGGTGTGGCCTGCCAGCTGTGGGTAGCGGGCCGTGAGCTGTGCGGTGTCCTCCAGGCTCAGGCTGAAAAAATCCGGTGAGTCCTGGATGTCCGCTACGCCCGGCTCCCAGTAGAGCATCAGCAAGTTCATGGCCCGCACCGCAATATCCCCCACGCCGCCCCGGGCTGCCGGGTCCCAGAACACACCGGTGACCCCGGTGCCCTGCTTGAGCTTGCGCCACCAGCAGTCGCTGTACACCTGCTCGTAATCTGCCTGTTCCAGCACCACCGGCAGCACGCTGGAAAGTGCCCGCGCGGTTGCCTCATCGTCCGCTGCACGGGGCAGCACATTGGGTTCCGGGTAGTTGTCCATGGCATCGGCGTGCTTGTTGGCGATGCTGTTGAACAGCCATCCACTGCTGGGCTGCGCCTTGCCGGGCATCATGGGGTTCTGGTAGTTCTTCCAGTGCCCCATGCGGAACCACAGTTCGTTGTCCACCAGGCGCCTGTCCAGTGCCGCCTTGCCGGCCTTGTAACGCTGCAGGGTCTGTGTGGCCGCAGCCACCTCCGCCGCACCCACCGGCATCGCTTCGTTCTGATAATCGTCCATCGTTTTTCTCCTTCAGATCCTGTAAAATCTTGCCTGCCGGTGCAGGTCCAGCGGGTCATCCGGCGGCGGCAGGGCCGTGCGCCGGGCCGGCGGGCTGATGGGGTTCTCCATCAGCACATACCGGCACTCATCATAAATGTGGTCCTCCTGCCGGGTGTCGATATCCTCCACGTTGCTCTCGTCGTACACGAGGTTCGGCAGCGTGCGGATGAAGTGTTTGCAGGTATTGAACACCTGCAGCATCGGGCGGCCGTCGGCGTCAAAGTTGAGCCGGTAGTGGAACTGCATCTTTCCCGCAAGGCGAGTGTGGTCGCCGGGCTTCCAGTGCAGGAAGTTGGGGCTCCGCTCCATCATGGCCGCGATGCTCTCGCCCCGGCTCTCATCAAAGATGGCCGGGTCGGCAACGCCATGGATCACCCGCCCCCGCAGCACGGGGTCGTTCTGCTCCGCCTCCCGGATGCGCCGGGCCTGTTCCACCGGGTCAATGCGCAGGCCCTCGTTGGGGCGGCCGGTGCAGCCGTACAGCTCCTTGATGCGGTAGAGCCGCCCCTCTTCATCGGCCGCATACCACCCCACCGAGAACGGCTTGGAAAACCCGAAATCGAACCCCCGGTAGATCTGCCAGTGCTTGGGAATGGCAAAGGGGGCGATCACATGGGTCCAGCGCTGATCCTGATAGTGGGCCGGGTCGTTGCGCCACTCGGTGAACACCTGGCCGGAAAAGCTGTCCCAGCTTCCATAGAGCAGCGCCTGCTTTTCCGCTTCCGGCATGGCAGCCAGGCTGGCCAGATAACCGGGATCGTTCTGCAGCAGAGCCGGGTTGTCGAAAATGCTGGAAGGGATGAACACCCTTGCCCGCTGCAGCTTCTGTTTGGTGCCGTCCGGCCGCCGCACCGTGTATTCCTCCACGATGGGCGTGCCGGGTGGGGCCGGGGTGATGAACCGCGCCTTCACCCACCCGTGGCCGATGCCGCCGGGGTTGGTGGTGGCCCGCATGTACACCCGGGTGCCCGGCCCGGTGGGGCGGTTGCGGCTCATCATGTAGCTGTACTCTTCCCATTCAAAATGGGTCAGCTCATCAAAGCCGATGAAGTCGTAGGCCTTGCCCTGGTAATTGGTGCGGTCCTTGGTATACTGCATGGAGCCAAAGTAGATCTTGGCCCCGCTGGGGAAGTTCCACACATGGGCCGTGGCGTTGTACTGCGCCTGCGGAAAGGCCCGGCGGTAGTACATCTGGCTTTTGTCCACCAGATCCGACAACTGCGGGTATGTTTTGCGCAGGATCAACGCTCTGTAATGCGGAATATCCACCTGACGCAGTGCCTCGATGACCAATGCATCGCTTTTTCCGCCGCCGGCCGCGCCGCCGTACAGTGCTTCCGGCTCCGGCCTTCGCATGAACTCGGCCTGCCGGGGCTGGGGCCGCCACACCACCGGGGTCCGGTGTTCCTCTGTGTTCATGGTTCTTCCTCCTCCACCCGCGGCAGCAGCACCACACCGCTCTCCGTTCCTTCCGCCTGCACGCCCTGGTCGTTCAGCGACCGCGCCACCGCAGCCAGATCCTTCAGCACCGCCGTGGCCTCCTTCAGGCCCTTCATCGTCCCGGGGTCCTCTGCCCCGCTGCGGCGGTTCTCCCGCTGCCGGGCATTCAGCTCCCGCACCTGCTGTGCCAGAAGCGTGCTCAGGATGTCGGTGGCCCGGCTCAGGCTGTCCAGCCCCTTGGACGTTTTCCTCTGCCCCATGGTTCGTGTTGGTTCCTCCTTTCTGCCCGGCGGCTCCGGGCTATGGCAACAGCTTACCACGCCTCGTGCTGCCGCAACAGTGTGTGCTTTTTCAGGGCCATTTCGTATTTTTAAACACGATTTTTTCAAATCGTATAATTTCGAGTCTTAAAAAACTCCGTTCTATCGCATCTTTCAGAAAAAGCTGTTTTTTCTTCCAGAAATCCGTTTGCAGTAATTCCGTCCGGAGCGCAAAAAAACTGCGGGGCGCGCTGCCCGGCAGCGGTTTGCCGGAAAGCCCCCACAGTTGAAAAGTTTTTTCAGTTCTCCCGGTAATTTCCGGGAGCTGCACGGTTTCTGTCCGGAAGGGTCGAACCGTGTCATGCAACATTTTGTAATCTTTTTGAAAGAAATCCGACCCTGCTCCGACCGATTTATCCAGAAGTTGCACGTTTATGAAAAATTGTGCTTGTTACGGAAATTATTTTGTCCTTTGAAAATTCCTTTTGTTGAAACAGCACAAAAGAAATCTCAGATTCTTGTGGACTTGTTCTCTTGCAGACCTCTTCGCAGGCGGTTATAATACAAACAGGAAATCCAGGTGCGTGCAATAAATGCGCCTGTGAAATTGCTATGATACGAATGAAGGAGAACACAATTATGAAAATGATTTCTCGTCGTGACTTCCTGAAGGCTTCTGCTGTCGTGGGCGCAACCGCTGCCATGACCGCATGTGGCGGTTCCGCCAGCTCTACTGCTGCTTCCACTGCTTCTTCCGCTGCTGCTTCCAGCACCGCTGCTTCTGCTGCCGGCTCTGCCAACATCGGTGTCTGCATCTATCAGTTCGCTGATAACTTCATGACCCTGTACCGCACCGATCTGGAAGAGTACCTGAAGGACATGGGCTACTCCGTCACCATCATGGACGGCAAGAATGACCAGAACACCCAGACCGAGCAGATCAACACCTTCCTGCAGCAGGGTGTCGATGTCCTGATCATCAACCCCGTGCAGACCACTTCCGCACAGACCATCGTGGACACCGTTTCTCCTTCCGGCACTCCCATCGTGTTCATCAACCGTGAGCCCGACAAGAGCGTTCTGGATTCTTACGCAGACAAGTGCTGCTACGTCGGTGCTGACGCACGTCAGTCCGGTACTTACCAGGGCGAGCTGATCCTGGAGACCGAGACCCAGGGCGATATCAACGGCGACGGCAAGATCACTTACATCATGTGCAAGGGCGACCCCGAGAACATCGATGCTCAGTACCGCACCGAGTACTCCATCAAGGCCCTGACCGATGCAGGCAAGGAAGTTGAGTGCCTGTACGAGTACCTGGACAACTGGGATCAGACCACCGCTCAGCAGGACGTTGCAAACGCTCTGTCTCAGTACGGCGATAAGATCGAAGTCGTCTTCTGCAACAACGACGCAATGGCACTGGGCGCTCTGCAGTCCATCCAGCAGGCAAGCCGCACCGTCGGCAAGGACATCTATCTGGTCGGCGTCGATGCACTGGCCGAGGCTGTTCAGGACGTTCTGGACGGCAACATGACCGGTACCGTGCTGAACGATGATGTGGGCCAGGCCACCGCAGCTGCCGAGGCTACCAAGCTGTACGTCGAAGGCTCCCCTGTCGAGCAGTACTACTGGGTCGACTATGTCAAGGTCACCAAGGACAACGCATCTCAGTATGTGAAGTAAGACCAAAGTTCCCCGATTGCAAATGCAAGGTACGCAGTGGACCTTGACGGCTTGACAAAAGCTATAAAGCGCGTGCGTGCGAGAAATTTCTCCGCGCACGCGCCTTGTTTTGAAAAAAGGTTTTTCTGCGGCCTGAAAAAAGAAAAGGAGGCTTCTGCGGAATGTCAGAATACCGTCTGGTAATGAAAGGCGTGGTCAAGACCTTCCCCGGCGTCAAAGCGCTGGATCACGCACAGCTGGAGCTTCGCCCGGGCAAGGTCATGGCGCTGATGGGTGAAAACGGCGCCGGTAAGTCCACATTGATGAAATGCATGTTCGGCATTTACAAGATGGACGAGGGCGAGATCGAATACGAAGGCGAAAAAGTCACCATCCCCACCCCGTTGGATGCACTGAACCGCGGCATTGCCATGGTGCATCAGGAGCTGCAGCCCATCCCGGCCCGTACCGTGGCCGAGAACATCTGGCTGGGGCGCTACCCCACCAAGAGCTATGGCCCCATCACCGTGGTGGATCACCCCAAAATGTACAAGGACACCGAGGAGCTGCTCAAGAAGCTGAAGCTGGACATCAACCCCCATGCAAAGCTCGGCTCCCTGAGCATCGCTCAGATGCAGATGGTGGAAATCGCCAAGGCCGTTTCCGCAAACTGCAAGGTGCTGATCCTGGACGAGCCCACTTCCTCCCTGACCGCAAACGAAGTGGAATCCCTGTTCCGCATCATGCGGGAGCTGAAGGCTCTGGGCGTCGCACTGGTCTACATCAGCCATAAGATGGACGAGATCAAGGTCATCGCCGACGAAGTCACCATCATGCGCGATGGCCAGTACATCGGCAAGTGGGAAGTGGCGAACATGACCAAGGAGCAGATCATCGCCAAGATGGTCGGCCGTGAGCTGTCCAACCTGTTCCCCCCGCTGGAGAATCATCCCTCCGACGAAGTGATGATGAAGGTGGAGGACTTCACCTCCATCCATCCCCGCTCCTTCCGCCACTGCAGCTTTGAGCTGAAAAAGGGCGAGATCCTGGGCGTGGCCGGTCTGGTGGGTGCCCAGCGTACCGAACTGATGGAAGGCATCTTCGGCCTGCGTGCCCACACCTCCGGCAAGGTGTGGATCAAGGGCGAAGAGGTCACCATCAAGCAGCCCCGCGACGCCATCCGCAAGAGCGTGGCTCTGCTGACCGAGGACCGCCGCGCCACCGGCATCATGGGTGTGCTGAGCGTGGCCGACAACATCTCCATCGCTTCGCTGGACGCCCTGCGCAAGGGCCCCATCATGCTGGACAACAAGAAGATCCTGGATCTGGTGGCCACCAACAAAGAGAAGATGGCCATCAAGGTGCCCAGCCCCAAGACCCAGATCAAGAGCCTGTCTGGCGGCAACCAGCAGAAGGTCCTGATCGCCCGCTGGCTGGCCAACAACCCCGATGTGCTGATCCTGGACGAGCCCACCCGCGGCATCGACGTCGGTGCCAAGTACGAGATCTACTGCATCATTGCCGAGCTGGCCAAGCAGGGCAAGAGCATCATCATGATCTCCTCCGAAATGAGCGAGATCATTGGTATGTCCAACCGTGTCATGGTCATGTGCGACGGCCGCATCACCGGCTTCATCGACGGCAAGGACGCCACCCAGGAAAACATCATGGCTCTGGCCACCCAGTTCGAGACCGCACCCACCGCTGCGGCGAATCAGTAAATAAGGAGGCTGTCTATCGTGGAAGCTACCAAAAAATTGAATGGCAAGGCTGTGGCCAAATGGTTCAGCAACAACGCCATTATCGTGATGATGCTGGCCGTGTCCCTGATCGTCGGCATCATGCATCCCAACTTCTTCTCGGGCACGAACATGATCAACCTGTTCAAGAACGTGTCCATCCGCTACATCATCGCACTGGGTATTTCCGGCTGCCTGATCACCACCGGCAACGACCTGTCGGCCGGTCGTCTGGCTGGTTTTGCCGCCTGCCTGGCCTGCATCTTTGCGCAGACCGAGGGCGCAGCCGGTAAGTTCTACCCCAACATGCACACCCTGCCCACCCCGGTGGTGTTCATCCTGGTCATCGCCATCTGCGCCATCATCGGCCTGTGCAACGGTCTGGTGGTCAGCTACCTGAAGGTGCAGCCCTTTATCGCAACCCTGGGCATGCAGCAGGTGGTCTACGGTATCTGCCTGGTGTACACCGGCGGTACCCCCATTGGCTCCCTGAACAAGAACTTCACCTCCCTGGCCTCCAACACCATCATCGGCATCCCCGTGCTGATCTGGATCGCTCTGGTCGTGGCCGCGTGCTTCTGGTTCTTGTACAACAAGACCCGTCACGGCAAGTACATGTACGCCATCGGCGGCAACGAGGCTGCTGCTGAGGTGGCCGGTGTCAACGTGCACGCTACCAAGATCCGCATCTACATCCTGGCCTCCTGCATGTTCGGTCTGGCAGGCTGCCTGCTGGCTGCAAAGTCCGGCGGCGCATCCGTCAACACTGCAATGGGCTATGAGCTGGACGCCATCGCAGCCTGCACCATCGGCGGTGTTTCCACCACCGGCGGCGTTGGTACTGTTCCCGGCGTTCTGGTCGGCGTTCTGGTCTTTGAGCTGATGAAGGTCGCTCTGCAGTTCATGAACGTCAACTCCTCTTACACCTACATCGTGCAGGGCCTTGTCATCATCGTGGCTGTGGCCATTGATATCCGCAAGTACCTGGCTAAGAAGTAAGCCCTCTCTTCTGTGGGCCGTCTGCCTTTTGGGCGGGCGGCCCCTTTTTTTGTTCATGTTTGTGTGCTATCATAAAAGCAACAACCATCAGGAGGTGCAGTATGGCACAAAAAGACCTCACCCCTGCCGAGCGCGAGGCAGAGCTTGCCCGGCGCGAAGCCGTTCTGGCTGCCCGCGAAGCACAGCTGGCACAAGAGCAGGCCGAGCTTGCCGATCAGCGGGCCGACTTTGAGCAAGGCAAAAAGTCCCTGCTTGACAACGGCGACAAGAACTTTGTCAATCCCAAGGAAAAGCTCTACGATCATTTTCCCCTCACCGTCCATCAGATGGACATCATCATCGGGGTGCTGTTTGCGCTCATCGCCCTGTTTCTGATCCTGGGCGTGACCCACACCAGCTTCTTTGGCCTGTTCGGCGGCTGAATCTGTCCGGCTCCTCCGGAAACGGAGGAGCCTTTTTTGATGCCCTGCCCAACGCTTCTTCGCTGCATACTTTTGCAAAAGTGATTGCATTTCATCCGCAATATGACTATACTTTATAGCAAGCCAACTTTTTAATGCAACAGTAACAACGTTGGTTTGCATATCGCAGATATGCTGCTACTGTTGCGCTAATTTCCAGCCTTGCGATAATAAGAAGCTGCCGGGTTTGCGGCAGCGGAAAAAGGGGTGTATAAAAGTATGAAACGCAAATGGATCGCGGCACTGCTGGCCGGTTGTATGTTGGCCGCACTGTTGCTCACCGGCTGCTCTGCCGCCGAGACGGTCAAGCGTCTGCGCTTTGGCGTTGCCGGCGAGGGTGGTGTCTACCACAATTTTGGTGAGCAGTTTGCCGCGCTGGAAAACGAGACTTCCAACGGCACCATCGAGCTCCGGACCACCGCCGGTTCGGCCGCCAACCTGCGCCTGCTCACCGGCGAATACCTGCAGCTGGCCATTGCGCAGGCCGACCTTGCACAGGACGCCTGCAACCAGACCGGCATTTTTGCAGAGGAGGAGGACATCCGCGGCTTCGGCGCGGTAGCAGCCCTGTACACCGAGGCCTGTCAGGTCATCGTGCGGGCCGACTCGGACATCCAGTCCATCGAGGACCTGCAGGGCAAAACCGTGAGCATCGGCGCGGAGGAATCCGGCTCCGAGCAGAATGCCCTTCAGATCCTGTCTGCCTACGGCCTGAACGACCGCCTGGTGGACACCATCAACCTGAACTATACCGACGCTGCCGACCAGCTCAAGGCCGGTAAGATCGACGCCATCGTCATCACAGTCGGCACCCCCAGCCCGGTGGTCACCGAGCTGGCAGGCGAATGCGGCATCCGCCTGCTGAATGTGGACGGCACCGCGGCGCAGCGCCTGCTGAGCAGCTACAACGCCTACCGTGAGGTCACCATCCCGGCCGGCACTTATCCCGGCCAGGACGCCGACGTGCAGACCGTGGGCGTCAAAGCTGTTCTGCTGGCCAGCGATTCTCTGCCCGCAAAGCAGGTGCAGCAGCTCACCGAACTGCTGTTCTCCAGCCGGGAAGCGCTGGAAGAGCAGCTTGGCCTTGCACTGGACCCGGAGACCGACGCAGTAGAGGGCGTTGGCATCCCCTTCCACGCAGGCGCAGCGGCCTGGTATAAGCAGGCCGGAATTACGGTGGACTGAGTCTGCCGGGAAATCGAGGGAAAGCAATGAAGATCGAATTGGATATGTATCAGACCCTGGCCCTTGCGGTGCTGGTGCTGATGCTGGGCAAGTTTCTGCGGGAACGGGTGCGCCTGCTGGATAAATTCTGCATCCCCGCGCCGGTCATCGGCGGCGTGCTGTTTGCCATTTTCACCTGCATCTGCTATGTGACCGGCGTGGCAGAGTTCGCCTTTGACGACACCCTCAAAGAGGTGTGCATGGTCATGTTCTTCACCTCGGTGGGCTTTCAGGCCAACCTCAAGGTGTTGAAAAGCGGCGGCAAGGCCATGATCGTGTTCCTGGGCGTCGTCATCGTGCTGATCGTCAGCCAGAACTTCCTGGCCGTTGGGCTGGCCAACCTGCTGGGTGTGGACCCGCTGGTGGGCCTTTGCACCGGCTCCATCCCCATGGTGGGCGGCCACGGCACCGCCGGTGCCTTTGGCCCGGTGCTGGAGGACTTTGGCATCAAGGGTGCCACCACCCTGTGCACCGCCGCCGCCACCTACGGCCTGATCGCCGGCAGCATGATGGGCGGCCCGCTCGGCAAGATGCTCATTGAGCGCCACCACCTGCTGGACACCATCGTGCCCGAGGACGACAGCCTGCTGGTGGAAGAAGAGATCAAGCACGAGCGTCACAGCAGCATGTACCCCGCCGCCAGCTTCCAGCTGATCATCGCCATGGGCATCGGCACGGTGCTGAGCAAGCTGCTCAGCCTGACCGGCATGACCTTTCCCATCTACATCGGTGCCATGATCGCCGCCGCCTGCATCCGCAATCTGGGCGAATACGGCGGCAAGTTCACGGTATATATGGGCGAGATCAACGACATCGGCGGCATCTGCCTGTCGCTCTTCCTTGGCATGGCCATGATCACCCTGAAGATCTGGCAGCTGGCCGAGCTGGCTCTGCCGCTGGTGGTGCTGCTGGCCGGTCAGACCCTGTTCATGATCCTGTATTCTTTTGCGATCGTGTACAACGTCATGGGCCGCGACTACGACGCGGCCGTCATCGTTTCCGGCACCTGCGGCTTCGGCATGGGTGCCACCCCCAACGCCATGGCCAACATGCAGGCCGTGTGCGACAAGTATTCCCCTTCCGTCAAGGCCTATCTGCTCATCCCGCTGGTGGGCAGTCTGTTCGCGGATTTCATCAACAGCCTTGTCATTACGGTATTCATCAACTTTATCTGATCCTGTCTTGAACTTTCGGTGTGCCCCGCACACCGGGAAAGGAGCATCATCATGTCGCTGAAACACCACCTGAAGATGTGGTTCCAACAAAAGATCTGGAGCAAGCCGGACAAGTCTCATTCGGAGGAAACGGTGGCTCTGCCGGAGGTCCATACCGGCAAGGTACACCACCCCGCAGAAGACACCTCTCATGCCACCGGGGAGCATCCTCACGCCGAGGACCCCATCCATTACGACAACGTGGCCATTCCCGAGGTGCACATCCGCCCCCGTCGGCACCAATAAGTTCCACAGACAAAAAAGCTGCTGCCCTCCCTTTGCGGGAAGGCAGCAGCTTTTTGCTTTGTGTTTGTATGGAACCTTACAGGCAGATGTACTTCAGGATGAACAGCACGGTCAGCACATACATCAGCGGGCTGATCTTCTTTTCCTTGGCCTTGCCGGTGACCACATTGATGATGGTCCAGGAGATCACACCAATGGCAATGCCCTCAGAGATGCTGTATGCAGTGGGCATGGCCAGGATGGTCAGGAAGGCGGGGATGCCCTCGCTGGGGTCGTTGAAGTCGATCTTGACCGCGGAGCCCATCATGTAGAAGCCCACGATGATCAGAGCCGGAGCCGTTGCAAAGCTGGGGATGGTCAGGAACAGCGGGCTGAAGATGGTAGCCAGCAGGAACAGCACACCGGTGGTCATGCTGGTCAGGCCGGTGCGGCCGCCCTCGGTCACGCCGGAAGCGCTCTCCACAAAGGTGGTGGTGGTGGAAGTACCCAGCACAGCACCGGCGCAGGTGGCGATGGAGTCTGCCATCAGAGCACCCTTGATGTGGGGCAGCTTGCCGTCCTCGTCCAGCATGTCGGCCTTGGATGCCACGCCGATCAGGGTGCCCAGGGTGTCAAACAGGTCCACGAACAGGAAGGAGAACATGACGGCAAAGAAGTTGAGGATGCCGACGCCGGAGAAATCCGTCTTGAACACCTGACCAAAGGTCTTGCCCAGAGCCGAGAAGTCAAAGCTGACAAAAGCGGTGGGGATCACGCTGTACATGCCCGCATCCGCATTGGGCACATAGATGCCGGTAACCTCGCAGAGGATGCCCAGCACCCAGGTGATCAGGATGCCGTACAGGATGCCGCCCTTGACCTTCTTGACCAGCAGGATGGCGGTGATGACCACGCCCAGCAGAGCTAGAATAGCGCCCACGCCCACGCTGTGGAAGGTTGCGCCCTTGAAGTGCTGGTAGGTGACCAGCGTGGAATCGCTGTTGACGATCAGCTTGGCGTTCTGCAGGCCGACAAAGGCCACGAACAGGCCGATGCCCACGCTGACCGCGCTCTTCAGGGTCATGGGGATGGCGTTGAAGATGCCCTCACGCACATTGGTCAGGGACAGCGCGATGAAGATGATGCCCTCCACAAACACGGCCATCAGGGCCAGCTGCCAGCTGTAGCCCATGGTCAGCACGACCGTGTAGGAGAAATAGGCGTTCAGGCCCATGCCGGGGGCCAGAGCAAACGGGTAGTTGGCCAGCAGAGCCATCAGGGCCGTGCCCACAAAGGATGCCAGTGCGGTGGCGATCAGCACAGCCTCCGAGTCCATGCCGGAAGCCGACAGGATGTTGGGGTTGACCGCAAGGATGTAGGCCATAGTCATGAAGGTGGTGATGCCTGCCATGATCTCGGTCTTTGCATCGGTGTGGTTTTCCTTCAGATGAAAGACATTTTCTAACATGAAAAAACCTCCGTTCTTTGGTTGCTTCTGCCGGTTGCGGCGGCAGAAGAGGAACAGGTTTCATTTTAGCACGAATCGTCACAGAATGTCCACAGCTCAGAAACAAAATAATGCGTTTTGGGAAGTTTTTGTCGAAAGAGTACGACTTTATAAGTTGTGTTGTACAACATTTATCCATGCAAAGAGGACATTTTTTCCTATTTTTAAAAACAACATGACCCCCGGCAGCGTACAGCTTCCGGGGGTCGTAACGTTCTGCTCTGCGCTTACAGATGCAGCACGATCTTTGCAACATTGAAGTAGATCAGCAGTGTGGTGGCATCCACGATGGTGGTGATCAGCGGCGACGCCATCACGGCCGGGTCCACATGCAACTTTTCTGCCGCCACGGGCAGAATGCCGCCGATGAGCTGCGACAGCAGGATGGTGCAGATCAGGGTCAGGCACACCACCAGTGCCACCGGAGCGGTCACCTTGTCGAACAGCAGCAGTTTTGCAAAGTTGCACACCGCCAGCGTTGCGCCGCACAGCAGGGCCACCCGGCTCTCCCTCCACAGGATGCGGGGCAGGTCGTGGGGCTGGATCTCGCCCACCGCCATGCCGCGGATGATGGTGGAGGTGCTCTGACTGCCCGCGTTGCCGCCGGCATCGGTCAGCATGGGGATGTACGCCGTCAGCACGGTCACGGCGGCCAGTGCGTCCTCATACCCCCGGATGACCAGACTGGAGAAGGTGGCGCTGATCATCAAAAACAGCAGCCAGGGCGCACGGCTTTTGTACAGGTCCCACATGCTCTGCTTGAAGTAGGGCTTGTCGGACGGGCCGATGGCGTTCATCTTGGCGATATCCTCGCTGGCCTCGTCCTGCAGGATGCTGATGGCATCGTCAATGGTCACGATGCCCACCAGCCGGTTTTCGGCGTCCACCACCGGAATGGCCAGAAAGCCGTATTTTTCAAACAGGTGGGAAACATCCTCCTGGTCGGTGGTAGTGGTCACACTGACCACATTGGTGTCCATCAGGTCCCGGATGGGTTCTGCGGTGTCCTTGGCCAGCACCAGCGCCCGCAGCGACACCACGCCCACCAGCTTGCGGCTGCCGTCGGTCACATAGCAGTTGTTGATGGTCTCCTTGTCAAAGCCGTTCTGGCGGATGGCCACCATGGCCTGCGCCACCGTCATGTCCGGGCGCAGCTCCATCAGCTCGGTGGTCATCACGCCGCCGGCAGAGTCCTCCGGGTACTGGAGCAGTTCGTTGATCATGCGGCGGGTGGCGGGGTCGGCCTGGCTCAGAATGCGCTTGACCACATTGGCCGGCATCTCCTCCACAAGGTCGGTCGCATCGTCCACGCACAGCTCGTCCACCACTGCCTTCAGCTCGGTATCGGTCAGGCCGTCGATCAGCTTCTGCTGGGTGGCAGGGGTCAGCTCGGTGAATACATCCGCCGCCAGGTCCTTGGGGCACAGACGGAACAGCACCGGGAGCTTTTCAGCCGGCAGGTCCTCGAACACGGCGGCCAGGTCGGGAGCCGGCAGGGTCTCCATCACATCCCGCAGGCTCTGGTATTTTTTGGCGTCATCCAGATTCGCCAGCATGGTCTTGAGGGTATTGATCGAAATTTCAGACATAAAAAAGCTGCCTCCTTTTTTACCAGGCGGCAGCGGACACTTTCATTTCCGGGGAAGGCAAACACACCGTGCGTTCTCACGCACAGCCGGGCCGTTCTCCGGCATGCAAAAAGGCTGCCGTCTGGTTCTTTGATCGGGGATATAAACTGCCGCTGCTTCCAGCAGGTTCCATGACGACCACCTCGTTTTTCTGTCGTAAAAAGGCACTTTGGCCTTTTCCGCCCATTACTTTACCACGGCCGGAGCCGTTCGTCAACCCCGCCCCGCAAATTTTACAGCTTCTTTGCAGGGCCGCGCGCCTTTGTGCAACTGTATCAACCTCAGCCGTTGTTTTTCGGCAGATTCCACCCTTGTTCCGAAGCCCAAAACCCTCTATGATTATGGTACAGCGTGGCTCTGGGCAGCGGCGGCCCGGAAGCCAAAGCCGCCGACGACGATGTGACCGACGATGTGGACAAAGACGGCCTGTACAACGCCTTTGTGCACCTCGGCCTGATTTAACACAACCGCTCAACAAGTCAGAATCCCCCTGCCCGTTCCGGCATCTGCCGGGATGGACAGGGGGATTCTGCATGAAGGAGAAAAAGTGAAGAAAAAGATTTCGGAGATGGTATCGCACAAAAGGCAGGATACCACCGCCACGGTGATACCCTGCCTTTACTTGCTCCTGTTTACCGTTCTGCGTACTCTCGCCGCAGGACTTCCCGTAAACAAAAAACGTACCCGAACCCTTTCTCATAGAGAATCGGGTCCGGGTACGAACTGTATGGTGGAGAATTAGGGACTCGAACCCCAGACCCCCTGCGTGTGATGCAGGTGCTCTAACCAGCTGAGCTAATCCTCCATATTCTGTTGTTTTGTTTGATGCTCCGAATTGGAACGTAATTATTATAGCACGGCCCCGGGCAAATTGCAAGCCCTATTTTCAAAAAATTTCAATTTTTTTCCGCACGGCATTTCGGTTGCGCTCCGGGGCAAAATCGTGTATACTGAAAGCGGAAACGTTCCGCAGGAAAAGAGGTTTTTAAAATGTTGACACTGCGTGGAATTATCACCCTGCTGGTGCTGGCCATCCTGTTTGCACTGGCCGTTGTGTGGATCTCCAAGAACGGCGGCTGGAAGGGCGAGGGCTGCGGCGGCAACTGTGCGTCCTGCCACAGCCGCTGCGAAAACCCGGAGCACAAAAAGCCGTAACGCTTAAAGCACCCCCGTCTGCTCTGATATGTGCCCCCATTCCGGACAACCGGAATGGGGGCATTTTCATGAAATAGAGATGCGTGCGCAAAAAGAAATGCATTGAATTACATCGACAAGCAACCGGTCGAAAGAGAAACAACATTCCCACAAAGGCGATGCAGGTGATGACGCAGAAGGCCAGCACATACCAGCCGATCTGCTTGGCAAGGTTGCCCTTGCTGCGGAACACGAAGTTGCGCTGGATGAGGTTCAGCCGGTCCGACAGGGACCACTCCGACAGCGCCTCCATCCGCGACGTGCTGCTGTTCCCCACCATGAAGCCGATTGAGCAGTAAATTTCCAATTTAAGCAAAATAAAGCCTGAAACTTCTTGATAAACCGAGAAGTTTCAGGCTTTTTGTTTGCAATGATTTCCAGCGTTTTTCACGCCATACGCCAATTTTACGCCAAACGATGCTAAGTTTTCAACGTTTTGCTCGTTTGACGCTGGTTTTCCACATCTTTGCACCGTGAACGCAAGAAAAAGGGCTGCTGCACGGTATTTATGCAGCAGCCTCTTCGGCTTACTTCATGGGGACAGAGAATATCCGGGGCAGCGCTTCAGAAACGCTGTCATTAGTGCAGTTCGGGCCAGTAGTCCTTATTGGCAACGATCAGGTCGTCCAGGATCTCCTTGGCCACCTTGGCACTGGGCACGGTCTTGCTGAGGGTCAGAGCCTGCCACAGCTTCTGATAGCTGTGCTCGCAGTAGGCTTCCACCACCAGCTTTTCCACTGCTACCTGCTGGTTCATCATGCCCAGCTGGAAGGTCGGGATCTCACCCTGGCACAGAGGTTCGGGGCCGTCGTTGCCCACCAGGCAGGGCACCTCTACCATGGCGTGGGGGTCAAAGTTGCTGATGGCACCCTTGTTCTCCACAATGCAGAGCATCCGCTCGTGGGTGTTGTAGGCAATGGCACGGGCCAGGTCCACGATGAAGCTGGCGTGGTTGTCGATGCTGAACTCGTCACCCTTGAACTCGCCGGAGGCGGTGATGGCACGGGCAGCACCAAACACGTTCTTTTCGCGGCCGTTAATGACCTCGTTGGCACGGGTGTAGTTGGGATCGCTGTGCTCCACCACATAGTCCGGGAACAGGTAGTACTTCAGGTAGGTGTTGGGCAGGCAATCCGGGGTGACAGCCAGCAGGTCTGCCGCCTTGCGGTGGGTCTCCTGCCAGCTGGCATCCATGTGCTGGGTCTCAATGGCCTTCTGGGTCAGATAGCCGTTCTTGCTGACATAGTCAATGAGCTGGGGGGTGTAGTCGGTGCCGTCCTTGCCCTTCACGCTGGTCCACCAGCCAAAGTGGTTCAGGCCGTAGTACTTCACGTCCAGGTCCTTGGGGGTCTTGCCCACGATGTAGCTCATGCGGCGCAGGGTGCCCACCGGCATATCACAGATGTTGATGATCTTGGAGTTGGGCCGCAGCACACGGCAGGCCTCTGCCACGATGGAGGCAGGGTTGGAGTAGTTGAGCATCCAGCAGTTGGGGCTGTAGGCCTCCATGTAGTCAATGAGCTGCATGATGTCCGGGATGCTCCGCAGGCCGTAGGCGATGCCGCCGGGGCCGCAGGTCTCCTGACCCACCACGCCGTGGCGCAGGGGGATCTTTTCGTCCTGCTCACGCATGGGGTAGCCGCCGCTGCGGATGTGGGCCATGCAGAAGTCCACGTCGGTAAAGGCTTCCTTGGGGTCGGTGGTGTAGCTGAACGCCACATCCGGTGCCACCTTCTTCATAGCCAGGGCCACAGCATCCGCAATGGTCTTCTGACGCTCCGGGTTGTTGTCATAGAGCTTCAGGCTGCGGATGGGGAACCGATCCAGGCTGTGCATCAGCATCATGACGATGCCCGGCGTGTAAGTACTGCCGCCGCCTGCAATGACGATGGAAAACTTTTTCATGGAATATTGCCCTCCCTCTTACTGGATGTTTTGATATGGGTGTTGGAATGCAAGATCTTATTCTTCGCCGCTGAGGCCCAGCTCAGCGTCCACTGCCTTGCGGACAGCGTTGACCTTCAGGCCGTAGACCACCTGGACATTTTTTCCCTTGTGGATCACGGCAGAAGCACCGGTCTGGTTTTTCAGCACATCGTCCTGGACCTTGTCGGGATCTGCCAGCTCGGTACGCAGACGGGTGTAGCAGTTGGTAACCTTCAGGATGTTGTCCTTGCCGCCCAGAGCCTCCACAATGACAGCAGCGTCCACGGTGTTGTCTGCAGCAGGAGCAGCAGCGGTGCCGTTATCAGCAGCCACCTTGGCCTTGTACTCGGCCTTGGAGTGGAGCTTCATCTCCATGCCCTCTGCCTCACGGCCCAGGGTGTGGAGGTTCAGCTTCACGATGAGCACCCGGAAGATCACATAGTACAGAACGAAGTACAGCACGCCCACAGCGATGTAGACAGGCCAGCGGGTCTTGCCAATGCCCAGGGGCAGGTTGTACAGCAGGAAGTCGATGAAGCCGTTGGGGCCGATGGCACGGCAGCCCAGCAGGTTCAGGACCACAAAGCTGGAACCAGCCAGAACGGCATGGACCACAAACAGGATGGGAGCCACGAACAGGAAGCTGAACTCGATGGGCTCGGTAACGCCGGCAATAAAGGAAGTGACGGCGGCGGTGATCAGAACGGGCTTGATCTTCTCACGGTTCTCGGGGCGAGCGGTCTGGTACATGGCCAGGCAGGCACCGATCAGACCAAACATCTTGGAGATGCCGCGGGCATCCCAGATGACGGACTGGCTCAGCACGGCAACGGAAGGATCAGCGATCTCAGCGTAGTAGATGTTCCGGGCACCCTCCAGCACCTGACCGCCCACGGTGGCAGTGCCGCCCAGAGAAGTGTACAGGAACGGGGTGTAGACCAGGTGATGCAAGCCGGTGGGGATCAGCAGACGCTCCAGCGTGCCGTAGATGAACAGGCCAAAGTTGCCTGCGCTGCGGATAAAGCCGCCCAGGGCGTTGATGCCAGCCTGTGCATACGGCCACACAAAGGTGAACAGCACAGCCATGACCACCATGACCGGAATCAGCACGATGAATACGAAACGGGTGCCGCCGTAGATCTGGAAGGCGTTGTTGAACTCGGTCTCGCAGAAGCGGTTGTGTACATAGGCCACCACAATGCCCAGCAGCAGGCCGATGAACACGCCCATGTCCAGCACCTGGACACCCAGGACCATGGCCTGGCCGGTGCCGGAAAGGCTGCCCTCCACCAGCATACCACGCATATTCATAAACTTGTTCATGGCGTTGAGGAACACCAGGAAGGCCAGCAGAGAGATAAAGCCTGCCTCAGACTTTTTCTTGTTGGCCAGGCCCACGCTGAGGCCCACGCAGAAGATAACGCCCAGATTGCCCAGGATGGCGTTGAGCGAACCGGACAGCAGCGTGCCGAAGCCGATGGTGACCGGGTTGTTCAGGAACGGCAGCACTGCCTGCAGCCGGACGTTGGTGAACAGGTTGCCCACAGCGATGAGAATACCGGCAATGGGCAGGATCAGAACGGGGATGAACATTGCTTTGGAGAACCGCTGCAATGCATCCATTACCTTATCCTTCATGGGTTGACTCCTTTTCATTTACAATTCCAAAAACCATTCTCCTGGGATGCGTCCATCCCCTGGGACCCGGCCGGGTCTGTGATGCTACTATCTCACAAACCAACGCAAGTGTAAACATTTTTTGAACAAATGAAAACGCGTTACCCAAAACAGTAACGCGTTTCTATAACTTTTGTTTAAGAACCCATGATTTTTTTGTGCGAAGTGCACAGACATTCTTACTCGATGCCGTTTTCCATGCACAGGCGGCGGTACTCGTAGGTAATCAGCTCGATGAGCATCATCACCTGCGGAAAAAAGGTGTTGGGCATGGTGTTCTGGTCGTCCAGCTTCCACTGGTTCTCCACCCGGAACCATAGGTCGGCGTACCGGCCCACGCTGTTCTCCTGCTCCCCGGTAATGGCCACGGTAAACACCCCGTTTTCCCGGGCTGTGCGGATCTTGTCCCGGACCATAGTGGTCTCGCCGGATTTGGAGATGCCAAAAAACAGCCCCATGCGGTCCAGGGTATTTTCAAAAATGCCCACCGAGTCGCCGCCGGTGGCACTGAAGCACAGGATGCCCATGTTCACCAGCTTCTGGGTCAGGTAGGTGGCCACCGTGCCGGAAAACCCGGTACCATAGACAAAGGTCATCTTGTCCCGCTGCTCCAGCAGCTTTTCGGCGCAGACCTTCAGCTGGGTGTAGGTATTGTAGTTCAGCAAGGACTGGGTGCTGAAGCCGTTGAGGAAGTCTTCCTCCTCCTGCATGGTCTGATGCGGTGTCTCGGTAAAGGAGCGCAGCTTGTAGCACATATCCACAAAGCCACTGTAATTCATCTTGCGCGCCAGCCGCATAATGGTAGAGGTGGAGGTGTAATTGGCCCGAGCCACCCCTCGCACGCCCTCTGTCTGCACCGTATCCAGGTGGTCCAGAATGTACTCCAGCACGGTGTGCTCCGTGTCGGTCAGATTTTTTCCCTGCGTGATTTTTTCGATGTTCAAAAAAGCACCCCCTGTGCCGGTTTATCCTGCATCGTTCGCCAGCTCTTTTTCTGCGGTCTTAATGGTATCGTACCGCTTATTCATGTAAACGTCAAGAACAGATTTCCAGACGATAGGATCGTTGCCAACAAGGCTTACTGGCTGGAGTTGCACTGATAAGCCCTTTGTCGGCGGCAGATACCACCTGACCTACAGGACAGTATGAAGAAGTACAATCTTTCCGAGATCATGCACAAGGCACGGAAGCTGTACCGCAAGGGCACAGCGGCCTTTGCCGAGTGCCTGCACCGGGCGTGGAACAGTGCAAAGGCTCTTTTCCAAGTGGTTCTCATCCATTCCAGCAAGGGCGACGGCCAGACCTACCGCGCGTCATTCTTTGCGGCATCCCAAGTGAAGCCCCTACCACATTTTCAACTGGCGCAAACTGAAGCACGGAACGCCGGTCTTTGGCTATCTGTGATGCTTCTGGGAAGCAGCTCTGTGTTAAACACAATTCATCTCATACATGAGCAAACAAATAAGGCTCACCGCCAAAATTGACGGTGAGCCTTATTTTATGCTTTATTTGTGCTTTTTCAAGCGCTCACGCAATTACTTGCGGGGGTTCTTGATCGCAGCCTGAGCAGCAGCCAGACGTGCGATGGGCACACGGAAAGGAGAGCAGCTGACGTAGTCCAGGCCGACGTTGTGGCAGAACTCCACGCTCGTGGGGTCGCCGCCGTGCTCGCCGCAGATGCCCAGGCCCAGGTCGGGGCGGGTCTCACGGCCGTCATGTGCAGCCATCTTGACCAGCTTGCCGACACCGATCTGATCCAGGTGCTGGAACGGATCGCTCTCGTAGATCTTGTTCTCGTAGTAAGCGCCTAGGAACTTGGCAGCGTCATCACGGCTGAAGCCGAAGGTCATCTGGGTCAGGTCGTTGGTGCCGAAGCTGAAGAACTCAGCTTCCTTGGCGATCTCGCCTGCGGTCAGGGCAGCGCGCGGGATCTCGATCATGGTACCGACCTGGTACTTCATATCGACGCCTGCAGCAGCGATCAGCTCGTCAGCAACCTTGACGACAACGTCCTTGACGAACTTCAGCTCCTTGACCTCGCCGACCAGCGGGATCATGATGTGCGGGGTGATCATATGGCCGGTCTCAGCAGAGACGTTCAGAGCAGCCTTGATCACAGCGCGGGTCTGCATCGCAGCGATCTCAGGGTAGGTAACAGCCAGACGGCAGCCACGGTGACCCATCATGGGGTTGAACTCGTGCAGAGAAGCAACCACATTCTTCAGGTCCTCGAAGGTCATGCCCATGTCGGCAGCCAGCTCCTTGATGTCCTCGTCCTTGGTGGGCAGGAACTCGTGCAGCGGCGGATCCAGGTAACGGATGGTCATCGGGCGCTCACCCATGATGCGGTACATGGCCTCGAAGTCACCCTGCTGGAACGGCTCGACCTTGGCCAGAGCAGCCTCGCGCTCTTCCACGGTGCGTGCGCAGATCATCTCACGGACAGCCTTGATGCGGTCCTCAGCGAAGAACATGTGCTCGGTACGGCACAGGCCGATGCCCTCAGCACCCAGGTCAACGGCCTGCTGTGCGTCGCGCGGGTTGTCGGCGTTGGTCATGACCAGCAGCTGACGAGCGGCGTCAGCCCAGCCCATGAAGCGGTTGAAGTTCTTGTTGCCGGTAGCGGCCACAGTAGCGACCTGCTCGCCGTAGATGTTGCCGGTAGAACCGTCGATGGAGATCCAGTCGCCCTCCACGAACTTGTGGCCGTTGATCTCGAAGGTCTTTGCCTCTTCGTCGATCTTCACGTCATTGTCGTTGCCGCAGCCGGAGACACAGCAGGTGCCCATGCCGCGAGCAACAACGGCTGCGTGGCTGGTCATGCCGCCGCGGACGGTCAGGATGCCCTGAGACACCTGCATGCCCACGATATCCTCGGGAGAGGTCTCCAGACGCACCAGAACGACCTTCTTCATCTTGCCGGACTTGACCATCTCCTCTGCCTCTTCAGCAGTAAAGACGATCTGGCCGCAAGCGGAACCGGGAGAAGCTGCCAGGCCCTTGCCGACGACTTCGGCAGCCTTCAGGGCAGCGGCGTCGAACTGGGGATGCAGCAGGGTATCCAGCTGCTTGGGCTCCACGCGCAGGACAGCCTCCTGCTCGGTGATCATGCCCTCGTCCACCAGGTCGCATGCGATCTGCAGAGCAGCCTGAGCGGTACGCTTGCCGTTACGGGTCTGCAGCATATACAGGTGGCCGTCCTCGATGGTGAACTCCATATCCTGCATGTCGCGGAAGTAGTTCTCCAGACGGGTTGCGATCTCAACGAACTGATCGTACACCTCAGGCATCTGATCCTTCAGGTGGCTGATGGGAGAAGGAGTGCGCACGCCGGCCACAACGTCCTCGCCCTGTGCATTGATCAGGTACTCGCCCATCAGCTTCTTAGCGCCGGTGGCGGGGTCACGGGTGAAAGCAACGCCGGTGCCGGAACGGTCGCCGGAGTTACCAAAGGCCATCTGCTGCACGTTGACAGCGGTGCCCCACTCGTAGGGGATCTCGTTCATCTTACGGTAGACGTTAGCACGGGGGTTGTCCCAGCTGCGGAACACGGCCTTGACAGCCTCGATCAGCTGATCACGGGGATCCTGGGGGAAGGGACGGCCTTCGTTCTCCTCGTAGATCTTCTTGAAGGTACCCACCAGTTCCTTCAGGTCGTCAGCAGTCAGGTCCACGTCGTTCTTGACGCCCTTGGCTTCCTTCATCTTGTCGATCTCGACCTCGAACAGGCTCTTCGGGACCATCATAACGACATCGGCGAACATCTGCACGAAGCGGCGGTAGCAGTCGTATGCAAAGCGGGTGTTGCCGGTCTTTTTAGCCAGACCCTCAACAGCCTCGTCGTTCAGGCCCAGGTTCAGGATGGTGTCCATCATGCCGGGCATGGACTGACGAGCACCGGAACGGACAGACACCAGCAGGGGGTTCTGGTTGTCGCCGAACTTCTTGCCGGTGATCTCTTCCAGACCCTTGAGGTGCTCAAAGATGTCAGCAGTGATCTCGTCATTGATCTGACGGCCGTCTGCATAGTACTGGGTGCAGGCGTCGGTGGTGATGGTGAAGCCCTGCGGCACCGGCATGCCGGCTGCAGTCATCTCAGCCAGACCAGCGCCCTTGCCGCCCAGAGTATTCTTCATGGTGACCTTGTCGCCGCCGAAAGCATCATTGCCTTCGCTGAAGTAGTACAGATACTTTTTGCTCATGCGTTGTTTACCTCCCATAGTTGGCCGCTGCATTCCATACGCCGCGGCCTCATCGCTTGCCATTTTTCTTTCAACCGATGAACATTGTTTCGTGAATGCTAAACTATTATACCAAAAAATCCAAGGGTTGCCACCATGCAAAATCCCGAATTTGTTTGGTGTTTTTTATGCAAATCACTTGAATTTTACCAAGTTTTCCGGTAATATAAAATGGGAGAAAGTTCGAGAGGTTTTTCTTTTTCTGACGTGATTTCTTCGTCTGTTGGATACAACTTTCTATCCCTGAAACTTCAAACATTCTTTTTGTCGGTACAAAGCTCCTGCTGCATCCGCATCCGGGTGCGCCGGGCCGCATCGTCCCGCGGGAGCCGTACCGGAAGGGAGCTCCTGAACCATGGAAAATTGTGTTTCTTCCGCTGCACTGGATGCAGCGCGTACCCGTCTGGACGCCGCCGAGGCCGCCCGTGAAACGATCCTGCTGCAGCACATCGCCAACGGCGTGATCATCGACAGCCGTACCGTGCAGATCGCACCCGACGTGCAGATCGCACCGGGGGCCGTCATCCTGGCCGGCACCATCCTGCGGGGCCATACCATCATTGGGGCAGGCTGCATCATCGGCCCCAACACCCTCATCGAGGACAGCATCGTAGACGAGGGCACCACCGTCAACGCCAGCCAGGTCTACGGCAGCCACCTGGGCCCTCACAACAACATCGGCCCCTTCACCCATGTGCGGGTGAACACGGTCACCGATTACGGTGTGCATCTGGGTGCCTATGTGGAGACCAAGAATTCCAACTTTGCCCGCGGCAACACGGTGAGCCACCTGACCTACATCGGCGACAGCGATGTGGGCAAGTACTGCAACTTCGGCTGCGGCACCGTCACCTGCAACTACGACGGCAAGGATAAGTTCCGCACCCAGATCGGCGATTACTGCTTCATCGGCTGCAACACCAACCTTGTGGCCCCGGTCAAGGTGGGCGACGGTGCCTACACTGCCGCCGGCAGCACCATCACTCAGGATGTGCCCGCACAGGCGCTGGGCATCGCCCGGGAGCGTCAGACCAATCTGGAGGGCTGGGCTGAACCGAAGATGGAAGCCTACATCGCCAAGAAGCAGAAGCTGGAAGCCGACCAAAATAAGTGATAATTTGATTTTCTTCTGGGAGGGCAACTCGTATGAAGTCTGAGACGTTCCGTAAGCAGGCCCTGAGCCTGATCATCTTTTTCGTGGCCGTCGCCGCTGTGTTCTTTGTGGCATCCCGCCTGCGCGGGGATCCTGCCGAGAAACAGGCGCAGACCATCCTGACCCTGCTGCTTTCCAGCTCCGATGCCGTGGAACCGGCGGCAGACGATTCCTACACCGCCAGCGAGCCGGGCCTTGTACAGGTGGATGACGGCGGCTTCATGGCGTTCTATCAGGCACAGTTCGGGGATTGCATGACGCAACAGTGTCTGGAAAAGCTCCTTGCGAACCGTCTGCCCACCCGCATTGCCTCGCTTTCCGGCCAGCCCGCGGGGCTCACCCTGCAAAAGCGCTCCGGTGCCGACCACTGCTATGATTTTTCCGCAGACCTGCAGGCCGCCGACGGAACCACCACGGCCAGCGTCACCGGCACCATCACCATGGTAAAAGAGGATGGCGCGTGGAAGGCCTCTGACCTCACGCTGAACCTGAAATAAGCATTTTCTGCCTCCGGCCCCTGTATGGTCGGGGGCATTTTCGGTTCTTTCACCCGGAATCCGTTTCTTTTTTCGCGCGCGTATGTTATACTGAATAGCTGTATCCCATTCTATTTTTCAGAGAAAAGGTTAAACAAACAACATGAACACAAACGATATCTGGCTGATCGCCGGCCTGGGCAACCCTGAGGCCAAATACGACGGCACACGCCACAACGCGGGCTTTGCCGCGCTGGACTACCTGTCCGGCAAATGGGGCATCAGCGTGAGCAAGACCAAATTCCAGGGCCTGTGGGGCCAGGGTGAAGTGGACAGCCACAAGGTGGTGCTGCTCAAGCCCCTGACCTACATGAACCTTTCCGGCGATTCCATCGCGCCGCTGGCGGGCTTTTTCAAGATCCCGGCCGACCATGTCATCGTCCTGTGCGACGACATCACCCAGAACCCCGGCAAGCTGCGCATCCGGCCTTCCGGCTCGGCAGGGGGCCACAACGGCCTGAAGAGCATCATCGCCCGGCTGGGCGGCGACGGCTTCCCCCGCATCCGCATCGGTGTGGGAGCCAAGCCCCGCCCGGACTACGACCTGGCGGATTGGGTGCTGGGCAAATTTCCGGCCGAGGACGCCAAGGCTCTGGCGGACCGCTGCCCGGACATCGAAGCTGCCGCCAAGCTCATCATGGACGGCAAGCTGGGGCTGGCACAGAGCAAGTACAACGGGTAAGAACCTCATTTAAACTGCCCTCCGCTTGCGCTCTGGGCATTTTCAGCTGAATTTTATTTTTATTGTTCGTGTTTGTCGCGGCCTGCGGGCCGCTCCAAACACATTTTCACCGAGTGGGGCAGCACTGGCGAACTGCATTTATGTTCTTTGATGCATTTTGATGTCACGACCCCTCTCGTGAAAAAGCAGCAGAGAAAAGCCCGCAGGCTTTTCTCTGCTGCAAATAAAAATAATCATTCCTCTGCCATTGCCAAAGCGAATGCGGCGGCAATTTCAAATGGTCACCCCAACAGGAAAGGAGGTTTCCCATGTACGAAGCCCTGTTGAAAGCGACCCAGGAATACCAGAAGATCGCGGCCAGCTTTGCAAAGCCCGGCCCGGCAGCGCTGTTCGGTCTGCCCCCGGCAGGCCGGGCCCTGCTGTATGCCGCTTTGCAGAAGGATCTGGGCCGGGTGCTCTGCATCGTGACCCCGGGCGAAGCCGAGGCCACCCACTTTGCGGATAACCTCAAGGCGCTGGGCCTTGCTGCGGCGGTGTTCCCGCCCCGGGACTTCATGCTGCGCCCGGTGGAGGGTGCCGGGCGCGAATACGAGTATCGCCGCCTTTCGGTGCTGGGTGCATTGGCGGGCGGGCGGCTGCAGGCCGTGTGCGTCCCTGCCGAAGCCCTGTTGCAGTACACGGTGCCCCGCGATGAATTCCTGAAAAACACCCTCACCCTCAAGCCCGGCATGGTGTACAACCGCGAAGCGCTGGTGGCGCGGCTGTTTGCCGCCGGGTATGTGCGCCGCAGTCAGGTGGACGGCCCCGGCCAGTTCAGCGTGCGCGGCGATATCGTGGACATCTATGCCCCGGATATGCGCCAGCCTGCCCGTGTGGAATACTGGGACGATGAGATCGACTCCATGGCCTCCTTTGACCTGCTGACCCAGCGGCGGGACGGCGCACTGGAAAAGATCTACCTTTCCCCTGCCCGCGAAGTGCTGTTCGGCAGCACCGAAGAGACTGCCGAGGCCCTGCGTGCCGCTGTGAAAAAGGCCCGCGGCAAACACCACACCGCGCTGGAAAAGGCCACCGAAGCCGACCTGTCCCAGCTGGACTCCGGCCTGATGCCGGAAGCCATGGACAAGTATTACGGCATCCGCTACCCGGAACCGGCCACCCTGCTGGATCATCTGGACGCGCCCCTGTTCATTCTGGACGAGGTGGGCGGCATCCGGGATGCCCAGAAGGCCACCGAATTCCGCCGCAGCGAGGAGCTGACCGGCCTGCTGGAAGAGGGCGTGCTCTGCCCCGGGCTGGATGTGCTGTACCAGACCATGGACGATCTGGTCATCGCCGCCCAGAAGCAGAGCACCCTGCTGTGCGAGAACTTCCTGCGCAGCATGAACGAGTTCAAACTGAAAGACCTCATCAATGCCGAGGCCTTTGCGGCCCCCAATTGGAACGGCGACCTTGCCTCCCTGCGGGAGGACCTGGACCCGCTCCTTGCACAGGGGTACGCCATCACCCTGTTTTCCGGCACCCCCAAGGGTGCCGCTGCCCTCACCCGTGACCTGGCCGACAAGGGCTACTCGGTGAGCATGAGCCGGGATGTGCGCCCCGCCAAGGGCATCGTACAGGTGCTGCCGGGCCATCTGACCGCCGGGTGCACCTTCCCGTTTGCTCACGCGGCCGTGCTCTCGTCCCGCCGGCATGGTCTGGACGAAGAGACCGCCGCCGAAACCAAAAAGCGCAAAAAGAATAAGAACGCCCTGTCCAGCCTTTCCGATATCAAGCCCGGCGACTATGTGGTGCACCAGAGCCACGGCATCGGCATGTATGCGGGCATCCAGCGGCTGGAAGTGCAGGGTGCCATCAAGGATTACCTCAAGGTGCAGTATTCCGGCTCGGACGTGCTGTATGTGCCCGTCACCCAGCTGGACCTGCTGAGCCGCTACACCGCCCCCGGCGACGAAGAAAAGGTCAAGTTGGCCAAACTGGGCGGTGCCGAGTGGCAGCGCACCCGTGCCAAGGTCAAAAAGGCCACCGAGGAGATGGCCCAGGAGCTCATCGAGCTGTATGCCCGCCGTCGGCAGGCCACCGGCTACGCCTTCCCGCCCGACGGCGACTGGCAGCGGGACTTTGAGACCCGTTTTGACTACGACGAAACGGACGACCAGCTCAACGCCACCGCCGAGATCAAGCAGGACATGGAAAAGGGGTACCCCATGGACCGGCTGCTCTGCGGCGACGTGGGCGTGGGCAAGACCGAAGTAGCCCTGCGGGCCGCCTTCAAGTGCGTGATGGGCGGTAAGCAGTGCGCCATTCTGGCCCCCACGACCCTGCTGGCCTGGCAGCACTACAACACCATCCTTTCCCGCATGGAGGCCTTCCCCGTGAAGGTGGAGATGATGTCCCGCTTCCGCACCGCCAAACAGCAGAAGGAGACCCTGCGGGGCCTGCAGTCCGGCAGCGTGGACATCGTGGTGGGCACCCACCGGCTGCTGTCCAAGGACGTGAAGTTCCACGACCTGGGCCTTGTGATCATCGACGAGGAACAGCGCTTCGGCGTCAAGCACAAGGAAAAGCTCAAGGAGAACTTCATCGGGGTGGACATGCTCACCCTGTCGGCCACCCCCATTCCACGGACCCTGAACATGGCCATGAGCGGCATCCGGGACCTTTCCACCATCGAGCAGCCGCCCATTGAGCGCCAGCCCGTGGAGACCTTTGTGCTGG
>OQVI01000270.1_pt1 | contig 34856 bp, 19 predicted proteins | sample 1691651 | NCBI WGS metagenome assembly OQVI01 (sample SAMN03418287, study PRJEB22391) | human gut metagenome | biome: human-gut; feature: organic feature; material: feces | host: Homo sapiens | place: Italy | collected 2013-04
CCTCGATCTTCTTGACGATATGCGGAACGTAGTAGTAGCCCCGGTTGGCGACGATGGCCGCGAGATTGGCCAGCTGCAAGGGCGTACAGCCCAGCGCATCCTGACCGATGGCCAGCGAAATGACCGTCAGCGAATTCCACGAACCTCTGTACTGGCGGTCGTAGTACGAGCGGTCGGGCACGTAGCCGTTACCGGGGCTACTACTACGTTCCGCATATCGTCAAGAAGATCGAGGGGAAGGATTCGCTCGACCGCCGTTTTTACGAACGCCACTATACCAAGGTCGATCCCAAGCACTTCGAACCGATCGTCGACGGTATGTGGCGGGGCGTCAACGTCGGCGGCACCTCCACGGCGGCGCGTCTGGAAGGACTCGACGTCTGCGGCAAGACCGGTACGGCCGAGAATCCCCGCGGCCGCGACCACTCGACCTTCCTCTCGTTCGCGCCCAAGGACAATCCGAAGATCGCCATTTCGGTCTATGTCGAAAGCGGCGGTTTCGGCGCTTCGGCGGCCCTGCCGATCGCCAGTCTGCTGGAGGAGTACTACCTGACTGACACGATCCGCCGTCCGGCCCTGCTGGAGCATATCAAGAATATGAACATCTATTACCCTTCGTATGACCGCTAACCGCCATAGTATCTTTTACGGAGTGGACCTCTGGACGGTCCTGCTGTACGTGCTGATCGTGCTGGCGGGGTGGGTGTCGATCACCTCGGCGTCGTACGACGAGGGCACGGCCGATATCTTCTCCTTCTCGCACTTCTACATGAAGCAGCTGATGTGGATCGGCGTGGCGTGGACCACGGCGCTCGTGGTGCTGCTGCTCGACGAACGGTTCTACCATATGTTCGTCTACCCGGCCTATTTCGCGGGATTGGCGCTGTTGCTGGGCGCGCTGCTGTTCGGCCGCGAGGTGAACGGTGCCAAGGCGTGGTTCGAATTCGGTTCGTTCCGCCTGCAGCCCGTCGAATTCGTGAAGATCGCCACGGCTCTCGCGCTGGCCCGCGTGATGAGCGCCTACTCCTTCTCGATCAACCGTCCGGGCGACCTCTTCAAGGTGGGCGTGGTGATCTGCATCCCGCTTTTCATCATCATCCTGCAGAACGACACCGGTTCGGGCATCGTGCTCGGCTCGTTCCTCTTCGTGCTTTACCGCGAGGGACTCAACAAGTGGCTCTGCATCCCGGTGCTGCTGATCGCCGCGCTGTTCATCGTGTCGTTCCTGCTTTCGCCTATGACGCTGCTCGTGTCGATCATTCTGGTCTGCACGCTCTCCGAAGCGATGATGACCGGGGAGTGGCGCTCGCGCCTGATCTATCTGGCCTCGCTGGCGCTGGCGAGCATCCTGCTCTGCATGACGATGGCACTCGTCGCGCCCGGCGTGATGGACCTGCACGCCTGCCTGCTGACCGTGACGCTGCTGTCGCTGGTCGGCGTGCTCGTCTATGCCTTCCGCATGAACCTGAGCAGCACCCTGATTACCGTGGGGCTTTTTCTCTGCACGATGATCTTCCTCCCCACCACCGACTATATCTTCAATTCGATTCTCAAACAGCACCAGCGCGACCGCATCCTGAGTTTTCTGGGCATCATCAGCGATCCCCTCGGCACGGACTACAACGTCAATCAGTCGAAAATCGCCATCGGTTCGGGCGGGTTCTGGGGCAAGGGATTCCTCGAAGGCACGCAGATCAAGTACGGCTTCGTGCCCGAACGGCATACCGACTTCATCTTCTGTACGGTCGGCGAAGAGTGGGGCTTTCTGGGGACGATGGTCGTGCTGGCCCTGCTCTGCATGCTGATCCTGCGCCTGATGCGCATGGGCGAACGGCAGCAGGAGCCTTTCGGCCGGATTTACTGCTACTGCGTGGCCGCGATCCTGTTGTTCCACGTGCTGGTGAACGTGGGCATGACCATCGGCCTGATGCCCGTGATGGGCATTCCGTTGCCGTTCATGAGCTATGGCGGTTCGTCGCTTATTGCGTTTACCATTTTGTTGTTCATCGCCGTGCGGCTCGACGCTTCGACGCGGCAGTTTTCCCTGAATTAAATACTGCATACCAATGATCCGTTACAATCCCAAAGGTTTATCCTCGCAAGAGGCCGCAGACAGCCGGCGGACGCATGGCGACAACGTCATCACGCCGCCCAAAGACGATTCGGCATGGAAGCTTTTCGTCGAGAAGTTCAAGGACCCGATCATCCGCATTCTGCTGCTGGCCGCGGTGCTGTCGCTTGCCATCGGGTCCGTTCACAAGGATTTCACCGAGTCGATCGGCATCATATGCGCCATTATTCTGGCGACCTGCGTCGGGTTCTGGTTCGAGTGGGACGCCATGCGGCGTTTCCGCCGGCTGAATCAGGTCAACGACGATATTCCGGTCAAGGTGATGCGCGACGGCTCGATCCGCGAGATTCCCCGCCGCGACGTGGTCGTGGGCGACGTGGTCTATATCGAAAGCGGCGAAACCGTGCCCGCGGACGGCGAACTGGTCGAAGCCGTGTCGCTGCGCATCAACGAATCGACCCTCACGGGCGAACTGGAGGTGGATAAAACCGTCGACGAGGCGCATTTCGATTCCGAAGCGACCTATCCTTCGAACGTCGCACTGCGCGGTACGACCGTGGCGGACGGTTACGGCGTTCTGGTTGCTACAGCCGTGGGCGATGCGACCGAAGCGGGCCGCGTCACGGAGCAGGCGACCGTCCAGAGCGACGAGCAGACGCCGCTCAACCGCCAGTTGACGCGCCTCTCGAAACTCATCGGCCGGGCCGGCATTGCGCTTGCGGTCGCTATTTTCTGCGTCATGCTCGGCAAGGCGGTCTTCGTCGGTGGGTTGTTCGAGCGCGACTGGCTCGAAATATCGCAGCAGGTGCTGCACATTTTCATGGTCTCGGTGGCCATCATCGTGATGGCCGTTCCCGAAGGACTTCCGATGAGCATTACGCTGTCGCTGGCGATGTCCATGCGGCGCATGCTCAAGACCAACAACCTCGTGCGGCGCATGCACGCCTGCGAAACGATGGGCGCCGTGACGGTCATCTGCACCGACAAGACCGGCACGTTGACCCAGAACCGGATGCACGTGCAGGAACTGGTGCGTTACGATGCGCTTCCGGCGCATGATTTCGCCGAGATCGTGGCCGCCAACTCCACGGCTTTCCTCGACGCTTCGGGCGCCGTTATAGGCAACCCGACCGAGGGCGCCCTGCTGGAGTGGATGCGCTCGCAGGGCGAGGATTACGAACCCCTGCGCTCGGAGGCGAAGATCGTCGACCGGCTTACCTTCTCGACCGAACGCAAATATATGGCGACGATCATCGAAAGCGGCGTTTCGGGCCGCCGGATCGTCTGCGTCAAGGGTGCGCCCGAAATCGTGCGCGCCATGTGCGCCCCCGACGGCAAGGATACGCAGGTCGCCGAGCAGCTGGCCGGGTTTCAGGGCCGCGCGATGCGTACGCTCGCCGTGGCGTGGGCCGAAACCGCCGAGGACGACTGTCTGCGTGCCGTAGCGGCGTCGCAGCTGCATTTTTCGGGTGTGGCGGCTATCTCCGATCCGGTGCGCGAGGATGTCCCCGACGCCGTTCGGCTTGTGGGACGACGCCCGCGACAACGACCGCAACTACATGACCGGTACGGAGTTCGCGGCGATGAGCGACGATGAGCTGCTCGGACGCGTGCGGGAACTGAAGATCATGTCGCGCGCCCGGCCGCTCGACAAACAGCGGCTCGTGCGTCTGTTGCAGCAGTGCGGCGAGGTGGTGGCCGTGACGGGCGACGGTACGAACGACGCCCCGGCGCTCAACTTCGCCAACGTGGGGCTTTCGATGGGATCGGGCACCTCCGTTGCCAAGGACGCCAGCGACATCACGCTGCTCGACGATTCGTTCGCTTCGATCGCGACGGCCGTCATGTGGGGCCGCTCGCTTTACCGCAACATCCAGCGTTTCGTACTTTTCCAGCTGACGATCAACTTCGCGGCGATCGTGATCTGCTTCGTCGGCGCGGTTTTCGGCACCGACATGCCGCTGACGGTGGTGCAGATTCTCTGGGTCAATATCATCATGGACACCTTTGCGGCGATGGCGATGGCCTCGCTGCCGCCCAATCCCGAAGTGATGCTCGAAAAACCCCGTCCGCGCGACGAGTTCATCATTACGCCCGGCATGGCCCGCACGCTCTTCATCTGCGGCGGCATCATGGTCGCCGTCCTGCTGGGCATGCTCTTCTGGTGGACGATCACCGCAGGCGGACTCACCGTGCGCCAGCTGACGCTTTTCTTCTCGACGTTCGTTTTCCTGCAGTTCTGGAACATGTTCAACGCCAAAGGCTTCGAGACGCGCCATTCGGTCTTTACCTGCCTGCGCGGGTGCCGTGAGTTTTTCCTCATCCTGCTGGCCATCGCCGCGGGACAGGTGCTCATCGTCGAGTTCGGCGGCGAGGTGTTCCGCACCGAGCCGCTTGCGTGGCGCGAATGGGCGGCCGTCATCGGCTGCACCTCGCTGCTGGCTATCGGCGGCGAAGCGATTCGTGCCCTGCGGCGAAAACGTTGAACGACTGGCTCTGGATGAAGAGATCTTTTTTGCTTTGTCTGTCGGCGGTGTTCCTGATTTCCGGTCCTGTCTCGGCGCAGATTAAAGACAGTCTGGGCAACGAGTGTCTGATCCCTGCGGCGGAAAGTTCTTTCTCGCAGTATGTGGACCGCCGGACTTCGACCAAAGGTTACCGCATGACCTTCGTCGCCGTGCCGCTGATTCTGGGCGGAGCCGTGGTGTCGCTTTACGATACCGACTTCCGCCGTCTGCGCAACGGTTACGTCAGGTCGTTCCACCACGATTACGACGATTACCTGCAATATGCGCCCGCAGCCCTGCTGGTCGGGATGAAGGTCTGCGGCGTCGAAAGCCGCAGCTCGTGGGGACGCATGCTGGTCTCCGACGCTTTCTCCGCCGGGCTGATGGCCGCGGCGGTCAATTCGCTGAAGTACTCCTTCCGCGTGATGCGTCCCGATGGCTCCACGCGCAATTCGTTCCCTTCCGGCCATACGGCGACCGCCTTTATGACGGCGACGATGCTGCATAAGGAATACGGGCACCGCAGTCCGTGGTACAGCATCGGCGGCTATACGCTGGCGACCCTCACGGGCGTTACGCGGCAACTGAACAACCGCCACTGGATGAGCGACGTCATGGTAGGCGCGGGTATCGGCATCCTCGCCACCGAATTCGGCTATTTCCTCGCCGATCTGATATTCAAGGAGAAGGGGCTTAAGGTCCGCGAAACATACGTCGTTTTCGACCGCTACCGGCATCCGTCGTTCGTCGGGTTTTCCGTCGGGCTGACGGTCATTCCCGGCTCCTATACGCCTTATGCGGGGATGCACACCGATTTCAAAGTCGGACCGACGGTCGGCGTGCAGGGTGCATGGTTCGCCTCGCCCTATGTCGGCGTGGGTGGGCGGTTTGCGGTGACGAATCTGGAAATGAACGTAAACGGCGTCCCGCAGAACGATGAATTCGAGTGCTGTTCCGTGACGGCAGGTCCCTATTTTTCCTATCCGCTCTCGACGCGCTGGCGCATCGGCTCGAAGCTTCTCTGCGGTTATGAGCATTATAAACCTTACACTACTTCCGGCTACAGGATCGAAGGCCGGGGCGGATTTACGGTCGGAACGGGCTTTTCGTCCACCTATCTGGTCAATCGCAATCTGGGCGTGCGCTTTACAGCCGACTACGACGTCGCTCCGCCGCTCGTTTCCTCTTCCTGCGAAGCGATGCACAAACTGACGCTGGGCATGACCGTAAGTGCGATGTTCTGAGATCTTGAATCCCCTAAAATATGGACGCGAATCACGGCTGGGGATTCGCTTTTGTGTTCCGGATATTTTTGCGTTTCGCCGAAAAAACAGCCCTGTAATCCGTCAGGATTGTATATGATATACCCCTTTCTCCCGGGCCAGTGTGATAAGGGGTATATTTCATGGACATTGACCGGGGCGAAAACCGGGCTTGAATGTGAAAACTGCGGTGCGGAATATTTGGGAGGCAGGTGCGTGAAGTGACGGGAGGGGGAAAATAAAGAGACCGAAAATGATTTTCATTTTCGGTCTCTTTTATTAGGCAGTTAATTTACAGCACACCCTGCTCGACCATCGACTTGGCGACTTTCATGAAGCCCGCGATGTTGGCGCCCTTCATGTAGTTGATGAAGCCGTCCTTCTCGGTGCCGTATTCCAGACATGCGTGGTGGATCGACGACATGATCTGATGCAGCTTGGCATCGACCTCCTCGGCCGTCCAGTTGTATTTCTGCGAGTTCTGGCTCATTTCGAGTCCCGACGTCGCTACGCCGCCCGCATTGACGGCCTTGCCCGGTCCGTAGGGGATTTTCGCCGCGATGAAGGCGTCGATCGCTTCGGGGCGGCAGCCCATGTTCGAGACTTCGGCCACGATCTTCACGCCGTTGGCCAGCAGTTTCTTGGCGTCCTCGCCGTCCAGCTCGTTCTGCGTGGCGCAGGGCATGGCGATGTCCACCTTGACCTCCCACGGTTTCTTGCCGGCGAAGAATTGCGCGTTCGGGAACTTATGGACGTAAGGCTCGACCACGTCGTTGTTCGAAGCGCGCAGTTCGAGCATGTAGGCGATCTTTTCGGCGTCGAGACCTTCGGGATCGTAGATGTAGCCGTCGGGGCCCGAAATCGTCACGACCTTGGCGCCCAGCTCGGTCGCCTTCGTCGCCGCACCCCACGCCACGTTGCCGAAGCCCGATATGGCGATGGTCTGGCCTTTGATGTCCATGCCTGCCTTTTCGAGCATCTGGCGCAGGAAGTAAACCGCGCCGAAGCCCGTCGCTTCGGGACGAATCAGCGAACCGCCGTAAGTCATGCCCTTGCCGGTCAGTACGCCCGTATTCTCGCGCGCCAGCTTGCGGTACATGCCGTAAAGGTAGCCGATTTCGCGGCCGCCCACGCCGATATCACCGGCCGGAACGTCTGTTTCGGGACCGATATGACGCCACAGTTCGACCATGAAGGCTTGGCAGAAGCGCATTACCTCGCGGTCCGACTTGCCTTTGGGGTTGAAGTCCGAGCCGCCCTTGGCGCCGCCCATCGGAAGCGTCGTCAGCGCATTCTTGAAAATCTGCTCGAAACCGAGGAATTTCAGGATCGAGGGATTCACCGAGGGGTGGAAACGCAGACCTCCCTTGTAGGGACCGATCGCGTTGTTGAACTGCACGCGGTAACCGGTATTGACCTGCACCTCGCCCTTGTCGTCTACCCAGACCACCTTGAAGGTAAAACTGCGGTCAGGCTCCACGATGCGCTCTGCGATACGGTTGGCCTCGAATTCCGGATGCTGGTTGTAGGTTTCCTCTACCGTCATGAGAACTTCGCGCACGGCCTGCAGGTATTCGCTTTCGCCGGGGTGCTTGCGCTCGAGTTCCGCCATAATTTTGTTAACGTTCATAGCTCTATCGGTTTTTGGTTGGTTTGCATCTCCTGTTCGGATTCTATCTTTTCACAAATATAAAAATATTTCCGACAGATTGTAATCTTTTCGGGGAAATTTATTTAAAATCCTAATCGTTTTTTCCTTCGCGTACCATGCCTTTGTTCGAACGCCCGTCGATGCAGACCCACAGCGGACGCTCGAAACGCACCTGCCGCAGGAAGCTGCCTTCGTAGATCGCGGCGCATTTGTCGAGCGTCTCTTCGCGGAATACGCCGTCGCCGCAGAAGGGGCTGATCGTCAGGTAACCCACGCCCAGCGAGGTGACGTTCTGGAAGAAGTGCGTGCCCTGCGACGGCTCGACGTCGAATTTCTCGATGCCGCATTCGACGATCACCTTGGCTTCGGAGATGTGGTTCCACTTGACGGGTACGCCGAGGAACGGATCCGACGAACCCCAGCGGCCGGGACCGACGAGTATGTAGGAGCGTTTTTCGTCGCGCATGCGGCGGTTCAGCTCCAGCAGTTCGTCGGCGATCTTCTCGGTCGAAAGCGAACTGAACGTGCCGCTTTTGATGTAGATGACGTCCGAGATGTCGCTCATCATGCCGATGCCGAGGGCGTTCTCGCCGTAGACCAGCGCATCGGAGGTGTCCACTTCGCTCCAGTCGATCGGCCGGTTGTCCTGATTGTCGATGATCGGGCGGATTTGCAGCAGGTTGAAAATCTGCTGCTCCCCCGGCGCCACGTCCATATTGACGGCGAATTCGACCTCCACGGGGCAGCGCATCTCCTCGGCGCCCATGTGCAGGATGTCGGTGACGATCTCCGCCAGCGGGAAGGTGTTGTATTTCAGTATGTTGTTGAATGTTATGACTTTGCGGCCCCGGTCGAAGGGGCTGTCCGAGATGCGCTCGTTCTCGCGGTCCCACACCGAGCAGACGAAGCGCGAATTGCGCAGTTCGGCGATCTGGGCGATGTCGAGCCGCCGCAGGTTCACCGCGTCGTCGATCGACGTGCGGAACTCTTCGGGCTGCAGGCTCAGGGCCAGCACTTCGTTCTGCGTGTCGCGCAGCGCCAGTTCGGGCGTCGAGGTCTGGAGCACCTTCTGCGGATAGCGGGGCGAGAAGCGCAGCGTGCGCCCTCCGTCCACGACCAGCTTGCCTAGTCCCATGGCGACGTTGCACACGCCGTCTTCGGGGGCTTCGTCGCCGATGGGGTAGTAGTTGATCGAACGCGCCACGCCCGAAAAGGTCGGGAAGAAAAGTCCGTTCTGCTCCGTGCCGCACACCTCCTGTATGATGACGGCCATCTTCTCCTCCGAGATCAGGTTCTGCGACGAGGAGAGGTAGGCTCTCGACGATGCGAAGTAGACCGAGGCGTATACGCTCTTGACCGCCTTGAGCAGCAGACGCAGCATCTGGTCCTCGTTGTCCACATAGGGGATCATGTAGGTCGAGTAGATGCCGGCGAACGGCTGGTAGTGCGAATCCTCCAGCTTCGACGACGACCGCACGGCCAGCGGCGTACTGACGGTCTTGATGTAGGCTTTCAGCTCGCGCTGCAGTTTGACGGGAATCGTCGAACTGACGAACTCCGAGAGTATCTCCTCGTCCGAAAACTCCTGCGAAATGATGTATTTGAGTCCGTTGTTGCGGATGAATTCGTCGAAATAGTCCGTTGCGATCACCACCGAGCGGGGAATCATGATGCGCAGGTTGTCGTGCTTGTCGTACTGGCGGTGCTTGAGCAGCATCGAGTTCATGAACGCCAGACCGCGGGCCTTGCCGCCGAGCGACCCTTCGCCGATGCGGGCGAAAGCCACCGCGTCGCTGTAGGTCTCGGTGTCGAAGCGCGCCACCACGCCCTGTCCGAGCAGGATGCGGTAGTCCTTGATGAGGTTCACGATGCGCTGGCGGTGCTCTTCGGTGGTGGCGAACTGGCTCTTGTTGCCCCGGCGGATGGCCGCGGCCAGCGGGAAGAGGCCCCGCGAGTAGAGCCATTTCGAGAGGTGGTTCTGCGAGGTGTGGTATTCGAACGCCTTGTCGGGAATCGTGGCGATCATCTCCTGCATCTGCGCCAGATCCTTGGCGCGGCCGATGACGGCTCCCGTATCGGGGTCCTTGAAGAGGAAGTCGCCGAATGCGAACTCCTTGGCGATATACTCGTGCAGCTGCGAGAGCAGCGTTTTCGAATTCTTGGCGATGAATCCGGCTCCCAGCCCGCGGGCCTGAGCCTCGAATTCGGTCTGCGACGACTGCAGCAGTACGGGCATCAGCGGGTTGTCCTCCTTGATACGGCGGCAGAGGTCGATGCCGGCGTCGCGCTTCTCGCTTTCGGGCGGGTCGTTGCGGTGGAGTACGAACCCCACGTCGGAAATCACGCCCAGCATGTTCTTCTTGTAACGGTCGTAAAGCTCCACAGCCTCCTCGTAGTTGGTGGCGAGCAGGATCTTGGGGCGTGCGCGTTTGCGCAGGATCTGCTGCTGTTCGTTGAGGGCGTCCTTCAGGAATTCGGTGTTCTGCAGCAGGATCAGCTTGTAGAGTTCGGGCAGGTAGGTCGAGTAGAAGCGGATCGAGTCCTCGACCAGCAGAATGGCCTGCACGCCGCCCTCGACGATATCCTCCTCGGCGTTCATCTTGTCCTCGACCAGCTTGATGATCGCCATGATCAGGTCGGTGTTGCCGTGCCAGCCGAAGATGTAGTCGAGTCCCGAACGGTCCTGCTCCTCGATGCGGCGGTAGATGTCCTTCGAGAAGGAGGTGAGCAGCGCCACGGGAATCTGCGGATGGCGCTCCTTGACGATCTTGGCGAACGTGAAGACGTCCAGTTCCCCCACGTTGTACATCGTCAGGATGAAGTCGAACGAATCGTCGCGTCCGAGCAGGTCCAGCGCCTCGCGCGTCGAGCTGACGCGCGTGAACGACGGCGGGTTCGACATGTTCAGGTCGAGGTACTCCTGATTGATCTGCGACTCGATATGTCCGTCTTCTTCGAGAATGTACCCGTCGTAGCTGCAGCAGACCAGCAGGATTTTGTGGATGCGGTATTTCATGAAGCGGTACTGGGGCCTGTTCCCGTCCGAAAGGGATTGTTCGAGATTCTTGTTCATCGTGTCGCCTGATTTGTTTTAACAAAAATAGAAAAAAATCCGCGAAATGAGAAACCGTGCGTTTTTACCTCCGTGCCGCCGCCCTGCCGTCTCCGTGCCGCCGCTCTGCCGTCTCCGTGCCGTACCCCGTGCTGCTTCCGTGCCGTACCCCGTACTGCTTCCGCACCATACCCTGTGCTGCCTCTGTGCCGTTTCCGTACCGTCTCCGCGCTGTTTCGGCGGCATCTGTTTCCATACGGCTCCGCCGGCCGGAACGGCGGCGGGGTGTTCACGGTTCCGCAGCCGGGTCGCAGGCCCGGACTTCCGCGGCCGCCGGCGTTTCGGCGCTGAACACCATGTGCCGCCACAGGTACGGGATGCGCCCCGCGCCGGTGAAGGCCATGTTGCGGAACCCGGCTTCCCGCAGCAGGATGGCGAGCGTCCTGCGGGACCAGAATTTGATATGGCCGCCCTCCCACAATGCGCTGTAGTGGCGGTCCGCTTTGCCGGCGAGGGCGATCGAGAGGTTTTTCAGGTACCCGTGGTAAGGCGTGGTGAGTATGAAACGTCCGCCGCCGTTGGCTTCGAGGATGCTGCGGACGAAGGCGGCGAATGTCCGCGGGCTGTGAAGGTGCTCGATGACCTCCATCGAGATCACGGTCCTGAAGGGGATCTTCCGCAGTTCGGGCAGCAGCTCGCCCGTCGTCACGTCGCAGACGAAGAAACGGCCGGGATTCCCCCCCCCGTCCGATTGGCGATGGCTATGCCCTGCCGCGATGCGTCGATGCCGTAAACGTCGTAGCCCTTGCCGGCCAGATAATTTGCGGTGAATCCGTTGCCGCAGCCCACGTCCAGAATCGGGGTGCCGTCGGCCGGAAGCAGCCGCTCGATGTATTTGCAGAGGAGTTGGTGGTAGAATGCGGGCTGAGCATCGCTCCAGCCGAATTCGCTGTAGTCTGTTGTCATGGGGATCGGGGGATTGTGCGGACGCAGTTTCCACAAAGATAAACAATTTTTCCTTGCGGACAAGCGAACCGGCCGCCGCGTACGGGTCTGCGGCTTTGCGACTTTCCCGCCCGTTTCATTCCATTTTCGTTTTTTATTTCTATCTTTGTTCTGGTCTATAAAAAACATCCATGAATGAACAGTGACAAATACGTGCTTCAGGAGGTCGTCACGCCCGCGCTCGAACGTGAGTGGCTCGACCTCCCCAAGAAGATTTACAAGGGCAACCGCAACTGGGTCTGCCCGCTCGATACCGATATCCGCAAGGTTTTCGATCCGGCCCGCAACGAGCAGTTCGCCGACGGCGAAGCCGTCCGCTGGGTGGTGCGCAACCGTGCCGGCGAGGTCGTGGGGCGCATCGCGGCGTTCTACAACCGCGAGAAGGCCTCACTCGAAGAGCAGCCCACGGGCGGCTGCGGATTCTTCGAGTCGATCGACGACCAGCAGGTCGCCGACCTGATGTTCGACGCTTCGCGCATGTGGCTGGCCAGCCGCGGCATGGAGGCGATGGACGGCCCGATCAATTTCGGACAGCGCGACGCGTGGTGGGGCCTGCTGGTCGAGGGCTACGAGTTCCAGCCGCTGTACGAGAATCCCTACAACCCGCCTTATTACAAGGAGCTGTTCGAGAACTACGGATTCCGGAACTACTTCAACCAGAACACCTACATCTGGAAAATCTACGACGACGACGTGAACGCCATGGTCCACGACCGGGCCAAGCGTCTCTTCTCGACGCCGGGCTACGGTTTCCGCCAGATCGACATGTCGCGCATCGAGGAGGAGGCCGAGAACTTCCGCATCATACATAATAAGGCGTGGTCGCTCTTTTCGGGCGTGAAGCCCATGACGCAGGAGGAGGCGATGAAGATCATGGAGACGATGAAGCCGATCATCGACCCGGAGATCATCTTCTTCGCCTATTTCAACGACGAGCCGATCGGTTTCTTCATCATGGTTCCCGACCTGAACCGCATCATCGGCAAGTTCAACGGCAAATTCGGACTCATTCAGAAGCTGCGGATGCTCTGGGACCTGAAGGTCCGCAAGGCCAGCGACCGCATTTTCGGCATCATCTTCGGCATCGCGCCCGAATTCCACGGCAAGGGCGTCGAGTCGGGCATGATGCGCTTCATCCTCGAAAAATACATGCGCACGCCGCGCAACCACTACAAGACCATCGAGTTCGCATGGGTGGGCGACTTCAATCCGGTGATGAACCGCATGATCGAAAGCTACGTCTGCGCCACGCGCCACAAGATGCACACCACCTACCGCTACCTGTTCGACCGGACGAAGGAGTTCCACCGCTGTCCGCGTCTGGGTGTCAAACGCCGCGAATAAAACCTTAAAATCCTGATATGAAAACCACTGCATTCACCAAGTACCACATTGCCGCGGGGGCTAAAATGGCCGAATTCGCGGGATACAATATGCCCATCGAGTTCACGGGCATCAACGACGAGCACATGGCCGTCCGCGGCGGCGCCGGCGTCTTCGACGTGAGCCACATGGGCGAAATCTGGGTCAAGGGACCTAAGGCCCTCGGCCTGCTGCAGCGCATCACGACCAACGACGTGTCGAAACTCTACGACGGCAAGGTGCAGTATACCTGCATGCCCAACGGCCGGGGCGGTATCGTGGACGACATCCTCGTCTACCGGGTCGATGCCGAGACCTACATGCTCTGCGTCAATGCCGCCAACATCGAAAAGGACTGGAACCACATCTGCGAACAGGGCCGGGCGTTCGGCATGGAGGCAGGCCACGGCAAGGAGCTTTACAACGCTTCGGACGAAATCTGCCAGCTCGCCGTGCAGGGACCTCTGGCCATGAAGATCGTGCAGAAGATGTGCGACGAGCCGGTCGAGGAGATGGAGTATTACACCTTCAAAAAGATGAAGGTCGCAGGCTGCGACGCCATCCTTTCGATCACGGGCTATACGGGATCGGGCGGCTGCGAGATTTACGCGGCCAACGAAGACGGCGACAAACTCTGGAAAGCGCTCTGGGAGGCCGGCGAAGAGTTCGGACTCAAGAATATCGGTCTGGGCGCGCGCGATACGCTGCGTCTGGAGAAGGGCTTCTGCCTCTACGGCAACGATATCGACGACACCACCTCGCCGCTCGAAGGCGGACTGGGCTGGATCACCAAATTCGCCGAGGGCAAGGAGTTCATCGACCGCCCCCTGCTGGAGAAGCAGAAGGCCGAGGGCGTGACCCGCAGGCTGGTGGGATTCAAGATGATCGACCGCGGCATTCCGCGCCACGGCTACGAGATCGCCGCGCCCGACGGCTCGCGGATCGGCCATGTCACTTCGGGTACGATGTCGCCCTGCATGAAGGTCGGTTTCGGACTGGGCTACGTGACGCCCGAATACGCCAAGGCGGGTACGGAAATCGCCGTCGTCGTGCGCGAGAAACCCCTCCGCGCCGAAGTGGTGAAGATTCCGTTCGTTTAATCCGCTGCGGCGGGGCTGTGCCGAACAGCCGCCTGAGCCGGGCCAGTCCCGGCCGTGAAAGCGATTAGTAACTATAAAAAGCTCTTTTTATGAAAGCAAAATACCTCGGACTCGACCTTTCGAGTCCCGTCGTGGTCAGCAGTTCGCCCTATACGGCCACGATGTCCAACATCGAACAGTGCGTGCGCAACGGTGCGGGCGCCGTGGTCCTCAAGTCGATCTTCGAGGAGCAGATCATCCGCCATGCCGCGGCCCTCGACTATGCGTCGCAGCAGGGCATGGGCGATTCGGGCGAGTACCTCGAACGTTATATCGGCGATGCCTACAAGGGTGAATTCCTCAAACTTGTCGCCGATGCGCGCACGACGGGCGTGCCCGTCATCGCCAGCATCAACTGCATCGCTTCGGCCGAAGCGTGGACCGACTATGCCGTCTCGATGGAGCAGGCCGGCGCCGCGGCGCTGGAGCTGAACATCTTCCTGCAGCCGACCGACCGTCACCGTTCGGCGCAGGAGCTGGAACAGGAGTACGCCGACGTCGTACGCCGCGTGGCCGAGGCCGTGAAGATTCCCGTGTCGGTGAAGCTTCCCATGCGCCTGACCAACGTGCTGGCCGTGGCCGATTCGCTGCTGGCGCGCGGCGCCCGCGGCGTGGTGATGTTCAACCGCTTCTTCGAACCCGATATCGACGTGGAGCGCATGACCTTCGTGAACGGCGATCCGTTCAGCGAGCCGGCCGAACTGCGCAACGTCCTGCGCAGCGTGGCGCTCTGCACGACGGCCGTGCCGCAACTCGACGTCTCCGTATCGACGGGCGTACACGACGGCGAAGCGGCCGTGAAGGCGCTGTTGTGCGGCGCGAACGCCGTGCAGATCTGCTCGGCGATCCACGAGCAGGGCTACGGCGTGATCGTGGACATCAACCGCTTCATCGACCTGTGGGCCGAACACCACGGCTTCGGGTCGCTGGCCGAGTTCCGCGGGAAGATGAATTACGGCAATGCCGAAAGCGACGTCTACCAGCGCGTTCAATACATGAAATATTTCCCGCACGACGCCGAATAGCGGCGCGCGGAACCGATCTGAGGAGGTGCGTCCCGGAGACCGTTGCGGTCTCCGGGACGTCTCTTTTCGGGCCGTTCCCGCCGCCGGGGCATGCGGAGCGGATTTTTTCATTCGTCAGGCAAAAACATCTTTTGCGGGTTACGTATTCGGAGCCGGATATGTGTTCTTAATATAGGCGTCGTTACGGCGGCGCCCCTGAACCGACCGAAACTCAACAAACCTTAAAATTAAAACGAATGAAAAGAATCTTGACTCTGATGTTCGCCGCTGCGACCGTTTTCGCTTACGGATGCAGCGACAAATTCGACGATTCGGCCCTGTGGAAGGACATCGACGGGATGTACAAGAGCCTCAACGAACTCAAGGCTCAGGTCACGACGATGCAGCAGCAGCTCGACGCGCTGGCCGCAGTCGTCAGCGGCGGTGCCGTCACCTCGATCACGCAGGATGCCGACGGGCACTATGTCCTCAGCTACAAGGATGCCGACAACGTGGAGCACACGATCGACATCGCGACCATGGACGACGCCAATACCCAGCCGATCATCGGCATGAAGGCCGACGGCGAAATCTACTATTGGACCGTCACCACGGGCGGCAAGACCTCGTGGCTGCTCGATACCGACGGCGCCAAAATTCCCGTTACGGGCCGTACGCCCGAAATCGGCGTAGACGATCAGGGCTACTGGACGCTCTTCGGCAAGCGGATAACCGACGCGTCGGGCAATCCGGTGAAGGCCGAGGGCAAGAGCGCTTCGGTGATCACCAAGGTCGAAATGAAGGACGACGGCACGGTGGTCTTCACGCTGGGCGACGGCGTGCAGGTCACGGCGCAGGTGCAGAACGGCTTCAATGTGCTGCTGAGCGTCGAACCCCGGACCGTGGTGACCGACGTCGCGCAGCCGCTCGTGATCACCTATACGCTCGTGGGCGAGACCGAAACTTCGGTGCTGACCGTCGAGAAGGCCGAAGGACTCGCGGCCAAACTCGATGAACAGGCCAAAACCATTACCGTGACCTTCCCCGACGGCTTCGAGGAGGGCCGTTTGGTCGTGATGTTCTACGACGGCGCGGACAACGTGATTATCAAGCCGCTGATCTTTACGACGATGGAGGGCGCGCCGACGGGCATCCGCAACGCCGACGACCTCAAGGCTTTCGCCTCGGCGGTCAATGCCGGCAAGAGTCTGGCCAAATATACGATCGACGGCGAAGTCTGCCTGATGAACGACATCGACATGGCGGGTACGGACTGGAGCGATTATGTGATCGGCGGAGTCGTAACTCCCAGCACCGCCGATGCGAACAAGGCTGTCACCTATGCAATGGGTGAAAATGTCTTTAATAAAGTGTTCAACGGCAAGAACTTCGCGCTGAAGAACGTCGATTGGACCTTTGACCTTGCGGACGGCAACGTCGCCCACGGTCTCTTCTCGGCCCTCGGCGCCGACGGCGAAATCAAGAACCTCACCATCGAAGGCGTCATCCGTCTGACGGGCGCGGCTCCGCAGGGTGCGGCGATCGGCGCTTTCGTCGGCTATGCCGAAGGCAAAATCACCTCCTGCACCAATAAGGCCGCGATCGCATTCGCGGGCAGCGACGCCGCCAACATCTCGGTATGTCTGGGCGGCATCGCCGGATATCTCCAGAACTCGACGCTGACGCACTGCGTCAACGACGGTGCGCTGACCTGCGGCACGATCGCCAACACGGGTAACGGTTCCAATTCGGGATTCCATCAGGGCGGCATCGTCGGTTACATGAAGACCTCGTCCCTGACCGAATGCACCAACAACGGCGCCCTGAGCGCTCCGTCGGGACGCGGCGGCGGCATCGTGGCCGTGGCTACCAGCGGTCAAGTGACCGCATGCGTCAACAACGGGAAGGTGCAGGACGACGTGAACGGTATTTTCGGCGCCAATCCGGGCTATAAGCGCATGGGCGGACTCGCCGGCGGCGCTTCGGCCGACGCCGCGTTCACTTCGTGCGTCAACAACGGCGACGTCTTCTCGCAGCTGGGCTGCCGCACGGGCGGCTTCGTCGGCCATAACGAGGCTAAGATCACCAAGTGCGAGAACAAGGGCGTCATCCTTTCGGACCACACGCTGTCGGGGACCAATTACCACGGTTCGGGCTGGGCGGCAGGCTACAACAAGAGCGCCGACCTGATTACCGAATGTGTGGTCGGCGGCCGCGTGGGCGACTATACCGCATACAAGGACAATCCGCAGTCGGCTCCCGAAGCGACCTATGCCATGGCGATCGTACACGGAAAATTCGATCCGACGCTCAACGGCCTGAGCGACCAGTACGAGGAGTTCTACGACTGGGAGGTGAAGGCGGAGACGCAGCTGGCCGAGGGTGTGAAGTTCTACCACTACGCGATGAAGAATTTCGCCCAGAACGTCTACGTCGTCGAGGCCGACCTGACCAATCCCAACGTGGTGCTCGAAACGGTCATGGCCGACGAACTCTGTCTCAACCCCAATGCCAACAACAACTCGAACAACGGCAAGAAACTGCGCGAAACGCTCTCCGAGACCTGTACGCGCCGCCGCGCCGAGGGCCGCAACATCGTTGCCGGCATCAACACGGGCTTCTTCAATTCGCACGACGGTTTCCCGCGCGGATTCCACATCGAATACGGCGAACCGGTCTTCATCAACAACCCGACCGTGCGCCAGTCGCTTTCGAACCACCGTCCCGGCTTCACCTTCTTCGAGGACCGTACCGTCAGCTTCGACAACCGCAGCTTCACGGGCTATCTCAAGGTGAACGATACGGACTATGAATACTACTCGGTGAACGATACGATCGTCCGGCTCAACAACACCGACGGTTACGACGCCAATCTCTATACTTCGCGCTTCCGAAAGGAGCCGCATCCGGGCATCTACAATCCGGTGGGCAGCGATGCGCTCTTCGTCGTGGGCCGCTGCTCGCAGCAGATGACCGTCAACGACGGCTGGTTCGACGCGACGGTCACGGCGATCGTGGACGGCCGCAACGGAGCCTCGGTCGAGGTGCCGTTCGTGAGCGAAAAGACCGACTGGGTGCTTCAGGTGACGGGCGAAAAGGCTGCGGCGCTGGCTGCGGCGCTCAAGGTGGGCGACGCTGTTCGGATCAACGCCAATGTGTCTATCGGCAGCGTCTCCAAACAGATTATCATGCACAACTCCAGCATGTACCGCTTCCTGAACGGCGGCAACTGGAATGCGGTGAACGACGCGACGCTCATGCCGGCCACCTGCATCGGAGCCGATCAGGCCGGCACGACCGTCAAGCTGGTCTGCGTGGACGGCCGCACGAGCATCGACACCGGCATGAACTACTGGCAGCTTTACATGACCATGAAGAAACTGGGGCTTCACAATGCGATCCGTTTCGACGGCGGCGGCTCCACGACGTTGTGGAAATGGGAGAACGGCGCCGGCGCGATCGCCAACAGGCCCTGCGACTCGAAGGGCGAGCGCAGCTGCATGAACTACATGCATGTCAGGATCAAGTAGCAAGGAACCCATAAACGACTAAATGAACAGAACGATGAAAAAGATATTGAATACGATCTTCCTCGCTACATTCCTGTTTGCAGCGGCATGCAGCGACGGATACGACGATACCCGTATCAAGAAGGACCTCGACGACGTGGGACAGATTCTCGATGAACTGGAACAGGCCGTGGACGGACTCCGTACGCAGATGGACGCGCTCACGCAGCTGATAAACAGCTCGTTCGTGTCGCTCATCTCGACCGATGCCGAAGGCAACTACGTCATCACCTACATCGACCGCGGCGGGGAGAGCCGCACGCTTACCCTCGCCACCCAGAAAGAGGTCGTCACCCTGCCGATCGTCGGCATCGCCAAGGACGAGGACGGCGTGTGGTACTGGCGCCAGACCTCCGACAACGGCGAGACCTACGAATGGATACTCGTGGATGGCGAGAAGGTTCCCGCAGGCGGTGAGAAACCCGAAGTGGGCATTGACGCCGAGGGCTTCTGGACGGTGAACGGCAAGCCGATCACCGACGCCAAGGGCAACAAGGTGCTGGCCGACGACGTCAGCAACATCCTCTTCAAAGAGGCTTACGTGGACGAAAAGACCGGCGAAGCCGTCTTCATTCTCGCCGACGGCACCGAACTGCGCCTGCAGATGTTCGAGGCGCTGTCCGTTTCGTTCGACTCGCCGACCTACACGGCCGTTCCGGACTATGCCTCGAAAGTGAAGATCAGATACACCGTCGGCGGTTCGCAGGCGGAAGGCGCGCTGGTGGATATCTTCACCGCCTACAACGTCGACGCCGAGATCGACGAATCCATATCGACGATCACCGTCTCGCTCAAGGAGGGCGCCCAAGAGGGCAATATCCTCGTCATGGCGCACGCCGGGGGCAATACGATTCTCAAACCGCTCTTCTTCACCTACGGCACGGCCGAGATTCAGGATCCGGTTTACAACGGTTCGACGGCCGACATCGTGCTCGAAGGCGACATGACGCAGTTCGAAGTCAAGGTTTCGGCCAGCATCGACTATGAAGTGACGGTCGAGGAGTCGGCGTCCAAGTGGCTCATATACAACTCGACCCGCGCGATGACGACCCTCACGCACGTCTTCATGGCCGATTACTACGAGGATGCGAGCGGCGCGCTCCGCACGGGTGAAATCCGCTTCTCGAATGCGCTTTACGACATCTCGGCGGCAATCGTCGTCAAGCAGTCGCCCAAGATTCCCGAAGGCGGCGGAGGCGGCATCTCGACCGCGGCCGACCTCATGGGCTTCGCCGCGGCGGTCAATGCCGGAGCCAGCACCGCACGCTGGGAGAACGAGGCGGGCGAAGTCGTGCTGCTGAACGATATCGACATGGCGGCCGTCGAGTCGTGGACGCCGATCGGCGGCGTGGATGCCAGCGAGTACAATACGACGACTCCCTACAAGACGGTCAATCCCTTCAAGGGCACCTTCGACGGTCAGGGCTTCGCCGTCAAGAACCTGAACTATACGGCCGACATGTCCACCGGCAAGTGGGGCTACGCGTTCTTCGGCTCGCTCGACGGGGCTACGGTCCGCAACCTGACGCTGGGCGATCCCGACACCGACATCACGTGGACCTTCACGGGCGACGCCCCGAAGGCGACGAGCGTCGCGTCGCTGGCCGTCTATGCGGTCAACTCGACGATCGAATCGTGCACCAACTACTACAACATCGACTTCGCCGGAGACAGCGGTTCCGAGGTGCTCTGCGTGGCTTCGGGTCTGGTCGGCGTGATGAAGAACTCGACCATCGGCGGCCGTGCCAAGTCGCTGGGATGCGCGAATTACGGGTTCGTACGCACGGGCAAGATCACCAACAACGGCAACGGCGGCAACGGCATGCAGACGGCCGGTATCTGCGGCTTCATGGCCAAGGACGAAGGCAACCTGATTCAGTTCTGCGTCAATTACGGACACATCAGCTGCCCGACGGGCCGCACGGGCGGTCTGGTCGCTACGCTGATGAACGGCAACGTGAAGAATTCGGACAACCGCGGTACGGTCGAGGACGACATCGTCGGCAAGTTCGAGGGAGCGGCTGCGCAGAATTCCTACAACAGCAAGCGTATGGGCGGCCTGATCGGCGGTACGGACGACCTGAAGAAGGTGCTGACGGCGACCGTGGAGAGCTGTACCAACTACGGTAACGTGTTCACCCATATCGGCTGCCGCACGGGCGGATTCATCGGCCACTCCAACATCCGGATCATCGGCTGCGCGAATCAGGGCGCCATTCTGGGCGACGTCTACAATTCCGACCACGGTCCGGCATGGGCCTGCGGATATTCGGGCCAGTCGAGCGGCGAGTGGGTCAACGTCAGCAGCTGTACGATGGGCGGATACGTGGGCAGCTACACCACCTACAAGGACAATCCGACTTCGGCGCCTGCCGCGACCGTTCACAATGCGTTCTCGTACAAGAACGACGAGTACTACGATCCGACGATAAACAACTAAAAGGCTGTAATCCAGAAAAACGGAACGACAATGAAAAAGATACTGAATATCATCATACTATTTGCGGCCGTGGTCTTCTGCGGTTGCAGCGACTTCGACGATTCGGAGCTGCGCGGCCGGATCGACGGCTACAAAAACCGGATCGAAGCCCTGAAAGCCAAGGCCGAGACGCTCGGCAAGCAGCTCGCGGACCTGAGCTATCTGACCAACGGCAACGTCATCACCACCGTGTCGCAGGACGCCGACGGGAAATACGTCGTCACCTACAAGGACAACAAGGACGTCGAACATACGGTCGTGCTGGCGACGATGGACGACATCGTCGACGTGCCGATCATCGGCGTGAAGCTCGACGAGAACGGCGTCTATTACTGGACCAAGTGCATCGACGGCGAAATCACGTGGCTGACCGACGACGACGGGGAGAAGTTCCCCGTGAGCGGCTACACGCCGACGATTTCGGTCGATGCCGACGGCTGCTGGACCGTGGACGGCGTGCAGATACTCGACGCTTCGGGCAACCCGATCAAGGCCACGACCGACGCCACGTCGGTATTCCGCTCGGCGGAGCTGGACGGCGACGGCAATTTCAGCCTGACGCTCGGCGACGGAAGCACGATCACCCTGCGGGTTTTCAACTCGCTCAACCTCAAGCTGGACGCGATGCCGGTTACCACCGTCGCAGACCCTTCGAAGAGCATTACGGTATCCTACGAGCTTTCGGGCGAGGCTAAGGAGACGGCCATTGTGGCCGTCGCCAAGGCCGAGGGGCTCGACGCCGTGATCGACCGCGACGCGAAGACGGTGACGGTTTCGTTCGACGCTTCGTTCTCGCGCGGTACGGTTATCGTCATGGCCTACGATCTGGCCGACAACGTGATCGTGAAGCCGCTCTTCTACAAGGCCGCGACGCTCGGTACGGTCGCCATTTCGACGCCCGACCAGCTGGTCGCTTTCGCCGCGGCGGTCAATGCCGGCGGCGAGGAGGCGGCACCCCAAGCCGTGCTGACGCAGGATATCGACATGAAGGACGTGGCGTGGACCCCGATCGGAAACGGCGCCTATACGACGGCCAACGCGATGACGGGACCGGCGTTTCAGGGCACCTTCGACGGACAGAGCCATGCGGTCAGGAATCTGAAGATCGTCGTTCCGGCCGACGCTGCGGCGGGTTCGGCTTGGGGACTCTTCGGCGTGCTGAAGGGCGCCACGGTCAGGAACCTTACCATCGGCGAAGGCTCGTCGGTCGTTTCGACCGCGGCCGCGATGACGGCCGTGGGAGCCGTGGCCGGATATGCCTATGAAGCCACGATCGAGAATTGCGAGAACCGTGCGGCGATCGACATTCAGGGCGGCGGGGACAACGTACGCGAATCGGCGGGCGGCATCGTCGGCGCAATCTGCGCCAACGAAAATGACAGTCATATCCTCTCCTGCACCAATTACGGCAAGATCACGTCGAAGAACAGCGTGAACACCAAGAACGGAGCCACGGGCTTCTCGATCGGCGGCATCGTCGGTTTCGCCGACGCTTCGACGACCACCGAACGCTACAACAACGTCGTGGGGTGTGTCAACGAAGGAGCGATAGATGCGCAGGCGACCCGTACGGCGGGTGTCGTCGCCACGATGAACAAATACACGAAGCTCGAAAACTGCGCGAACAATGCGGCGGTGACCTGCAGCGACGTGACGGCTTCGAACAGCCGCGTGGCAGGCATCGTGTCGGCCATGGGCGGCCACACCTACCTCACATCGTGCGTCAATAACGGCACGGTCGCTTTCGCCGTTGCGGGCGATACGACGCACGGCTATGCCGCGGGCATCGCCGGCCAGACCAACGACAACAATACGGCCATCGACGGCTGCGAGAACTACGGCGCCGTACTCTCCGACATCATCAATGCCGCGGCGAACAAGTACATCGGCATCGTCTGCGCCAACACCAACAAGAAGACCATCGCGATCCGCAACTGCAAGATCGGGGGCCGGATAGGTCCCTTCTCGGACGGCCAACAGGGCGCGACGGAGATTACGGAGCAGAATTTCGAACAGTATATCTACTTCACGCTCACGGGCGGTGGCGTGCCGACGCTGGAGAACAACAGCTTTTCGGGCGGACCCGCCAAGCCGGGCATTGCGACGGTCGAGGACCTGACGGCTTTCCGCGACGCGGTCAATGCGGGCGAAAGTACGGCGCAGTGGGAGGATGCCGGCGGCGTGGTGTCGCTGCTCGGCGATATCGACATGAAGGATGTCGCCGGCTGGACGCCGATCGGCAACGCCTCCTATAAATGGGAAAAGAACCTGCTGACTATCGAGGGCAACGCCTTCAAGGGTACCTTCGACGGGCAGGGATATGCGCTGAAAAACCTGAAACTCGCCTACGGGGGCAGTGCGGCCAATACGGCTTACGGACTGTTCGGCGTGCTGGACGGTGCGACGGTGCGCAACCTGACGGTCGGCACCGCCTTGGGCGATGCGAGCGCATTGAAAGTCACCGCTTCGGGCGGCACGGCCGAGGTGGGCGTGATCGCCGGCGTATGCCGCGATGCGAACGTCTCCGACTGCGTCAATTATGCGAAGATCGAATACGACGGCACCAGCGCCGCGCGTGTTTCGGCGGCGATGGTGGGCTTCATCTTCAGCGAAACGGAGGGCACGAAGCTCGAACGCCTGCAGAATTACGGCGCGGTGGAGGCCGATACCCACGGCAATTCGACCAACGGAGGCAATACGGCGATCCACATGGCGGGCATCTGCGGCTTTGCGACGGGCAACGCGACCAACAAGATCTGCAACGACATCGCTTACTGCGACAATTACGGCAATATCACCTCTAACTCGGCGCGCTCTTCGGGCATCGTCGCCGCGGCGAATAACTACACGCGGATCAACTCCTGCGTGAATCACGGCAACCAGCTCAATACGTGCGGTACGACGGGCCGTCTGGGCAACATCACCTGCATCACGGGTACGGGATGCTCGATGACCGACTGCATCAACAACGGCAATCTCGTCTCGACGGGCGGCGCCCGCTGCGGCGGTCTGCTCAGTCTGGCCAACCATGCGACCAACTCGTTCAGCGGCTGCGCCAATTACGGCGAGATCGTCACCGACGACGCCAACCGCGGCGTGTTCTTCGGCTACAGCGCCTATGCGACCAACTGGATCAACTGCATCGCGGGCGGCAAGGTCGGGGTTTACAACGGCGGAACCACGGTTTACGATTCGTACGGCGAGAACGAGCAGGTGCGTTATCTGGGCGTGCAGAAGGCCACCGATCCGATCAACGCGGACAACATTACCTACCTGATCGGTTCGAGTTCGGGCGGTTCGGGCGGCGACGACGATGTGGAGCCGACGCTGCGCATCCTCTTCATCGGCAACAGCTTTACCAAGGACGCCGTCGAACACCTCCCGAAGATGGTCTCAGCCGCCGACATCCCGACGCTGAAGATGGTCCATCTCTATTACGGCGGTCGTACGATTCCCGAATATGCCGACGGCTATGCGACCAAGTCCGACTATACCTGCTACAAGTACAATCCCGGCACTTCGCTCTGGCTCTCCTACACCGGATACAACATTCAGCAGATCGTCAAGTCGGATACGTGGGACATCGTCTGCCTGCAGGAACATACGGGCAACAGCTGCGGCTGGATATGGAACGACACCGAGAAAAACGCCATTCAGGGGTTGATCGCCGACATCAGGGCCGACCAGAACGGACATACGCCCAAGTTCGTCTATATCATGTCGCAGGCCTATTTCAACATGGACAAGATCGGTACGGCGCAGCGGCCCTACAAGAATTTCACGACGCAGGACGAGATGTTCGACGTGATCGTGGCGCAGGCCCGCAAGGTGCTCGACCAGACCGACGTGGAGCAGATCATACCTACCGGAACGGTGCTGCAGAACCTGCGCACCTCGTCGCTCAACAACGACATGGACCTCACGCGCGACGGCTATCACATGGATTACGGCCTGAGCCGCTATGCCGCGGCCTGCGCCGTCTTCGAGTCGATCATCTCGCCTTCGTTCGGCGGCAAGAAACTCGACGGCAACAGCTTCCGCTACAACGTGTCGAGTACGACGGACGGCACTTATACGACGCCCGTGACCGACGACAATCAGCCGGTTGCGCTGCAGGCGGCGCGCTACGCCCTTGCAACGCCCTTTGCCGTGACCGACATGTCGTCCGGCACCCAGACGCCCGGCAACGGGATCGAGGACACCGATTTTGAAAACGATTCGAACAAAGAGTAAAGCAGTAATCCTATGAAACAGATATTTGCATGGTTATTCGCCGCGATTTTCTTCGCGGCGGGGTGCGCGCACTCTCCCGAACTGGCGGAGCCGGTGCGTGGAACCGGGTATGAGGATGCCGACGGGCTGGTCATCGTGGCCGCCTGCCCGCCCGCGACCCGCACGGACATCGAAGAGGGTAAATCGACTTGGGAGGCGGGCGACCGCATCACGGTCGTTTACGACGGCGCGGCCTATGAATACACGGCCGCGGAAGCGGGACCGACGACCGCTTTCACGAGCGAAGCCGGCATCGCCGACTACGACGCTTCGAAGCCTTTGACGGCCTACTATCCCGCAACGACTGCCGAAGGGGTGGTCGCCGTGGAGGCCGAGCGGACGATTGCGCTCGACGCGGAGTCGCAGAGCAATCCGGCGCGGGCGCCGCTCGTGGGACTGCCCACTTCGGGGAATCTTGCCGAAGGTGCGCTGGAGGTGACCTTCCGCAATATCTTTTCGGTCATCGAACTGCGTATCGACGCAGGGGAGTTGGCGAGTGCGGCGCAGTCGCTGACCGTCGAGCCGGCCGACGAGGGGGCTTTCGAAGGGTTTCTGTCGTTCGAAGGGACGGTAGACCCCGAAACGCTGGCGCTGACGCCCGCCGAGAACGGTACGGGCAACAGCTTGGTTTTCAACTTCGCCGAGGGCGTGGATCTGACCAAGCCCCAGACGATCAAATTCCCCGTCGGGCGTTTCAGATCCGAAGCGGGGCTGCGGCTTACGCTCGGCACGGCCGACGGCAAGAGTTATTCGAAGAATATCTACAAGACCGGCATCACCTCCTATGCCGAGCAGGGCGGCGTATTCCGCGCCAAGCATATGGCCAAGGCGCTTTACGCCTTCGCGCCGCAGGGCGGCATCAGCACGGCCGACGACCTGATCGAGTTCGCGGCGGCCGTGAATGCGGGCGGGACGCTCGCTCCGTGGCAGGACGACAAGGGCGTCGTGGTGCTGCTGGACGACATCGATCTGGCCGAGGTGACGGAGTGGACGCCGATCGGCGCGGCTACGTCCAAGCTGGCGAGCAATGCGCTTTCGATCACTTCGGGAAGACCTTTTACGGGTTATTTCGACGGACAGGGCCATACGATCCGCAACCTGAAGATGGTCTGCAAGGCCGCGCAGGCGACCTCGGCATGGGGATTCTTCGGGGCCGTGGCCGACGGGGCCGTGGTGGAGAACCTGATTTTCGATGCGAGCTGCTCGCTCGAAGACAAGGCGACGGCGGGCACCGACTGCGGTGTGGTGGCCGGTCTGGTTTACGAAGCCACCGTGCGCAACGTAGTCAATAAGGCTTCGATTGCCTTCGATGGGGCGGCTCCCGACGAAACTCGCATGACCATCGGCATGGTGGGACTCGCCTTCGCCGACAAAAACGGGGCGCGGCTCGAAAAACTGGTCAACCACGGCGCTCTGACGGCCACGTCGGGCGGCAACACCAAGAACGGCGCGACGGGCATTCACGTGGGCGGTATCGTCGGCTTCAGCTCGAACAAGAGCAACACGACGGCCGTGGTGACGATCGCCGAGTGCGCCAATTACGGAGACCTCGACACGCAGGTAGCCCGCGCTTCGGGTATCGTGGCCGCTGCGAACCGCTACACCGAGATCGAGAACTGCGTGAACGAAGGCGACAACGTCAATGCCTTTGCCACGGTAAATAGCGCCCGCATCGGCAACATTACCTGCATTACGGCAGTCGGGAGCAAGATCACCAATACCGTCAATCGCGGCAATGTGATCTGCAAGACGAGCGGCGCGGCGGGCGGCATCATCTGTCTGGTCAATGACGACGGCAACGCATTCGTCGGCTGCGAAAATTACGGGCTGGTGATTACCGACCGCGCCAGTTACAAGGGCACGCTCTTCGGGCAGTGCAACAAGGCGGCCAGATTCAGCGATTGCATCGCGCAGGGCGATCTGGGCGCTTACGAGGACGGCTCCTATGCGCTGGTCGGCGTGAACTACACGAATTACATGTCCTACATCGGCGACCACAATGCGACGGCCGTGCATGTGAACAGCCAGAACATCCTCTATTATCCCAACGGTTCGCAGGTGCCCGCCGAGCCGGAATTCGGCGTGAACCTTTCGTCGGTCGAGCTGAATGCGCAGGGCAGCAATGCCGCCGTCGTACAGCTTTCGTCGGTCGATTACGACTGGACGGTGAGCGCCGACGGGGATTGGGTGCATGTTACGGACCTTTCGGACGCACCCGTCGTTTCGGGTGTCAGGGACTCCGGCGTGCAGTATATCAAGATCGGGGCCGATGCCAATACGAAGACCGCGCCGCGGTCGGCGGTCGTCACGTTCGCTTCGACCGACGGCTCGAAAAGCGCGACGGTGAGGGTCGATCAGCAGGCGCGGGGCGAAGCGTTCCCCAGCAAGTGGGTGTTCCAAGCTTCGACGCTGCCGCTTTACGGCTCGTCGTGGACCGACGACAACGTCATTCCTGCGACATCGGGCGCGGCGGGCTTCATTTCGGTCGTGCGCGGCGATGCGAATGCTTCGGCCGCTTTCAAGCGGAGCGTCGTTACGAACCGTCCTGCGGTTTCGACGATGGTCGAGGGCGACTACTGGCTCTATACCTTCCCGGTGGAGAATCTCGCCGCCAGATCGGTCGTCGATTTCAACGCCACGATGGCGGGTGAGGCCAATTCGCCCAAATACTTCATCGTCGAATACCTCGACGGCGGAGTCTGGAAGAGCGTCGAGGCCGATCTGCTCACGGCTCCGGAAAACCCGGCGGTCCGCTATACCTACAAGTGTTCGGGCACTGCCACCGGGTCCTCGTATCAGCACGCGACCGTCATGCAGACGATGCGCTTCGAAAACGCCGTGACCGACGGCGAAGTGAAAATCCGCTGCCGCGCCGTGGGACCCTATACCTGCGCGGGCGGTACGCAGAACATCACGGCGACCAACGCCGCCAGCTCCATTCCTCCCTACGGATTTACGGGCAGCTACGTGCAGAACTTCGGCACGGCGACGCCCCGCGACACCAAGAAGGTGCTGTGTCTGGGCAACTCGTTCTCCTACTACAGCAACCCTGCGTGGATGCTCAAGGAGATCGCATGGCGCGAAGGGCATGCTCTCAACATCAAGGCTCACTTCAAAGGGTCGCAGACGCTGACCCAGCATCTGTCGCTGGGGTTCTCGACCGACGTCATCGAACAGGGCGGTTACGATTTCGCTTTCCTGCAGGACCAGAGCCAGAATCCCGCCAACTATGGCCGCGACGCCACGGCGTCGATCCTCACGGGCCTTACGACCTTGGCCGACAAGGTGCGCGCCGCGTCGCCTTCGTGCAAGGTGATTCTGGAGGAGACGTGGACCTTCTCGTCGGCGTCCTACGGCGGCTTTACCGATTTCCCGACCTTCGAGACCTATAACGACGCCGGAGCCAAAGCCATGGCAAAGGCCGCCGGGACTTGGGTGTCGCCGATCGGCCCCGCCTTCAGGCAGGTGCGCGAGGGCGGTTCGGGCATCAACCTCTACTACTCGGACAGCAAGCATCAGTCGGAGTACGGCGCATACCTGAAGGCCTGCGTCAATTATCTGGTGCTTTTCGGCGAGCGGTTCGGCGCAGATCCGGCCGACTGCGGATTGAATCCCGACAAGGCGGCCTACCTGCGTTCGGTGGCCGAGCAGATCGTGCTGGGTAACGAGGGCGACTATTTTATCGAACGATAAACCAAATTGCATAAACTTTTATGAAGAGACTTGTCAGCTGTATTCTGGCCATCCCCGCATTGTTGTGGGGATGCGCCGGACCTAAAACCGCCGCTCCGGAATACCCGACGCATGCGGCGAAAATCGTGGCCGAGATTCACGATCCCGCGTCGAAATACGTCGTGGTGGCTTCGCACCGCGGAGACTGGCGCAACTATCCGGAGAATTCGATTCCCGCCATCGAGTCGGTGATCCGCATGGGCGTCGATATCATGGAGCTGGACCTCAAACTGACGAAGGACAGCGTGTTGGTGCTCTGCCACGACCATACCATCGACCGGACCACTACCGGGCGGGGACGTGTGTGCGACATCACCTATGATTCGATTCAGCGCTGCTTCCTGCGTACGGCGCACGGCGTGCGTACGCCCCAGAAGATGCCGACCCTGCGCGAAGCGCTGGAGGTCTGCAAGGACCGTATCGTGGTGAATATCGACCAAGGATATGAGTTTTACGACATGGCGCTGAAGATCAGCGAGGAGCTCGGCGTGACGGAGCAGATGCTCATCAAGGGCAAGCGTCCGGCGGAGGCTGTCGCCGCCAAATTCGGCGAATACGAGCACAACATGATGTATATGCCGATCATCGACATTCTCAAACCGCAGGGACAGGAGCTTTTCGGCGAATACATGTCGAAGGGTATCGTGCCGCTGGCTTACGAGGTTTGCTGGAACGAGTACACGCCCGAAGTGAAGGATTGCATGGAAAAGGTGGTGGAGAGCGGATCGAAACTTTGGGTCAATTCGTTGTGGGAGTCGCTCTGCGGCGGCCTGTGCGACGATGTGGCGTGGGAGAGCGGCGATCCCGGCTCGGTTTACGGCAAGCTGCTCGACATGGGTGCGACGATGATTCAGACCGACCGTCCGGAACTGTTGATCTCCTACCTGCGTTCGCAGGGGCGGCACGACTGACCGCCGCATCGGCGGAGGGGTCTCGGAAGAGGGATCGTCCCGTTATGAAAAGAGCCGTCACTCGCTGCGAGTGACGGCTCTTTTATTCGCTGCTCCGGCCGCGTCAGTCGAAAAGCTCGTTCAGGACGGCCGCCAGCCGGTAACCGGCATTGCGGATCTGGTGCTCGACCAGCGGCAGGGCCTTGTTCAGGAAGTCCTGTCCCAGCCGCTCGTCGGGCTTGGCCCACTCGAACTGCACTTCGCAGGTCACGGCGCTGTCGTGCAGCCAGTCGCGCGGCGTGCCGGCCTGCACGGCGGCCTTCTCCCGTTTCGATGCGCGGTCCAGCTCGTCGGCCCACTCGGTGACGGACCAGATACGGGTCGTGGTGATGATCTCGTTGTCCCAGACGTGGTGGACGTAATACTTGTGGGGCTTGTGGTACTTGTCTTCGAACAGCACGTCGTATTTCGTGTTGTGGGTCGTGTATTTGATATGCGCCGGGCAGTGCATGTCGCCGACCAGATGGATGACGTATTTCAGATTGACCGCTACGGCCGAGTCGGTCAGGCTGCGGTAATCCCTGAGGTTGCGGATCGCCAGCTCAAGCCCGTAAACGGCGTTGCCCTTTCCCGGCTTGAGCAGTTCGTCGCCGTAGCGCAGGTCCGCACCCACGGGCGCCGTGTGCCAGTCGTTGGTGAAGGCGTATTCGGGCGTCTGGCGGTATTCGTCCATCCATTTGGCGTAGTAGACGACGGAGTGCCCGCCGAGATACTTCTCGATCCGTTTCTTGGCCCGTTTGGTGAGGTTGCGTTCGGCGATCTTGGCGATCGTTTCGTGGCCTTCGCGGCCCCACGCCCGCGCAGGTTCGGAAGCGGAGAGGGAGAGAGCTGCCGCAAAGAGCAGCAAAAGCAGTTTTTTCATGGTCTTGATGGTTTTGGTGAGTCTGTTTTTTCGAAGAAGAGGTATCCCGGTCACCGGAATACCTCTTCTTTGTGTCGCGGAGCAAAGGGGCGTCAGAAGCTCAGTCCGTCTTCGTAACCCGGATTCTGGCTCAGTGCGCCGCCCGTGGCCACGCGCTGGTCGGTCGGAATCGGCCACAGATAGTCGCGGCCCTCCTCCCATTTGTAGGTGCGGCCCCGGAAGCAGACGATATAGCCGCTCGTGCCGTCGGTCAGCTGGGCGTCCTTGCCTTCGCCGATTTCGAGCATCGCGTCGCAGGTCGTGGCGGGCTTGGTGCCGCTCCAGAGGCAGAGGTCCATCTTGCCGTCGCCGTTCATGTCGTATTCGCCCAGCGAGGGGAAGTAGCAGCCGAGGAAGCCGTCGAGTCCGTTCGACGAGGGAACCAGCTGGGCGCCCTCCTTCCAGCGGAGCATATCCCACTGGCGCAGGCCTTCGCAGGGAAGTTCGACGGTGCGTTCGCGGCGGATTTCGAGGATCACGCCTTTGTTCGCTCCGGAATTGACGTTGGGGTAGTAGCTGGCCATCAGGGGATCGGGATTGTTGTTGGCGGCCGCCATGTCGAGGGCCGGCATGCCCACGCGGTCGCGGACGACGTCCACGGTCAGGGCGATGTCTTCCGGGGTCAGCGTGCCCAGCTCGGCCTTGGCCTCGGCGTAGGTGAGCAGGATTTCCGGATAGCGGAATACCGGCCAGTCGGTGGTCGAGGTGGTGGCGCCGTTATGCGTGTCGTCGCTCACGAACTTGATGAAGCGGTAACCCGTCATGTCGTAGCTCTTGCAGTCCTCGATCACCTCGTCGATGCCGTTCAGATCGACATATCCCGGAGCCATGAGCGTCTGCGCCATGCGCGGGTCGCGGTTCTGGAACTGCTGGTTGTAGGTCATGGTCTCGTATCCGGGCTGGTCCTGAATCTTCGAGCCGTCGGCCATCAGGTAGTGGTTCACCAGCCGCTGCGTGGCGCTGTGGCGCATGTTGCGGAACGTGAACTGGATGCCGTGGCGTACGAGGATGTCGGCGTTGAAGCGCATCGAGAGGATCGTCTCCTTGGCGTCGCCGTCTTCGAGGATGAAATATTCGCGGTAGGGGGCGTCGAGTTTGAGCGTATTGCCTTTGTAGAGCGAATATTTGTTCTGCTCCATGACGGCCCATGCGGCGTCGGCGGCCAGTTGGAGGAAATAGTCGGCCGAGATGGTCACCCCGTCGATCGTCTCGTCGGCGATGCCGTGGTATTTGCGGAAGGTGCCTTCGTAGAGCGCGGCGCGGGCCTTCATGGCGCGGGCGGCGTTTTTGCTCAGGCGGTAGAGCGCGTCGCTCGGCCAGTTGTCGGGCAGGTCCGTGATGGCGCGGTCGAGGTCCTCCATGACCTTCTTCATCACGAATCCGCGGCTGTCGCGCGGCCGTTTGAGCGAAGCCCAGTCGTTCGACGGAATCACGAAGTCGTAATAGGGGATGTCGCCGTATTTGCGCACCTTTTCGAAGTAGAACAGCGCGCGGAAGAAATAGGCGACGCCGTCGTAGCGCTGGCGGACAGTCTCGTCAGAGCAGTTGCCCGAACGTTCGAGGTAGTAATTGATGTAACGCAGGTAGGCCCATGCGCTTGTGCCCCAGTTTTCGGTGGCCGGGGAGCGCGTGCCCTGCTGTACGGAGCTGAGGTTCTTGGCGATCTGGATGTCGGAGACCTGAATGCCATCGGTGTCGGGACCTGCGAAGAGACTGTAGAAGCGGTTGGTCCAAAGCTCCAGCTCCGCTTCGCTCGAAAAGAACGTATTGGGCGAAAGGTTCGTTTCCGGCTCCTTGGTCAGGAAGTCGTCGCAGCCCGACAGTGCCAGACTCATCGAAACGAATATCAATATTTTGCTGATAGTTTTCATGGTTGATCGAAATAATGCTTTCCGGTTAGTTTAGAAGGTGATGTCCACGCCTACGGAGAAGGTCCGCGAGTAGGGATACAGACAGTCGTTGGTGGCGCTGGTCGTGGCTACTTCGGGATCGACCGTCTTGCAGTAGCGCTTCAGGGGCGACCAGTAGGCGAGGTTCTCGCCCGATACGTATACGCGGACCTTTTCGAGGATGCGCTTGTTGATCGGGATGGTGTAACCCAGCGTGATGTTCTTCAGGCGGATGTACGAGGCGTCCTGCAGGTAGCGGTCGGTTTTGACGTTCATCGAACCTGCGCTCGAAGTCTGGTAGCTGCGCCGGCGGGGGAAGTAGGTGTTGCGGTTGTCCTCGCTCCACGCCAGCCGCTCGAAGTCCTTGGCGATGAACGTGGTGGTCGGGAAGCTGTAGGGTCCCCAGAAGTAGTAGCAGTTGGCGCTGGGCATCCAGTCGATCTTGCCGACGCCTTGGAAGAAGACCGCGAAGTCGAAGCCGTTCCAGTTCAAGTCGCCGCGGATCGAGTAGGTGTAACGCGGCAGGCTGTTGCCGATGACGCGCATGTCGCCCGGATTCTTGACCGTACCGTCGCCGTTGTTGATGATGTTGTTGCCGTCGAGGTCGCGGAAACGGACGTCGCCCGCCATGAGGTGCGCCGCCGAAGCGTCGGAGCTGGTGTAGACGCGGTTGTTGACCGCCTTGTCGTTGATCTGCGCCTGATAGCGTGCCGCCTCCTCGTCGGTCTTGAACAGTCCGTCGGTGCGGTAGCCCCAGAGTTCGCCGAGCGTCTCGCCCACGTAATGGTCGGTGAGCAGCATGTCGTCGTTCTTATACTTGGTGATCTTGGACTTGTAGTCGCCCAGCGATGCCGAAATGCCGTAGGAGAAGGGTTTGCCGGCCACCATGTGGCGGTCGCGCCAGCTGACGGTGATTTCGTAGCCCTTGGTGCGCAGGTCGGCGCAGTTCTCCTTGGGCGAGGGCGCTCCGAAGACGTCGGGCAGCGTGAGCGACGTGGTGAGCATGTCCTTCGTGTCGCGGATGTAGAGGTCGGCCGTGACGTTGAGGCGGTTTTTGAGGAAGCCCAGATCGAAACCGAGGTTGTAGGTTACGACCGTCTCCCACGTAAGTCCGTCGCTGATGGGGTTCGACGCCGAGGCGTAATTGGCCTTTTCCGTGCCGTTGAAGGTGTAGCCCAGCTGGCCGGTCGAGATCGTTTCGATGTAGTAGTAGTTCGACACCTGCTGGTTGCCGAGCGAGCCGTACGAGAAGCGCACCTTGGCGTTGTCCCACCAGTTGCGCATCGGCTCCCAGAATTTCTCCTCCGAGATGCGCCATCCGGCCGATGCCGAGGGGAAGAAGCCCCAGCGGTCGTTGGCGGCGAAGCGCGACGAACCGTCGTAGCGTGCCGACACTTCGAAAAGGTACTTGCCGGCGTAGTCGTAGTTCGCACGGGCGAAATAACCCAGCGTCCGGTAGGCCGTATTCGACTCGACGCAGCGTTCGATCTCGCCCTGCGCCATGTTGATGAAGCTCAGCTTCTCGCTCAGCGACCCTTTCTGGCGGACGCTCAGTTTCGACGAGCGGAAGTCCTCGAAGTTGCCGCCGGCTACGGCCGAGAAGTTGTGTTTGCCCCACGAGTGGCCGTAATCGAGGTAGGCGTTGACCACATGGCCGTTATAGTAGTAGCGGTCCTCCTGATAGAAGTCGTAGATCGAACCGTTGGTGAAATCGACCACGGCGGTCTGCGTCGCGTTCCATGTGTTGGCCGTCGGATAGGAGCGGTAGGCTCCGAGGTTGTCGCGGCGGCGGTAGGTGTAGTCGGCGTTGAGTTTCAGATCCTTGTTGCGCGTGAGGTCGAACGTCACCCGGTTGGTGATGATGTAGTAGTTGTTCTTGCGCGAGTTCTTGTTGCGTCCGTCGGCGAATACGCCGCCGCGTCCGCTGGCGATCGGCGAGTTGGCGAACTGGATGCCGTTGGAATAAACGAACGTGGTGCCGTCGGGGTTGACCGGAACGAACGTCGGGCTG